>SL_3KL_010_SEDDRAFT_10005173_pt1 | contig 11747 bp, 8 predicted proteins | sample SodLakKL_010_SED_2_FD_10381 | JGI IMG/M metagenome (IMG submission 10381)
TTGCAAGAAAGAGCACTGTAGTTAAAATTGTTGCTTTCTTCATTATTTATATAGTTTAGTTTTTGTTTATTTTCCATTCACTCAAATCCGCAATAAATTGTTGCACATTGATTTAACCGAATTTTGTATCTAAATTTAAATCATTAATATTTCTTAATCTTGTAAATAATTGTAATTTTGTTGTAACATTTTCAGTCATTGATATCAATTGCGTGATTATTTATTATTGTTTATTCTTATCATCACTTTATAGGGCTGATATTACATGAATAGAACCCCCCTGATTCTGTGCCCTCAGCTCATTTCTTGAAATGCTAAAATTACTCCCTGAGCGAAAATCCCAAAAAAAAGACACTTTAATCTCAAATTTGAGAATTTCCAGCCTCTCAATGAACAGCCCCTCTAACCCGGATTTCATTTTAAAGCATAAACAACTTATTGCTCAACCCAAACCACTCATTTTGCCCAAATGCGGGGCAACACTATTGAGAAGGAGACAGCAGGCTCCCTCCTTGTCCCGACACGCTTTTTGTGTCGGGACAAGGAGGGCTGGGGTGGGTCCGAAAGGGCTGGGAGTTCATCTGTCATTGGTAGCGTAAAGATTCGGCTAAAGTTCAGAATGTCATTTGACGAGTTTTTTGAAAAATGAAGCATTTTAGATGATTGGGATGATCTCAGATCGACTCGCCTGATGACTCCCCCGTCATTTGACATGACATTAGTGTTGTGTCAAGACAGAAGTTTTGCAAGTAACCCGTCCCGAAGCGTCGGGATTTCCTTATCACCAATGGCAGTAAGAATGGAATTATTCAGCCTTTTTGAAGAAAAACCATTGCGGGTTTTTACGTCATTTGATCGTTGACATCACATTAGTGCAACGTATCCATTTTGGAACTGCCAATTCCCTTTTTCTGTACTTTCTTAAAGACAAAATTAAATTCCGTCCCATTTTTATCACTTTCGAAACGGTATGTGCCTTCAAGCTGTCTTACAAGTATTTTAATAATATGCATTCCAAGTGACCCGGAATCATCAATATTGAAATTGTCCGGCAGCCCGACACCATCATCTGCAATTTTCAAAATAACCTTTCCGTTTTGTTCCGAAATTTTAACATCTACGCGGCCATGGTCTCTTCCGGTGAATGCGTGTTTGTAGATGTTTGTTATGACCTCGTTAATAATTAATGAACAGGGAATCGCCTGGTTAATATTAAGCTCAATTTCTGCTTTATCAATGACAAGATCGATATCTTTTCCACTCTCAAGCGTATCATTTACACCTTTCACAAGCTTCTCAATAATATCAGAAAACATAAGTTGTGAAAAGCTTTCCGACTGATACAACAATTCGTGAATAGTGGCCATTGTCTGGATGCGGAAAATACTGTCATATAACCGCAACTGAACTTCTCTGTTTTTTTCATCGAAGGCCTGCAGCTGCATCATTCCGGAAATCACAGCAAGATTATTTTTCACCCTGTGGTGAATTTCCGAAAGCAGTACTTCCTTCTCCTGGATGGTGGTCTGAAGCTGTTGCTCATGCATTTTCTGATCGGTTATATTCCGGCCAATTGCCACCCAATGAGAATACCCGTCTTCACCTTTTCCAACTGGTACCATTGAGGTATTGATCCAGAACCTTGTTCCGTCTTTTTTATAGTTGAGCAATTCCACTTCGCAGATTTCCCACCTTTTCATCGACTGTCTTAATTTCTCCAACTGATCCTGGTCGGTTTTCGGCCCGTTCAAAAAATGAAGAGTCTTGCCTGTAACTTCATCAGAATTGTATCCAGTCATATTGGTAAATGCCTGGTTAACATACAGAATTCTCCGACCCTCTTTTTTATCTGGTTCCGCCTCAAGTATGACAACCGCCTCGGTTGAGTGTGTAATTACAGATTCAAGCAGTTTTAACCTTTCCTCTTCCCGGCGTTTTTCAGTTACATCCCGGGCGAGTGCAATTCTTACATCTCTTCCTTCATATTCAAGCGAACTGCCGGTTATTTCCACATAAATGATATCTCCATTTTTCTTTACATGCCTGTGTTCGCCTTGCAGGGTGATATTTTTAGCATGGCGTGTTTCCTGAATAACATCTTTTGCGCTTTCAATCTCTTTTTCAGGCTTTATATCGAGCAGTGTCATTGACAGAAACTCTTCTTTACTGTATCCATAGTTTGAAATTGCGGCCTGATTTACATTTAGAAATTTATATGTATCCAGACAAAAGAGCATCATCGGTTCGGGACTCAGTTCAAACAGATCTCTGTAATTTTTTTCAGATTCTTTGATTTTTGCAGAAAAAATATTTCTCTCAAGGCTGTAAATAATGCTTTTGTAAAGAAGTGTTGGTGAGAGCTCGTCCTTCAGAAGATAATCGGATACACCTTTTGCCAACGATTTTGCACTAAATGCGAGATCAGTATAGCCGGTTAGAATTACCACCGGTGTGCTGTGAGTTATCGTCATCATATCATCAATAAGCTCTTCGCCATTGTTGTCTGGCAGGGAGAGATCCAGTAAAATCAGATCGTATTTGGTATTACTTTCTATTTGGGTTTTTGCTTTCTGAAATGTAGTAACATGACTGAGCCGGATTTGCTCAAATTCTTCAAGCAGAAACTCTTCAACCAATACAAAATCTCCGATGTTATCTTCAACAACCAGCAGGTGCAACTCACGATTATCTCGTCTCTTCATGAAATCTTATGTTTTTGGGAGTTGAACAAGACTGATCCAAAACTGTTCTATGCTGGTAACAGCATGTATAAAATCGAGAGATTCTATTGGTTTGGTGATATAACAGTTCGCATGGTTCTTGTAAGATTTGATGATATCTTTCTCGGAAGAGGATGTCGTTAGCATAATGACAGGAATATGNTTAAGATGCTCACTTTCNTTTACATATNCGAGCACTTCATGTCCGTTTTTCCGAGGCAGATTTACATCAAGAATAATTAAATCCGGTGTCGGGACATTTTTATAACTTCCTCTTTTTTCAAGATAATCGATGGCCTTTTCTCCATCCCTGGTAACGTTAAGTGAATTAACAACTTTTCCTTCATCCAGCGCTTCAGTAATCAGCATAATATCACCCTCATTATCCTCTACAAGCAGAATTTCAATCTGTTTCATATTCGGTACCGGTTGTTTTGGAAATTGAAAAAAGTATCGTTGTCCCCATGCCTTTTGCCGAATCTATGCGAATAGTCCCGCCATGCTAATCCACCACCTTCTAGCAAACGGCCAAGCCAATTCCGGTCCGTCAAATTCGTCTCTGGAGTGAAGTCTGTAATACACATCAAAAACGGAGTCGTCCAAATGCGGATCAATGCCAATACCATTATCTGCAACACGAAATTCCCAGTGAGAATCGATCACAAGTCCGATGATTGCCGCTACTGACTTTTCGTCTTCTTTATGGTATTATACAGCATTAATATTTTGATAAAATAGCTGAAATATTTAAAAAAAACTTGTCCTGTCTTTTGAAAGATTTTTATAATTGATTTCAGCACACTGATTCTTAATAGCTGAACGGTTCAGCTTTAAAATATCTTATACAATCTTCTCTGTTGGATTCTCCTGCAATTCCATCTCATCCCGGTCTGCTCGGGAATCAATCAGCAGAGATTTGATCATTTGCCACATTCTTTCAGCTCCATTAACGGCAATATGATTATATTTTTTGCCTTTTTGATGATGGTTTACCCGGCCTTGAATCAATGGGCGGGAACACCTGTTCTACGAAGCCTCGGCGTAGTTGAAGGGTGGCTGGCAGGTGACGTATTGAAAAATTTCATCAGCCGCCTGACAGGTAAAAACGGAGTTTAAACATAATAGGCCTTGAAATTTTTCCGTTACCCGACCGCACCGGAGGTTTTCTGTATGTTTGCGCTTCTATCCTACCATAAAATCGAATATCGCTACGTCGTTCAATCGTTCAATCGAATATCTAAAGATTTCAGCGACAACAATTTATCAGGCGTGAGGACTGTGGATTGACAATAACTAAAAACTCATCACTCAAAACTCACCCCCCCCTAACTCTTCATGCCGATAATGACAAAACCTCAACCATTGTTTTTTTACTCTTGGCTTCTTCAACAATTTTCTCTATACGTTCCGCTTCAGCGTCATCAATCCACTCCTCCCCGCATTGAGAACAGACAGTAGCCGGTACATTTCTCACCACAATAACTCCGGGCCCATAATCTACCGTAACCGTAGCTGAACCGGCTTCCATCGTTCCCTTGCATACAGGACATGTGTCGGGATATGTTTTTTTATTCATTTCTTTCTGGTTTTATAATCTGATTCAAAATGTTTTAAATCCGGCCGGTAAACAGTAATAATATAGCACCATTTATTTACAGTATCTATCGATACAACAACATGCAAGGGTTTCTCATCACTTTTCCCATAAATTAAAATACTGGGAAAAGGATGATCATCCGGGTACTCCTCAATCACTTCCCCGTTTTGTAATACATCTGTAACATCTTTCCTGAGGATATTACGTTCAAGAATCCTTTCAAGTGCATGGCGTTTCCAGCTTATACGGCCATATCTTACATTCTCTGAAACCATCTTCTTAAACAGCATGGTTTATTCCGGGTGAGGGTTATACGATTTGGGTTTGTTATTTGTGGTTTAAAATTTATTGATAGACAACAACTTAAAACTAAACACTAAAAACTCAAAACTACCACACCTGCCGGCGTAACCCCCAACCAGGCAAAGCAGGAAAACCTATACGCCGGACACATTAAAAAAACAGCTCAGAGCCCAAATTACGCTTCACTGCAAAAAACCATATCGTCACATCGAGCGCAATGCAGCGCAGCGAAATGAAGTCAAGGTGCAAATCCCAAATCTGGACTATAAAGTATTATATATCGATAATTTACACTTCTTTTTAATAAATTTACTGTGAGCGAAGCGATTCCTCCCGATCACCTTGTTCGGGACAGGTGTGAAACGATATCCGGGATATACCTTCTCTCCATATAGAATAAATCATTTCATGACAGCGTCTGAAAGATCTAATCAAAAAAATATAATTATGAGCTCTTCACGCAAATCATTCATAAAATCAATGGCACTCGGAGCCGGTACAGCTATGGGGGTTCCGCTGGCTTTTAGTGGTAAAAATACTGCTGCAACAGGAAAGTCAAACTCCGTTGAAACCGGCTTCAAACCTGTACTGAATGTGAAAGAGTTTGGCGCGGGGGGAATGGGCGAAACAGATGATTCCGATGCCCTCCAGGCGGCTCTGGATGCAGCCAGAGAGCAAAATCTCGAAATTGTTTACGTACCCGAAGGTATTTATCAAATCAGCGAAATCCTCATTATCTACGAGAATACAACATTACATCTGGACCGAAATGCGGTGATCATCCGTAAAGCCGATATCAATGCGATGCTGATTAACGGAACCGAAAATGTGCCCGGTTACGACGGGCAGAGCAACATCACTGTGGAAGGCGGCACCTGGGATGGAAATTCACGTGAGTTTCCGTCAAATGTAACTCCGCTTGGGTTTGGCCATGCACGAAATATCACCGTACAAAATCTGACGGTACTCGATGTCTATAACTGGCACCATCTGGAAATCAATGCAATTGACGGCGCCACCATACGCGACTGCTTTTTTGAAGGAATGATTCTTACCAGGGCTTTCACCGAAATGATTCAGATCGACCTGATGGGTACAGAAGGAATGTTCCCCTGGTTTGGTGAGTTCGATAACACCACCTGCCGAAATGTGCTCATTGACCGCTGCACATTCAAAAATGGGAACACTGCCGGTATCGGCACACATTCAACCCGGAAAGATGCCCTGCACGAGTATATCACCATTTCAAACTGTGAATTTATCAACCTTGAGCGGGAGGGGATTGTCGGACAAAACTGGCAGCACGTTCAAATTGAAAACAACTTTTTCAAAAACTGCAACCAGGGGATTTTGATGGAAGCCAAAACAGAAACCGATTGTGAAGATATTTCCATCATCAATAACAGAATGACGAAAACCAACTACCCGGAACCGGGTGAGGGAATTCGCATTCTTTCGGAAGAAAACGGTTCACAGATCAGGCATATCCAGGTTCGGGGGAATTACCTCTCAGGTGTAGAAAATCATGGCATCCGTATCGATTTTTGCGACCATTCAGTTGTGCAGGGCAATACGGTGAAAGAGTGTGATCTCTCCGGAATCCTGATCTATTACAGTGATAACGTCTCTATCATCGAAAATTCGGCATTCGGAAACGGAAAAAGGGATTCATCAGAAAAAGATATTCGCATCAATTCCCCGGAAAGGCTTACCACAACCGGCCCCCACATCATCAGTGTCAACAATACGGAATCGTGCCGGGTGGATGCCGCAGATTCCTGTTTGATCACAAAAAATGTCTTTAAATCAGAACTGGCTACGGAATCCGAACCAGGGACGGTGCAGGCCTTTAACAACTTTGTTGGCGGGACGTTTTCGGGTAAGGAATAGCCGTTTCCAACATAATACCATGGCAATGATAAAGTATCGGGTGATCGCTGTACTCGGAGCTTACGAAACTTCTGGCTGCCACTGACAGATGAGCTCCAAGCCCTTTCGGGCCCACCCCAGCCTGCTGTCACCTCCTCAAAAGTGTTACCCCGTTTTTGAGCAAAATTAGTTTCTTGACACAATAATAGCAGTAGCACTGAACCCGAAATTCACTCCGTTGAATGTAAACGCCCCTGCATCATGGTAAAATGGCCCGGGTAGGTGCAGATGTAGGGATATACTCCGGGCTCCGGTATGGTAAAAGTCACTTTTACAGTCTCACCCGGCCTTGCCAGTTCGGTCCAGGCCAGCATTCGGTTCTCTTCGTTCATGGGTATGTAGTCGTTTTGAAAGGCCTGAAGTGCTGCAATTCCCACGATCTGGATATCCGCTTCGGATCCCACCAGGATAATATTGTGAGGCATATCACTGGAGTTGATGTAACGCAATGTCAGCTCTGATCCCGCTTTTGCATTGATCCGGGTGATATCGTAACTAAAATCGGCCCCGAACGATTTGATGTCAAGCGTATCTCCCGGTGAGACCGTTACAGTACGCCCCTCCGTAAACTCTGATGAAGATTCTGCCGAATGTGACGGGTGACCATCATGACGACTCTCACCACTCTTGTTCCAGTAAAAAGCCAGAGAGAAGATTGAAAATAATGCGATGGCACTTAACCAAAGCAGATACCTGTATGTTTTCATGCGTAATTATTATTGATGATGACTCCTGAACCTGAGTTCGATTATAAACCGCCATTCATGTGCTTCAAAAGTCCCCTCCTTTGCAAGTATTTTTCACCACAATGTAAAATCGAAGTCAGGTCCTGATGAACTCTTCAACATGATAAATATTTTTGGTTAAACTGGAAAACATTTGGACAGATGTCTAACACGAATTAATTACCATCATTTGGATGACAAGTTTCATAGCTTGGTAAACACACCTCCTCGTCAATCAATAATTCACTACAAATCGAGTTTTTGACTGACTTTTCCCCTCTCGAGAGGCTTTGTGAAAATACCCTGTCAGGTTTTGGTAAGGTTACATTTTTAAGGTTACAAATCAATGCAAGAACTCCCATCGCCCGTGGTATCTTTCTAAAAAAAGACGTCGGGGGCCTGGGCCACAATCACACCGCCCCGGGAAGGAACCAGTCCGGTGGCAATTGATCCACAGTCCTGTCTCCCGAAGCTTTAGCGTAGGGAGGCTTGATCTTTTGGATCGTCCCGAAGCCTCGGGATGAACAACAAATTTCCTTAACACTTTAAATCGGTATGCTACAATTAATTTCATTTAAATATGGGTATTATATGGGTAATGTCAGGAACTTTTGGACTGTTACCTTTTCAATAGTGTTGCCCGCTTTTTAGTCAAAATTAGATGCTCGGCATGACAATTGCGCATATAACGATAAGAAAGACCGGGAGGTGGGTCCGGTAAGACAAACCAACGAATTCGATCCAGGGGCTTTAATTTTTTAAGTCAAAATTTCTGGGATTTCATATTCTCACAACCTCCCGAGAAGAGATTGTACAGCCCCTATCTCAATTTCAATTTACCCGCCACATAGCCTGCAGCACCACACTATTATCTCGGCCCGAAAAGATCGGGTTTGTCCCAGTGCCCGGAAATTCTATCGAGCAATTCGCGCAATCCTTCGGCTGTTTCGCTTCTGAGGTTTCGCATAATCTCTCTCTGCAGATCAGTAAATTCCGGAACATGATTATCCGGCCAGTGTTCCGCCAATGCATTCAAAAAACCTGACTGAAAAGCCGGATCAGCATCTGTCAAATCCGGTAATAAATCCGCCGCCAGCCCGGGATCATCTCCAAGTACAACGTGCCTCGTTACACGTTCCACAACCGTTGCTGCATTGGCCTTAAACGTACTATCCGCATTTTCAGGGAGTGTTTTTTCTAAAATCCGCGGTAAAAAAGAGTCGTGATTTTTTGAAGCTGCTGCGGTTGCCGCATCCCGAATCCATCGGTCGTTCGCATTTTCTTCGAGGAGAATCATCTCTGCAATGGCCCTTGCCGATCTCGGATCAGATGGAAGATCGGCAAGAGCCAGCAAGGCGGCCAGTCGCAACTGAGGATCGGCAGCCATCATACTGTTCACCGGCATGGTATAGGTCATATCTCCCGGAGTATCGGGGTTCGGAAGAAAATCTGCCAAGAGGAGATGATCCAGCAGCTCCTGCGTCCGGGGAAGGGTCATCAGTGCGGCTCTTCTGACGGCGGTTACCGGATGATGTAAGGCTCCAAATGCTGCTTGAACGGCTTCATCCGAACCATTTTTTTCGTCCAGGACTCCCAGGCCGTGAATTGTCCAGAGTGCATGAAAAGCCCCGGGATTCAATCCGATCTGATCGACAGATTGATCCCTGATCAGTTCGGAGAGCTGCGGAACAATGTCAGTCTCTCCTCTTTCCACAATCAGTCGCTGGGCAGTCAGTCTCCAGAACATGTTATCATGACGGAGCATCCGAACCAGGTCTCCCGGAGAAGCATCGGCCAGATTGGGAATGTCAGAGTTGTTCTTATCCCCTTTGTACACCACCCGGTAGATACGCCCGTGATCTTTATCGCGCAGATCCGTGACATACGCATTCCCTTCGCCGTGTTCAAAATCTTCGGGGGTGGGATTGTGCTGAATGATCAGATTGTACCAGTCAATCACCCATAAGGCTCCGTCAGGACCCACTTTTGCCTGAATAGGTGAAAACCAGTCGTCGAGGCTTGCCAGCATATTCAGTTCGTTATATGCGGTGAACGAACTGCCCGATGGCTCCATGCGAAACTGCCCCAGCAGATGGCCGGTAGGCTCACTGACAAAGGCCCGCCGGTTCCAGAAGGATTCGGGAAAGTTCCGGGCGGTATAAATTTCAAATCCTGACCCTGCTGTATACCGTCCGTGCTGGTCAACCTGTCGGATAAATTCACGTACCGGAAAAATTATATTTGTATCGTAAATGGCAGGAACCCTTGGTGCACTGAACCCGCTCACCATGTTGTAGTAGCGATTCGGCACGGCAGTATGCACAGGAACATCCCGGTTTGCGGTGGACCCGAACACGATTCCATCTTCACTGAATCCCAGCCCCCACGTGTTATTGGTAGTGCCTGCCATATATTCAAGACGGGAACCATCTGGTTTGAACCGGTAGAAACCGCTGCTGAAACTGAGTGCTTCCCCTCCAACAGTGCCGTCAAAAGCAGAGTAACCGACAGCTCCCCAGATCTGGTTATCAAATCCGTATAGCAGATTGCTCGGGCCGGCGTGAGTATCAAACGTACCCCATCCGGTGAAAAGCACTTCTTTGTGATCAGCCTTTCCATCGCCCGTGGTATCTTTCAGAAAAAAGAAGTCGGGGGCCTGGGCCACAATCACACCGCCCCGGTAGGGAACCAGTCCGGTAGCAATATTCAGCCCGTCTGCAAAAACTGAAAAGGTATCGGCTTTGCCATCACCGGTGGTATCTTCCAGAATCAGGATACGGTCATTACCCTCGCGATCCTCTTCAAAGCGGTTCGGATAGTCCACGGTTTCGGTAATCCACAGGCGCCCCCGTTCATCCCAGGCCATATCAATCGGGTTCACAATATCCGGCTCAGATGCAAAAAGTTTTACCTCAAATTCCGGCCGGGCCACAATATGTTCCATCGACTCTTCCGGGGTCAGCGGATCCTGTACATCGGTGATCGGTTCCCCCAAAGTCCCCCACGATTCCCCCTCCGGATAGTAAGGCATCTCCCCCTCAGAATAGGTAAAAACGGGCGGACTGAGCTCTCTGTCGGCAGCCCAGTCACCGGCCGACCAGCGGATACCATTTTCCAGGAGTTTTGCAAACCCCTCCTCTCCCCAGGTTCTCTCATCATGGCCCCAGGCGGTGTAGAAAACCCGGCCATCGCCCTGGTTTCGCACCCATGTCCAGGGTTCTTCATGGCCATTTTCCACACGAACAGACAAGATCTCATTTCCGGGATGCATCTTCATGTGCACATAGGTCTCATCCCGGCTTTCAAAATCCGGAACCCCCTGTTTCACGGGATGACCGGGCAGAATATGGCGGACTCTGAAGGTCCCCTCTCCATGAGCCTTAAATGCGCCGCCGACAAGGTTCACGAACGTATCGGAATCATTAAACATGGAAGATGCTGAATGGATGGCAACCAGCCCCCCGCCTTCATTCACATATCGCAGCAAGGCCGTTTCCTGATTTTTGGAAAGGCCGGAGCGATTACCGTAGAGCATCAGCACATCAAAATGTTTCAGGTTACTGAAATTGATTTCATCCTGCTGCTCTGTGTAGTGGATGTAGATTCCCCTCGATGTGAAATATTCAATCACCTGTTTCAGCCGGTTCAATGGCTGATGGTGTCCGTCATCACCCAAAAACAGCACATGGAGTTTTTCCCGATGTTCCTGGTCCGGGGCGGCCTGTTCAGTTTGTACTACAGTTTCGGATTGAGGTTGGTTTTCGACAGGGTGTTGAGTGGCACATGAGATAGAAATGCACAAAAAAACCAAAAAAATCAGATGTACCGGAGGAAGTTTATATAGAATCATGGTAGCGCTTTCTGTTTATAGTAGCTGGATGTTGTATCTTGTGTATTTTTGTCAGCAACGTTATAGAACAGAATTATCCGGTTAAATTCAAGGGTGCTTTTGACTGGAGTTACCCCATTTTTTAACCATCCCCCATAAAGAAATCTTTTTTCTTTTGTTTTGGCACAAAAGAATCCTTCCGGCAGGTCAAAGAATTTTCAATATTGTTTCAACTTTCTGAACTTTAGCCGAATTTTTACGCTGCCGGTGACAGATGAGCTCCCAGCCCTTTCGGACCCACCCCAGCCCTCCCTATCCCGACACAAAAAGCGTGTCGGGACAAGGAGGGAGCCTGCTGTCACCTTTTAAATAGTCTTGCCCCGCTTTTTTGGGGCAAGGTTAGTGGCTACCAGTGACAGTTTTCAAAATGTGTCTTTAAATTAAATAAACAGCTTCTATTGGTTTTGTCTTGTTACTTTTGGACCGCCAAAAGTAACCAAAAGCTCTCGGCTATGATTGCTTCCGGGCATGGTATTTCCCGCACGGGTACACAACATCAATGGGTCACGCTGTGACCCGATGTTGTGATTTCTCCCGTGCTTTGATGAAAACCATGCGAATCCTCCACCAATCAAGGCCGAAGG
>SL_3KL_010_SEDDRAFT_10005174_pt1 | contig 11745 bp, 9 predicted proteins | sample SodLakKL_010_SED_2_FD_10381 | JGI IMG/M metagenome (IMG submission 10381)
CCACCGTGCCGCGCGACGCGATCCTGTCGCGCCTGGTGCAGCAGCAGTACGAGCGCAACGACGTCGAGATCGCGCCCGGCCGGTTCCGCGTCAAGGGCGACGTGATCGAGATCTGGGCCGCCTACGACGAGGCCCCGCTGCGCGTCGAGCTGTGGGGCGACGACATCGACCGCATCGCGCTCGTCGACCCGGTGACGGGCGACGTGACGCGCGAGCTCGAGAGCGCCACGGTCTTCCCCGCCAAGCACTACGTGACGCCGTTCGACAAGCTCAAGCCCGCCATCGACCAGATCGAGGTGGACCTGGTGGAGCGGCTGTCGTACTTCGAGTCGGTCGGGAAGCTGCTCGAGCAGCAGCGCCTGCGCGAGCGCACCAACTACGACCTCGAGATGCTCCGGACCCTCGGGTACTGCGGTGGGATCGAGAACTACTCGCGCTACCTCGACGGCCGCCGCCCCGGCGAGGCGCCGTACACGCTGCTCGACTACCTGCCCGACGACGCGATCGTGTTCCTCGACGAATCCCACGTGATGCTGCCGCAGATCCGCGGCATGTACAACGGAGATCGCGCACGCAAGACGACGCTCGTCGACTACGGCTTCCGGCTCCCCGCCGCCCTCGACAACCGTCCGCTCAAGGAGGGCGAGTTCCTGGAGCGGGTCGGACAAGTGGTGTTCGTGTCTGCCACACCCGGCGACCAGGAGCTCGGGCTCTCGGACCAGGTCGCCGAGCAGGTGATCCGTCCGACGGGGTTGGTCGATCCTGGCATCACCATCAAGCCGAGCCGGGGCCAGATCGACGACCTGCTGTTCGCCATCCGCGACCGAGCGAAGCGCAAGGAGCGCACCCTCGTCACCACGCTGACCAAGAAGATGGCCGAGGACCTCACCGAGTACCTCGCCGAGCAAGGCGTGCGCGTTCGCTACATGCACTCCGACATCGATGCGGTCGAGCGCCAGGTCATCATCCGCGACCTGCGCCTCGGCCACTTCGACGCCCTCATCGGCATCAACCTGCTGCGCGAGGGGCTGGACCTGCCGGAGGTGTCGCTGGTCGCGATCCTCGACGCCGACAAGACGGGCTTCCTGCGGAGCGAGCGCTCGCTGATCCAGACCATCGGTCGCGCCGCGCGAAACGTCGCAGGCGAGGTCGTCCTGTACGCAGACGTGGTGTCCGAGGCGATGCGCAAGGCCATCGACGAGACCGATCGCCGTCGCACCAAGCAGCTCGCCTACAACGAGTTGCACGGCATCACGCCCGAGACCATCGTCAAGCGCATCCAGGAGGTCATCCGCGGCGAGCGTGACGATGCCGAACCGGTGCGGCCGATCGACCCGTGGGAGCGCGAGCTGCTGGAGGACGACGTGCGCCAGGAGCTGGCCCTGCTGGAGAACGAGATGTGGCACGCGTCCGAGGCGCTCGACTTCGAGAAGGCCGCCGCCGTGCGCGATCGCATCCGCGAACTCGAAGCCAAGCTCGAGGGGCGTGCGATCGACCTGCCGAGCATCCCCGGGAGCGGCGGGGCGCGCCGACCGGGAGCGAAGCGGGTGCGGGCTTGAACGCAGCCGTTCCCAGAACGCGACGGTCACAGCGTGGCGCGACGCCTCCGGCACGCCGTGTGCCGGCAGCTGCGCTGCTGTGGGCGCTCGCCGTGTGGGCGTGCCTGGCGGGCGTGGTCGCCGCCCAGCCCTACGCCGCCGACGGCGGCTTCGACAGGCCACGCGTCGCGTTCTCGCTCACGCGCGCGTCGCTCGCAGCCGCGGTCGACGAGGGCAGACCACGGCTGCTGATCGGCGACGCGAACGGCCTGCGGCTCGTCGACCTGCACGCCGGACGGTCGCTCGCAGCGGACGCCACCGCGTGGCTCGATCGCGACGCCGTCGTCCGCGGCGTCGCGGCGGCCGATGGTTGGCAGGGAGGTCCGGCGGCGTACGCCTGGTTCGTGCGCGACACGACCAGCGGCGCGTACCGCTACAGCTGGCGCTGGGGCGGCGCCGAGATGCCGCTCGCCGCTGCGTCCCAGGCGCTCGACTTCGCGCTCGCCGTGGGTGCCGACGGGCCCGAGGCGTGGCTCGCGATCCCGACGGCGGCAGGCGGCAGGCTCGTGCGGTACCGCTGGGGCGAGACCGAGGCGGAGACCATGCTCGCCAGCGGTCAGAGCCTGGCGGCGCCGACGCTGGCCCGGGACGACGCCGGTGGGCTCCACCTCGCCTACCTCGAGGGGGCGACGATCGAGACGCCGATCGGGCTGAGCGCCGAGTGGGCCGCCGTCTACCGAGGACCCGACGGCGTCGAGCAACGCTTCGACGACGCCCTCGGGCCGCCGGCGCGCCTCGCGCTCGACGCTCAGGAGCCGGTGGTGCTGCTGTGGGAGCGCAGCGACGCGGCGCTGGTCGCCGTCACGCCGAGAGGCGAAGCCGCGGCGCAGACGCTGGGCAGCGGGCGGGCCGTCGGCATCGCGGCGGGTCGGGCGTTCACGGCGAGTGGCGCAAGCATCATCGCCACGCCGCTCGAGGCGCGTGGCACGAGCGCCGACGCGACCCACAACGTCGCATGGTCGCCGTATGCCGTCGACCGCACGGCGCTCACACGCTCGGACGGCGTTACCTACCTCGCTTGGGCCGGAACGCTGCCTGGCGGTGCCAGCGTGGCCCTGACCAGCGACGACGCCGTGCCGATGCAGCCCGACTGGCGCGACCACGCCGCCGCCTGGTTCGGCTGGACGCCGTGGGCGATCGGCGAGGAGGCGCTCGGCCAGTTGACAGGCGCGTTGCTGATCGGCGTGCTCGGCACCATGGTGCTGTTCCCGCTGTTCTGGCTGCTGTCCCTGCCGCTCGTGCGCAGCGTGTCGGATCGCTGGACGCGTCCGGCGGGAGCGCTCGTGGCCACGAGCACCTTGCTCGTCATCGTGGCCGTCGCGGTGACGCGAGCGGCTGGACTCGGCCACGACCCGGCCGCCCTGGTCGGTGGGTACTGGGGCTTCGGGGTGGCGCTGGCGGCCGGCGTGGTCATCGCACCCGCCCTGTTGGCTCGGGCCGACCTCGAGAAGCAACCTGCGCTGCTCGCCTCGGCGGGACTGGCTGGCTTCGTGAGCCTGAGCCTGGCATCGTTCATGGCCTTCCAGCCCTGGCTGCAGCTGTTCGGGCTCTGAACCGCGGCCACGGCGCCCGCGCCGTGTCCGACGCCTGACGTCCGCCACCGGCCGCGCGCGGACCACGTGGTAACGTCGCGTCCGGGAGGCCCCCGTGACGTTCGAAGTCGGAGACCACGTCGTGTACCCGTCGCAAGGCGCCGGCGTCGTGCAGGAGCGCACCACACGCGTCGTGCTGGGCGAGACGCACGAGTACCTCAAGATCGTCTTCGTGCGCGGCGACATGGAGGTGCTCGTCCCCCTCCAGCGCGGACGCGAGGTGGGCCTGCGGCACACCATCGAGGCCGAAGAGGTCGATCGCCTCCTCGACGCGTTGGTGAAGGCCGACCTGTCGCTCCCGGCACAGTGGCCACCCCGCTACCGCGCAGAGCAAGACATCCTCGCTGGCGGCAGCGCCTACGAGTTGGCGCGTCTGATCGGCGTGCTTTCGCGCCGCGACCTCGAGAAGGGGCTCGCAGCCACCGAGCGCGAGGTGCTCGAGAGCGCGATGACGATGTTGTCGAGCGAGCTCGCCGTCGTACAGGGCATCGACGTCGGTACGGCGATGGAGCACCTGCACACGGTCATCGCGGAGCGCATCGTCGCGTCGTGAGCCTGGACACCCCAGCCGACGACACCCGCTTCGACCCGACCCACCAGACGCTCACCTCGCCCCGCGTGATCAACGCCATCCTGGCGCGGCACGGCCTGCGCGCCGACAAGGGCTTCGGGCAGCACTTCCTGATCGATCCCAACGTGGTCGGCGCCGTCGTCGCGGCGGCGGGCGTGTCGCAAGACCACGAGGCGTGGGAGGTCGGCCCCGGCTTGGGCGTGCTGACGCGGGCGCTTGCCGCGACGGCGCAACGTGTCGTGACCATCGAACTCGATGCCCGCCTCCTGAGCGTGCTCGACGAGACGCTGGCCGACACGCACAACGTCTCGATACGCCATGGCGACGCTCTGCGCGTCGACTGGTCCGAGGCGCCTCCCGGCAGCCGCTTCGCCGCCAACTTGCCGTACAACGTCGGCACCGCGGTCCTCATACAGGCGCTGACATCGCGCCGCTTCGCGCGCATCGGCGTCTTGCTGCAGCGCGAGGTCGCGGAGCGCCTGGTCGCCACTGCCGGCACGCCGGCATACGGCTCGCTGTCGCTGCTGATCGCCCACCACGGGCAGGCTCGGATCACCAAACGTGTCGCCCCCGGTGCGTTCATGCCACCGCCTGCCGTCACGTCGGCCGTGGTGGCCATCGACCTGGACCCCGACGCGCGCCCGGACCCGGTGACGTTCGCCCTCGTCCGGGCGGGCTTCAGGCATCGGCGCAAGACCCTGGTGTCGAACCTCCGGCTCGCGGGCGTCGAGGTCGATGCCGTCCGGACGGCGCTCGCCGACCTGGGCCTGCCGCCGGCGGTCCGGGCCGAGGCCCTCGACCTCGCGACGTTCCGGGCGCTCGCCGTCCGCCTGCCGGCGCCCACTGTGCCCGACGGCGCGTCGACCTGAGCGCCGGGGCTATACTGGCGCGTACGAAGCAGCCGGGCTCGATTGCCGCCCACGGGGTGCGTGCCCCGCAGGAGACGTGTGATGGCCAAGTTCATGGTGGTCGGCGACGCAACCGTCGACCAGATGTATTTCGTAGACGCCCTCCCTGAAGCCGGAGGAGAGGCCACGGCGTTGCGCGCCGTGATGGAGCCAGGCGGGGCCGGCGGCACGGTCGCCACCGCGCTGGCGCGACTCGGCCACGACGTGTCGATCGCCACCCGCGTGGGCACCGGACCCTTCTCGACCCTGGCGATGCGCCACGTGCTCGCGAGCGGGGTGGATCCGAGCCTCGTGCAGCGCGACGAGCGGCTGCAGACGAGCAGCGTGACGATCCTCATCACGCCCGACACCCGGCGCACGATGATCTCGGCAGTCGGTGCCTCGCGCTACCTCGACTCCGCAGCGCTCGAGGCGCGTCACGTCGGCGAGTGCGATGCGCTCGTCATGAGCGCTTACTCCCTGGTGGCCGGACCGCAGCGCGAGTACGCCGTGCAGGCGCTCGCGTACGCGGCCGAGGCGGGGATCACCACCTTCGTGGACATGGGGACCGGCGCGGTCAACGCGCTGCACGGCAGGTTGCTGCCGCTGCTCCGGGGCGTGGACTACGTCCTGATGAACGAGCAGGAGCTCTTCTCGCTCACGGGCGAGGCGTCGATCTCCGACGCTGTGGCCGGCCTGCGGGCGCAAGGCATCCAACAGCTCGTCGTCAAGGTGGGCGAGATGGGGTCCATCGTCGTCACGCCCGATCTGACGGAGTTGGTCGAGGCGCTCGATGTCGACGACGTGGTGGACACCACGGGCGCTGGTGACTACTACACGGCCGCGTTCGCGCACGGCGTGATGACGGGTGCCGACTTGCTTGAGGCCGCCTGGCTCGGCAACGTGGCGGGGGCGCTCAACACCACGCGTGTGGGGGCGCAGAGCTTCCCGCTCGACCGAGCGACGCTCGACCGCCACGCGCTCGAGGGGCAGCGCACGTCCTGATGCGCGCGCTGCTGCTGGTCGCGCTGCTCGCGCTCGTCGGATCCGTCGGTGCAGCCTCGTACGAGGCGCGCTTCGACGTCGCCTGGCGCCTCGTGGCCGAGCGCTACTGGGACCTCGACGCGATGGCCATCGACTGGGACGAGGCGCGCATCGAGTACGGTCCGGCCGCCCGTGACGCCGCCGACGACGACGCCTTCTACACGGTGCTCGAGGCGATGTACGAGCGCATCGGCGACGACCACACCGCTTTCGTCAGGCCCGAGCGCGTGGCCGAGTTCAGGCAACGCTACGGCGACCTGCCGTGCCTGGGCGTGTTCGGCGTCGCAGGCGCTGGCGACCCGACCGCGACGCCTCGGGCCACCCCAGCGCTCCCCGACCCCTTGCTGCTCGCCGGGCCCGTCGCGTACGGGCTGCTCGGCGAGGCGACCGGGTACGTCCGGGTCGACGATCTGGTGCGAGACGGCACGAGTCCAGGCGTCCGCAGTGCGGTCGGCGACCTCCTGGCGCTCGGCGCCGAGTCCTTCGTGCTCGACCTGCGCGGCAACCCCGGTGGTCGCCTGGTCACGATGATGCAGGTCGCGGGCGTGTTCACGAGCGGCTTCCTGTGGCGCGCCGTGACCACCTGGTCGCTACCGGTGCCCTACCCAGCGCTGGGCGCCACGCTGACCGACGCGCCGCTCGCCGTGCTCGTCGACGGCGACGTGCACAGCGCGGCGGAGGGCCTGGCTGGAGCGCTGCAGATGAGCGGCAGGGCCATCATCGTCGGCGCGACGACGGCCGGCAACGTCGAGGCCGTGCTGCCGTTCTGCCTGCGTGACGGCTCGCAAGCGTGGGTCGCCACCGGCGTCCTGGCGCCGATCGGCGGTCCCACGTGGGAGGGGCGCGGGGTGACGCCCGACGTCGAGACCGCCTCGGACGACGCCCTCGGCGCCGCGCTCGACGCCCTCACCGCCCGGCCGTGAGCGGGGGGACCGCCGACGCGCTCGAGCGCGTCGCAGACGGCGTGCTGCGCGTACCGCTCCGGACGCAGACCCTTCCGCCCTTCACCCACACCAACGCCTTCGTCCTGGCCTCGGACGGTGTCGGCATCGTGATCGACCCGGGAGCCGGCGACGACGCCGCGGTCGCCGCGCTGCGCGCGGCGCTCGACGCCGCCGACGTCACGGCGCCGAAGGGCGTGCTCCTGACCCACACGCACCCCGACCACGTGGGTGGGGTCGACGCGTTGCGTTCGCTCTGGCCCGACCTGCAGGTGTGGGCGCCGGCCGCCGAGCTCGGCCGCTGCGACAGCGCGTGGGGCGCGATCGGCGTGCGCCACGGCCGCAGCCTGACGCTCGGCGGCGCCGTGCTGACGCTCGTCGGCACGCCCGGCCATGCGCTCGACCACGTGGCCGTGTGGTGGTCGGCGCACCGCTTGCTGGTCGCCGGCGACCTCGTCGCCGGCGTGGGGTCGATCTGGGTCGGCGTCCCCGACGGCGACGTCAGCGCGTACCTGTCGTCGCTCGAACGCGCCGCCGCCCTCGACCCTTCGATCGTCGCGCCTGCGCACGGTCCGGTCAGGCGAGACGGCGCCACCGTCCTCCATGAAGCGCGCCGCCACCGCCTAGCGCGTGAAGCGAGCCTGCTGCAGGCGCTGCAAGACGGCCCGGCGCGCATCGGCGCGTTGCGCGCACGCCTCTACCCCGACCTACCCGAGGCGGCCTTCGATCTGGCCGAGCGCACGCTGCTGGCCCATCTGGCGAAGCTGATGCGCGAGCTGCGCGTCATGCACGTCGGAAGCGACGCAGACGGACCGTACGCGCTGGCGTGACGGCGCCGCTCGGAGCCAGCGCGCTCGACGCGAACGCGCTCAGAGAGAGCGGCGCAACCAGTCGCGCAGAGCGTCCGCCTCGGCGGCGATCGTGCCGTCAGGGCGGGCGCTCGGCAACGACTCGAGCGCGGGATGCGTCACGCTGACGTCCGGCAGCGCCCGCGCAACGACCTCGGGGAACTTGGCAGGGTGTGCGGTCGCCACCACCAACGCAGGACCCGCGATCGCATCCGTGGAGCGCCGTCGCAGCCGCGCGAGCGCCTCGAGGCCGACGGCCGTGTGGGGGCAGACGATCACGCCGTGGTCGAACCAGCAACGCCGGATCGCCTCGAGCGTGGCCTCGTCGTCGACGCCTGCACCGTGCACGGGGACGGGATACGCCCCGCCAGCGAACAGCGTGACGAGTCGCTCGAGGTTGCTGGGGGCGCCGACGTCCATCGCGTTCGACAGCGTGGCGACGGTGGCGGGGGCGTCGCCGGCGACCACCTCGCCACGCAGCACGCGCGGGAAGTGGTCGTTGGCGTTGTGGGCGGCGACGAGGCCGCGCGGTGCGGCACCCATCGCAGCCGCGAGCAGCGCGGCGGCCAGGTTGCCGAGGTTGCCGCTCGGGACGACGTTCCACACGTCGTTGGCCGCGACACCACAGGCCCTCGCCCACTGCAACACGCCCCAGACGTGATACGTCGTCTGCGGCAGCAAGCGGCCGACGTTGATCGAGTTGGCGCTGGTGAGACCGAGGTCGGCCAACGCCGGGTCGACGAGCGCCTGCTTCGCGAGTCGCTGGCAGGCGTCGAAGTCACCCCTGACGGCGACGGCCATGACGCCGTCGCGCGGCTGGGTCAGCTGACGCTCCTGTACGGGGCTGACGCGCCCCTCCGGGTACAGCACCACGACGCGCAGGCCGTCGATGCCGGCGAAGCCGTCGGCCACGGCACCGCCGGTGTCGCCCGAGGTGGCCACCAGCACCGTGGCCGTCTCGCCGCGGCGACGCAGGCTGCGCGCCAGCCAGCGACCCATCGTGCGGGCGGCGACGTCCTTGAACGCCAAGGTGGGGCCGTGGTGCAGCTCGAGCAACGCCGTCTCGGTACCGAGTGGGCGCACGGGGACCACGAAGTCGAGGGCGGAGCGCGCGTCGGCGACCCATTCGTCGGCGTCGTGTGGGTCGAACCAGGGCCGCAGGACGGCGTCGATCACGTCGCCCCAGCGCTCGGCCTCGGCCCAGCCGGGCGCCAGTGACGGCACGCGCGTGGGCACGTACAGGCCGCCGTCGGGTGCCAAGCCGCGGCGCAGCGCGTCCTCGAACGTGACGGGACGGCGTCCGGGGTCGCGGGTGCTGACGAACGTGACCGCGGTGTGCGTCATGCGACCTCGATGCGTTCGAAGTCGTCGGCCGCGGACGCCTGGGCGGGGGCGGGCACGCTGCGCTCGAGGGGCACTGGACCCGGCCGTCCCGCGACGGCATCGAGCACGTCGGCCACGACGCCGCTGGCGGTGGCCTCGGCGCCGGCGCCGGGTCCGCTGATCACGACCTCGCCGACCGCGTCGCCGCGGTAGAGCAGTGCGTTCTTCCCGGACCCAGCCAGTACCAGCGCGTGCTCCGCGGGCAGCGCCACGGGACGCACGGCGACGCGCCAGCGTGCGCCATCGGACCACAGGCTGGCGACCAGACGCACACGCGCGCCGCGCGCCGCGATGTCGGCGACCAGCGCCGGCTCGAGGCCGCGCACTCCGCGCACGTCGCGCCGCACCTCGTCCCACGTCAGCTCGGGGAGCGCGCACATGCGGGCCAGCAGCGTCAGTTTGTGAGCGGCGTCCACGCCGTCGACGTCGAGCGCAGGATCTGCCTCCGCGTAGCCGAGGCGCTGCGCCTCCGCGAGCGCCACGTCGAAGGCCGTACCGGCCTCGAGGCGCTCGATCAGGTACGAGCAGGTGCCGTTCAGGAGCGCGTGCAGCGCGATCGGGCTCGAGCCGCGCAGCGCCCCGGCGAGCGGCCCGACCACCGGCGTGCCGGCCATGACGGCGGCCTCGAAGCCGACCCGGCCCGCTCGGACCAGCGGGCCCCAGACGTCCCAGCGCTCGGCGAGCGCGGCCTTGTTCGCGCTCACCAGGCGGGCACCGCTCGCGGCGGCGCGCGCCATGAGCTCGGTGGCCAACTCGACGCCGCCCATGACGTCGACGACGACGTCCGCACCGGCGATCGCCGCGTCGGCATCGGTCGTCAGGCGCGGTGGGCGCGTGCCGAGGTCGCGGGGGGCGTCGAGGTCGCGCACGAGCGCGGCGCTGAGCGCGAGCCCAGGCACGTTCTGGAGGCGGCGGATCGCGGCGGCGCCGACGGTTCCGGCCCCGAGGAAGGCGACGCGGTGCGTGGGTGGCATGCGGGGGAAGGTACCACGCGTGTTGCTCTGGTATCTTCGACGCTTGGATGGCGCATGGCCCGCGTAGCGGGCCCGCCCGCTTTGCGGTGCCGCGCCCGGTCGGGAGCACTCCATGTTCGGAATCGGCATCGTCGGCTTGCCCAACGTGGGCAAGAGCACCCTGTTCAACGCCATCACCAAGGCCAGCGTCGAGGCGGCCAACTACCCCTTCGCCACGATCGACAAGAACGTCGGCGTCGTCGCCGTGCCGGACGAGCGTCTCGACGTCCTGGCCGACCTGTTCGTCAAGGCCGGGCGGCGGCCGCCGATCGTGCCGACCACGGTCGAGTTCGTCGACATCGCCGGTCTGGTCAAGGGCGCCAGCCAGGGTGAGGGCCTCGGGAACCAGTTCCTCGCCCACATCCGCGAGGTCGCCGCGATCGCGCACGTGGTCCGCTGCTTCGAGGACGACAACGTCGTGCACGTCGCCGGGCGCGTCGACCCGTTGGCGGACATCGAAACGATCGAGACGGAACTCGCGCTCGCCGACCTGGCGACCCTGGACCGTCGCGCCGAGCGGCTGCGCCGCGCGGTGAAGGCGAACCCCGACGAGGCCGTGCAGCTGCGTGAGGTGGAGACGCTCCAAGCGGCCCTCGAGGCGGGTCGCCAGGCCCGTGCGGTCCTGGCGGAGACGGGATGGACGCTGCCCAGCGACCTGCAGCTGCTGACGGCCAAGCCGGTGGTGTACGTGTGCAACGTGTCGGAGGCCGATCTGCTGGGCGGCAACGAGTGGGTCACGGCGGTGCAGGCGAAGGCCGCCGCAGAGGCGGCGGACGTCGTGGTGATCTCGGCGCAGATCGAGCGCGAGCTGGCCGAACTCACCGACGGCGAGGCGCTGGAGTTCCTGAACGATCTCGGGCTCGAGCGCTCCGGTCTCGAGCGTCTGATCCACGCTGGGTACGACGTGCTCGGGTTGATCACGTACCTCACGGCCAGCGAGAAGGAGGTCAGGGCCTGGACCGTGCCACGCGGGGCGACGGCGCCTCGGGCGGCGGGCGCGATCCACAGCGACCTCGAGCGCGGCTTCATCCGGGCCGAGGTCATCCACTGGACCAAGCTGCGTGAGGCCGGCAGCATGACCGCTGCTCGAGCGCGTGGCTGGGTGCGCACCGAGGGCAAGGGCTACGTCATGCAAGACGGCGACGTGATGCACGTGCTCTTCAACGTCTGACCCAGCGCTTCGTGTGCCTCGACCAGGTCACGATGGCGCGGCCGGGCGTAGGCTTCGGCATGACCCGAGAGGCCGTGACCACGACGCGACCGCGCGAGCCCAGACGCTTCGTGCGCGGCGACGTCCTGCTCTTCCCGGGTCCCGCCGATGGCGTCTGGCAGCTGCTGGACGGGCTAGCCCGCGTGCAGACCGTGGACGCCGACGGCAACGGACTCACCCTGCGGTACGTCAAGCCCGGCGACTTCTTCGGCGAGGAGAGCCTGGTCGGTGGCCGCCGCGACTACTTCGTCGAGGCCGTCAGCGGCGTCACGGTCGCGCGTTGGCGGGTCGACGAGATCGACGACGCGCTGCGCCTGGCGCTGCTCGCGTCGTTCGCGCGGACCACCGCCGACCTGTACCGATCGCTCCGACGCTGGTCCGGTAAGCGACTGAAGGCGCGCGTCGCCGCCGAGCTGCTGGCGCTGACGGACACCCCACTCGCATCGTGCGACGAAGCCGCCACCGTGGTGCACGTGACGCACGACGACCTCGCGGCCGCCGTCGGCTCGGTCAGGGAGACCGTGACGAAGCTGCTCGGCGAACTCCAGCGATCCGGCGTGATCGTCGCGGGGTATGGCAAGGTCACGCTCGTCGACCCCGCCTCGCTGCGCGCGTTCGCCGACGGCGCGCAGCACGGCGGGGTCGCCGATGGCGAGGC
>SL_3KL_010_SEDDRAFT_10005175_pt1 | contig 11743 bp, 4 predicted proteins | sample SodLakKL_010_SED_2_FD_10381 | JGI IMG/M metagenome (IMG submission 10381)
GGCGAATACTGGGGAATCCAAAACATCCGGGAGCGGTATGACAAACATTACCTGGAACGCAACTATGGCGTAGATCCGGAAAACCTGGATGTTCTCACAGGAAAAGATGAAGCCAAGGAAGGTGACAACCTTCATTTTAATGAGACCATTTCCTATATTGAAACACATGGCGTTGAGGATGACCAGCACTATCAGTGGGTGTTGACCCGTATTGACGAGCAAAACTTTATGGATTACCAGATCGCCAATATTTATGCCGATAACACCGACTGGCCGGGCAACAATATCGACTTTTGGCGTTTGCGCACGGATGGATACCAGGCAGAAGCTCCAAACGGGCACGACGGCCGCTGGCGCTGGATGCTTTTTGACCTGGACTTTGGCTTTGGTTTGGTAACACTCGGAAATGGTGAAGCCTACGAACACAACACCCTGGATTTTGCCACAACACCTGAAGGTTCCAGCTGGCCAAACCCACCCTGGTCCACCTTTCTGCTCAGGTCTATGCTCAAAAACGAAACATTCAGAAATCAGTTTATCAACCGTTTTGCCGACCAGTTAAACACAGCTTTCCTGCCGGAAAGAGTCACAACTCTTATATACGAAATGCAGCAAGTCATTGGATTTGACATCGAAAAACATTTCGCAAGGTGGGGCTATCCGGATGCCTACGATGAATGGCTTGGCCACGTTCAGGTGATGCTTGATTTTGCTGAAAACAGGCCATCTTTTCAGCGGCAGCATATTATGGAGCATTTTGACATTCAGGGCCTTTTTAATCTTTCTGTTGATGTTGACAATCATTTACAGGGCCATGTAAAAGTAAATACCATTGATATCAGGGCAGGAACTGCTGGTGTTGACGCCTATCCCTATCCCTGGCAGGGCACATATTTCAGGGATATCCCCATTGAGGTTCAGGCTGTTGCGACTCCCGGGTTTGCTTTTTCTCACTGGGAGGGCAGCTATTTAGGTACCGAGAACCCCATTCTAATTCAAACTGATGAGAATGTGCATTTGAAAGCGAATTTTGTGCGCATTGAAGAAGATATTCTGATCCATTACTGGCTGTTCGATACGCAAATCCCAAATAATACACCACTCAATGAGCTGGAGGCCTTCTATGGCGTGTTTGACGGTGGTGTGATCACCTATGAAAGTTCTTTAGAGGGCTATCCTTTTGATGAGCATCACCCTTTGTGGCGAAAGGCGTCCATGGAGCGGCGAAACCAACCTGCAGCCATCAATTACCGGCCGGAAGGGAACTCCGGGATACCCTATCACCAGTCGGATATGCGCGGCATCCAGGTTCGTCAGCCGTTTCGTGATGGCGAAAGGGAGAACACCATGATATGGCATATGCCATCCAGCGGTTTTACGGACATCGTGCTTCGTTTTGCCGCACGTGATGAAGGCGCGGCCAATGCATTGCTGATAGATTACAGTGTGGATTGCTCAGCAGATAGCTGGACAACCGATGGGTTGCATGCGCATTCTTTGCCGCTAAATGCCGCATTTCAGTTGTATGAGATTGACTTTAGCCACATTACGGCTACAGCCAACAATCCACATTTCAAAGTGCGTGTGCGCTTCGACGGGGATAATATGTATGCTGATGATGGCGATCGTGTGACGTTTAACAATATCAGCCTGGATGGCAAATCCCTTGGAGCATATTTGGTTCATGCCTCGGCCGACCACAACGGCAGCATTTACCCGGCCGGAAACATCGGTGTATATGATGGAGCCGACCTATCGTTCACCATTAAACCGGCCGTTGGACATCAGATCAGCGATATTTTGGTTGACGGTGAAAGCAGAATGGATGATTTGGTTCCTGATAATGAAGGAAGTGCTGTATTTTCTTTTGGGAATATTCAGCAAAACCATACCATCCACGCTACTTTTACCCTGGGCAATGAAACCATAGAAAAGCATGAAGACCAGGTAGCTCTGTATCCCAATCCGGCCGGTGAAATCGTGCAAATTGCAGCACTGGAAAAGATTTTAAATATCAAAATTTTTAGGCTGAATGGCCAAATGATCCATGACAGGCAGAGTATTAATGCAAGGTCAACAAGCTTTCCCGTGACAGGTTTTCGCAATGGTTTGTATATTATCCGGATACAGACAAAAAACCATACGGTTTCGAAAAAGCTGCAGGTGTTACGTTAAGCAGAACTAAAGCGGGGCGTATCCATAAGAAGTTACATATTTGAATGACAAACATGATCAGGAATCTAAAATATACAGGTGTTCAATTTAGTGGTTTCATACTATTGGGATTTCTGATCCTTATGTGTTCCACAGGCAATCTTTTGGCCCAGAACGTGGTGATCAATGAAGTGATGGCTTCCAATGCCTCCACTATTGCTGATGAAGATGGCGATTATGAGGACTGGATAGAGCTGTATAATTCAGGTGATCAACCAATTAACCTTGCAGGATATGGGTTGTCTGATGATTATGATAATCCTTTCCGTTGGCTTTTCCCGGATGTGAGCATCGCACCCGGGGAGTTCCTGCTGATATGGGCATCCGGGAAAAACCGAAATGATCCGACTGCCCCTCTGCATACCAATTTCAGCATTAGCTCAGCCGGCGAAGAAGTCCTCGTCACCCATCCTGACGGCACGCTCCTGGATGACATGTCACCTGTTCCTATTCCCACAGATATCTCTTTTGGCCGTAAGCCCGACGGGAGCGATCAATGGTTTTACTTTTCCACTCCGACACCGGGAACGAGCAACACCGGTGAAGGTTTCCTCGGTGTATCAAAGCCTCCCGCAATCGTGATCCATCAGACAGAAGAGGGCCTTTACGAAATTGAGCTCACCCATGAAAATCCTGCAGCCGGCGTGTTTTTCTCTACTGATGGGAGTGAGCCGAACACCACAACATCGACACTGTATGAAACACCCTTTCAATTGCAACCCCATGCCGACAGCCTGATGTATATCCCCACCAGCCCGCCGGAGGCTGAGCCCAAGGGTTTTGGATGGTTTGAACCACAAGGTCCTTTCCCCCAAGGTGTGGTCGTAAGGGCAGTGGCCGTTGAACCGGACATGATCCCTTCGGTCATTCAGACAAAATCACACCTGAATATATCAAGCACCATTCCTGTGATCTCCATTTCCGGAGATGCGGATGGTTTTTTCTCAGATGCCTATGGGATCTATGTGCCGGGTGATATTTACCATCAGCACGGCTGGAATCATGGCGACTGGTTTGGCCGCCCGAATGCCAATTATCATCAGCGGGGCGATGAATGGGAGCGGCCGGCCCATATCGAAATTTTTTATCCCGACGGGCCGGACTTCAGTCAGCGTGTGGGCCTCAGACTCCATGGCGGCGGTTCGCGCACCATGCCATTGAAATCATTCAGGGTATATGCCAGGAACCTTTACGGAGAGAGTGCTGTAAATTTTGATCTTTTCAGAAATGGGAACACCGGTTATCAGCGCTTTCTGCTGAGAAATTCCGGCCAGGACTTTATGGCCACCATGTTCAGGGATGCAGCCATACAGGAGATTGTGAAACCGCTTCGTTTCGACACCCAGGATTATATGCCTGCTGTGGCATTTCTAAACGGGGAATACTGGGGTGTTCACAATATCCGGGAACGTTATGACCAACATTACCTTGCCCGTGTTTATGGTGTTGATCCCGATAATGTGGATATTCTCACCGGAAGGGATGAGGTAAAAGAAGGTGATAACCTTCACTACAGGGCAACTATTGATTATATTGAAGCCCATGGTATCACAGAAGAAACGCATTATCAATACATCCTCACCCGTATTGATGAACAGAACTTTATGGACTATCAGATTGCACAGATCTTTTCCGACAACACCGACTGGCCGCATAGCAACATTGATTTTTGGAGACTCCGGACGGATCATTTTAAGCCGGATAGTCCCTATGGCCATGATGGTCGCTGGCGCTGGAAGCTCTATGATGTGGATTTTGGTTTTGGGTTTCTCGGTACCTATGACTATTACAAGCATAACACACTGGCTTTTGCTACTGAAGAAGATGGCCCTGAGCGGCCAAATCCGCCATGGGCAACTTTTTTGTTACGCAGCTTTCTTGACAACGAAACCTTCCGGAATCAGTTTATCAACCGCTTTGCTGATTTGCTGAATACAGCATTTTTACCGCATCGGACTATCCCTCTGATTGAAGAAATGAAGCAAAGGCTGGAGCCTCATATGCCGCATCATATTGACCGCTGGCGTCATCCGGCGAGCATGAATGTCTGGCATCATAAAGTGAATGCCATGCTGATTTACGCAGAAAAGCGTCCAAATATGCAACGGCAGCATATCATGGAGTATTTTGATATCAGCGGCATGGCTGATGTCCGGCTGGACCTGAACAACCCACTCATGGGACATGTTCGCATCAATACCATCGATATACTGCCCAAAACAGCCGGTATTTCCGACAATCCGTATCCCTGGCGAGGAAAATATTTTAAAGGCATCCCCATTGAAATAAAGGCCGTTGCAGCTCCCGGTTTTGCTTTCTCTCACTGGGAAGGGACACATCCGGGCACTGATGATACGGTTATCATTCATTTGTCGGAAGACGTGCAGCTGACAGCTCATTTTGTCAATATCGACGAACCCGTCCTGATTCACTACTGGTTCTTCGGCGCGGGTATCCCCAACGATACGCCCTTGGAAGAACTGGATGCATTTTACGGCATCGTTAACGGTGGAGTGATCACTTATGAAAGTGCTTTCGAGGGCTACCCTTATGATAAACATCATCCCCTGTGGCGCAAGGCCTCAATGGAGCGGCGAAACCGTCCGGCGGCCATCAATTACCGTCCGGAAGGCAACTCCGGTATTCCCTATCATCAGTCAGATATGCGCGGCATACAGGTTCGGCAACCGTTTCGTGATGGAGAGAGAGAGAATACAATGATCTGGCATATGCCTGCCAATGGTTTTAAGGAGCTTATCATGCGTTTTGCCGCCCGTGACGAGGGTGCAGCTAATAAGATACTGGTGGATTACCAGGTGGAAGAATCGAGTGATACATGGAAAACGGATGGACTTACCAATCATGAACTGCCATTGGGCCAGGCTTACCAGCTCTATCAGATAGATTTCAGCGAGATACCTGAAACACACAATAACCCGCATTTCCGCGTAAGATTTCGTTTTGATGGCCATGATATGTTTGCCGATGACGGTAACAGGGTTACTTTTAACAACATTAGCCTGGACGGACGATCCGTCGGTGCCCATATGATCTATGCGTCGGCCGGGGAAAATGGTACCATTCAACCGTCCGGCAGAGTGCCGGTATTTGACGGTTCACAGCAGCAATTCCTGATCAGCCCCCAAAAAAACCATCGCATCGCACAGTTTTTTGTTGACGGTGTGGATATGACCCACCATCTGCAATTTATTAATGATGATGCAATATTCACCATCCCCAGTGTTGAAAAAGACCAACAAGTGCATGCAACATTCTCCTTCCACTCAGATATTCTGGAAAACCATGATGACCTGGTGGCCATCTATCCCAACCCGGCAAACAGTGAGGTCAACATTGCAGCCCTGGAATATATTGAACAGGTGAGATTGTTCAGGCTAAATGGCCAGATGGTTTTTGAAATAGACAATATTCATGCACCGGCCGTTCACTTTTCAACCCAGACTTTGCGCAATGGCTTGTATATCGTGATGATCAGAACCGAAAGCCGAACAGTGACAAAAAAACTCCAGATAATCAGATAATCCACGCAGGAATTTTGTCATATTGATTTTCACAGGAATGACCATTTGCAAATTATTTATGAAATTTGCATAGATTATGACTTTATATAAAGCATCACCAGAAAAGCTTCATAGGTTCAGTTCAGCACTCATCTCCTTCCTTCCTGTTGCACTGTTAGTTTTTCTGTTGACTAATTCACAGAATACCCAAACGTGATCATCAACGAAGTGATGACTTCCAATTCTGTCACTATTGCTGATGAAGATGGCGATTATGAGGATTGGATAGAGTTGTATAACCATGGTAATGCGTCGGTTGATTTAACGGGCTTTGGCCTTTCCGACAGTTATAATGACCCGTTCAGATTTATTTTTCCTGATGTGTCGATTGCTCCGGGAGGCTATCTCTTGATCTGGGCTTCCGGGAAAAACAGGGTTGACCCTGACGCTCCCTTGCACACGGTTTTTTCTATCAGCTCAGCAGGGGAGGAGGTGCTGCTGACAGCCCCGGATGGTACTATTGTCGATGAACTGGAACCGGTGAACATACCCACGGATATCTCCATTGGCAGGAAACCGGACGATTTGTCCGGATGGTATTTTTACGATGAGCCCACTCCCGGGTCGGCCAATACAAGCTTTGCCTGGCAAGGCATTGCCGAAACACCCGTTTTTTCTCATCAGGGTGGTTTTTATGATGCACCATTTCTTCTGGAACTATCCGCCGCCGATGATGTACAGGTATTTTATACGGTGGACGGTTCGTTGCCCGACTCCGCTAATGTTAACGGCAGCTCATTCGTCTATAAGAACCAATATCCAACCAACCCGGGCGACCCTGTTGGCCCTTTCCTGGAATGGAATTTTCAAACTTTTCCATATACTGAGCCCATACAGGTTGAAAATCAAACAGGCAGCGATGGGATTCACCAGATCAACACCAGTTACACCAGGCAGCCACTGTCGCCCTCCGGTGAAGTGATGCAAGGCATGGTTGTCAGGGCAAGGGCATACAGGGAAGGCTATTTGCCCGGCCCGGTGATCACGAAAACCTACCTGGTAAAGGAGGGTGTCTGTCAGCGTTTTGATCTTCCCGTCGTGTCACTTACCATTCCTGATAGTGCGCTTTTTGACTATTACCGAGCGGGATTTATGTTGCCGGCGAGGTTTTCGATGACTGGCGGCAGGAAAACCCTGATGAACCGGTTTTTCCCGGGGTGCGCGCCAACTGGCGAATGCGTGGTTTCGAATGGGAACGAGAAATGTGCATGGAGCTGTTTGACAATGAGGGTACCCTCTTGTATCAACAGGGACAGGGTGCCAGGATACACGGCGGGTGGAGTCGTTCAAACCCCAAAAAATCGTTGAGGGTGTATGCCCGGAACATCTATGACAATGAAAATGAAATCAATTATACCTTCTTTCCCGGTGACGGCAGAGGCCTTGATGATAGCGATACGGATGTATTCAAACGCCTGATGCTGAGGGCTGGGGGCAATGGAAACAGGATTTTCAGGGATGTGGTAGCCCATGATTTCATGATGAACACCAATATCGGTGTGATGCGGGCACGGCCGGCCGTTCATTTTATAAATGGCGTTTACTGGGGAATGGTGAACTTCAGAGACCGGCAGGACAGATACCACATTGCTTTTGAATACGATATCGACCCCGGCAATGTGATCATGATTGACTCCCCGCATCAAATCACCGATGTGTCCCAACTGGAGGAAGGCGTGCCGGAAGACCTTGACTTTTTTAATGACTTTTTTGTGTTTGTTACAGAAAACCACATGTCTGATGATGAACTCTTTCGGGAAGCGCAAGCGCAGATGGACATGGACAGTTATATTGACTACTACATCATGTTTATTTACCTGGCAAACAGTGACTGGGGTGGCCGCGACAATGTGGGGAGAAAGCATTTCCGGTTCTGGCGGGTACGTGAAACTTCTTTAAAGCCTTACCAGGACGGGAAGTGGCGGATGCTGGTATGGGACTTTGACAATGGTTTTTCGGATGTGGATTATGATTTGCTGACCGATGTCTTGAATCCTGAAAATGAACCGTCGGCAATGCTTCTCAGTCTCATGGAAAACGACGGTTTCAGGTCAAGGTTTATCAACCGGCTGGCCGATCTGATGAACACCCATTTCCTCCCGGATTATGCCCTTGATGTGATCGATCAGCGAATTCAGGCTGTAGAGCATGAGGTGCCGTTCGACATGGCACGCTGGAACCGAAACCCACTCTTTGGCCTGGAGCATGTGAGAAGCTTCATGCGTCAACGGCCCGATGTGCAGAAAGCGGAAATGATGGAGGTTTTTCATTCCGGATACCAACCAAGTAACCTTGCGGACCAATCCTTCCCGCGGACATATCCGCATCAACACCATAGACATAAAAAGCAGCACACCGGGAGTGTCGAATCCGGGAAATTGGACCGGCACCTACTTTCAGGGCGTTCCCGTGGAGATCGAAGCCGTTCCCGGGCCGGGTATGATGTTTAGCCATTGGGAAGGCCTGCCGGAAGGGACGCCGGCACGCACCACTATCTTTCTTGAACAGGACACCGTTTTGACAGCACACTTTTGGGAAGGTGTGGTCCATTACTGGCACTTTAATTATCTTTCTGATGACGATTTTGTGGAAACCGTCAATCCGGACTTCAGCCTTTTCTCCGATGATGCCCTCATCTCTTATCCCGGTGATGGCCCGGGCTATATGGACAGGGTGTATCCCGGCACAGATGTAAATGCCCATATGGATGCCGGTAAGGGTTTTGCCCTGAGAATCCATAACCCATCTGACAGCCGGTCATTATTGTTTCAGCTACCCGGTACCGGTCACAAGGACCTAAACTTTTCCTATGCCTTGCAACGAACGCATCATGGGCCTGAGTCGCATTCAGTATATTTCTCAGCAGATGGCGGCAACAGCTGGACATTGCTTGCCGGTGACATAGACATCACCACCGACTTTTTATTGCAGTCCTTTGACCTTGGAGAATACCCCCAAACCAATGACAACCCCGACCTGATGCTACGGATATTGTTCACCGGTGAGTCAGCCTCCAACTTGTTTGGAAATGTTCGTTTGGATAATGTGGTGCTAAAAACGGTACCCTTAAAACTGGAAGAGATGGCATTGCCTGGTGGTCAGCTTGGTGTGGCTTATTCAGCGACTATTGATGCGCGAAACGGTTTTAAGCCCTACCATTACCAATTGGTTGAGGGTCATTTGCCGGAGGGGCTGGAGCTTTTGCCGGACGGGAAAATCATTGGAACACCGTGCCGTATTGGCACTTGGGCTTTTACCGTTGAACTGACCGATGCCTCTCAGGCCTATGCTGTTCGACAGTATATGATCAGTGTGTATGAACATCCGCTGATCCATTACTGGCATTTTAATGATCCAATGAAAGAAAAACCGGACTCTGTGGTTGCTGATTTCAGCTCGCCTTTGAACAGTCCTGGATTGATTCATTATCAGGGTTTGGGTGATGGTTATATGGATTATGCTGAAGGAACACTTTGCAACAGCATATCACAGGTTCCGGCGGGGACGGGTTTGCGGGTCAGAAATCCTTCCGCCAACCGGCATCTTCTAATCCGTGCGCCAACTGAGGGCTTTGAGCCTCTTGAGCTATCATTTGCAGTGCATCGAACCAATCAGGGTGCACGATGGCAACAGCTTCAGTACTCACCCGACGGGGGAGGATCCTGGCTTAGTATGGGTGGTCCGTACCGGATCACCACCGACTACCAGGTGAAAACCGTTCAGCTCGACAACTACCATGATATGGCAGACAATGCTGATCTGATGTTCCGGATTTTCTTTCTTGGTGAAGAAGCTGCCAATACTTTCGGCAACAACCGTTTTGATAATATTGCTGTCAAGGGGATACCGCTAATTGAACAACCGGGAAAGGACCGACTCCTGGTTTATCCCAACCCGGTTACTGATGGCATTGTTTACCTGGTGAATAAGCATAATGTAAGGGTTTATGATGTTTTCGGCAGTTTGCTCCACCAGGANAATAACACCCGTGAAATAAGGCTGCCGCGCCTGGCATCCGGTATTTATTTTATTGTTACCGATACGGGCCGCCATGCCAGGATAATGATCCCCTGATCCTTATTTGTTTTGAGCTACACCTCATCAATGAACGAATTTTTGCGATACATTTATTAGATATTTTGATGATTATTTTAACAAGTCGATGGAAATTTTTCCAAGACTGAACGCGAATGACACGGATGCAAGCAACGCGGATGGTCGCTGATAATAGACAAAATCTGTTATTATCCGTGTTCGCCAATGGCGATCCGTATAATCCGCGTTCCATTAAATCGCTTAATTTCCTGAGAGCTATTAAGTTACCAAGGTCCGGGCCTCAACATGAATGCACTTTGCAGCTTTTGCGTGCCCTCAATTGATCATGATCATCTGTTTGCTTTTGATACCGTTAGCGGTTTGCATCCTGTAGATATAGATCCCCGGNGGAAANCCGGCACNCCTGAATTCNGCTTCATGCCGGCCAGCCGGTTTGAANCCGTTTGCCAGGTTGGNGATATGCATCCCATGAAGATTGAAAACATCNATGCGAACATTTCCCGGTTCCGTCATTTCATAGGGAATTGTGGTGNGCNNTGAAAACGGATTGGGATAATTCTGATAAAGACGGAGTTTNCCNNTAGGCGCGGGGGGCTCAACAACAGATACATTGGAGCGGGTACCTTCCAATACAAGGTTGTCAAAACGGTTGTTGCCTGAATCCCCGGAGGCTTCTTCTCCCGTAAATACGATCTTTAACCGTAAGTCCGGATTGTTGCTTGCATCTGAAAACCCACTCAAGTCAAAGCTATACCTGGTAAATGTCAGCGGGACCTCCGGCACATCCCCTGCAAAATTCCATGTGATGCCGCCATCGGGAGAATAATACACTTCCTGATGCCTTGCCCCATTGCTTGTGCGGTGTGTAGAATAGGTAAACCTCAGGTTTTCAAATTCTTCTGAAGAGGCAGCAATCAGCAGTTGCCGGGTATGGGAAGGGTTCCTGGCACGCAGGCCGTATCCGGCTCCGGCGTCCATCCTGTTATTGAGCTGGGTGCCGTCAGTACGGTCCATATATCCATCGCCTGTGCCCGGATAGCTGATGTTGCCTTCCTGCCGCGTTCTTGAGAAATCGGATGGCACTGCATAAAGTGTACCTTCGGGCAGATTGTTGAAGTGCCAGTAATGGATCAGTGCCCGGCTGTTTACCACCAGGCTGTAATTTTGCTGAGCTTGCTGTCCATTGCTGTCAGTTACAGAGATCGTAAAATGATAGGTGCCGTCCTGCTCAGGTGTGCCGGCCAGTAAACCGTTGGATGCAATTTGCATGCCCATGGGCAAATTTCCTGAACTTATTGTGTAAGTATATGGCGGTGTGCCGCCCGATGCAGTGAAGTAATGTCCAGGGTACTTTTCATGCAAACAGGCCTCTTCCGGGTTTCTTTTATTAAGGCCCAGATGAATGGATGTTCCGCTGATGGAAATGTTGTCGAAGCGGTTGTTCCCTTCTGAACCGGCGGCTTCATCACCGTGAAAGGTGATCTTAAACCGAAGACCAGGGTTATCGTTGACTTCTTCAACGCCCTCCATGTCAAATGTGGACAAACCATACCCGGTATCCACATGATAAATATCCTCAAACTGGGTCCAGGTTTCTCCTGCATCGGGTGAGTAATGGAATGCCTGCTGTGCAGCGCCATTAGCCGTTCTGTGGGTTGCAAACNAAACCATCAGGTCTTGATACCCTTCGGAGGAGGCATGTATGGTAAGCTGGCGGGTGTCAGACGGGTTCCTGGCCCGAAGTCCGTAACCGGCACCGGCATTATGATGTTCGTTGATCAAAGTGCCGTCGGTGCGGTCAAGGTAACCGCTGCCTGTCCCCGGATAGGTGATGATGGCAGATGCATTGGCACTGAAGTCAGATTCAACAAGCTGGATGATGCCCTCCGGCA
>SL_3KL_010_SEDDRAFT_10005176_pt1 | contig 11742 bp, 9 predicted proteins | sample SodLakKL_010_SED_2_FD_10381 | JGI IMG/M metagenome (IMG submission 10381)
GATGAATATGACCCTGAAGGTGAAGACAAACTCATTGAGGAAATTGTACAGCTAATCGAAATGGGTGCCCTTTAACAAAAAGGGTTTTTTTACTGCAATTCTTCCATATCATAACAATTTATTATTGACCCCTTCCCTGGATAATAATCAATACAGTATGGATAAGGATTTTAAAGTCTACTGCCAGGGACATATTNTCAAGGTAGAGCAGGTCGTACTTTAAACGCTCAATCATTTCCTGTACATTTTCGGCATAGCCAAACTTTACCTGCCCCCATGAAGTAATACCCGGTTTAATTTTTTGCAGAAGCTTGTAGTGGGGAGCCTTTTGTACTATCAGGTCAATGTAGTGTTGTCTTTCGGGTCTTGGGCCAACCAATGACATATTGCCGATGAGTACATTGTAAAACTGGGGTATTTCATCAAGCCTGACTTTTCGCATAAAGCGGCCAAAAGGAGTTATTCGGGGGTCGTCCTGGCAGCTGAGCTGAGGGCCATGCCTTTCTGCGTTCACGTACATGGAGCGGAATTTGTGCATCTTAAAAGGTTTTCCATTGATTCCGATTCGCTCATGTGAATAGAAAATCGGTCCGCGCGAGGATGCCTTAACACCAATAGCCGTGAAAAGGTATACCGGCGATAGCAAGATAAGTGCACAGATAGAAACTGTAACATCCAAAAACCTTTTAATATGCTGTTGCCATGCTGGCATAAGGCCTTGTTGTATTTGAATAAGGGGTGCATCAAAAATGGATGTCATTTTTACTGAACCCAGTAAAATATCATGCATTTCAGGAATAACCTTAATAAGTGCATTGGTTTGATATAGTTCGGCAAGTATTTTCCCCGTATTTTTGTGTTCTTTGGCTTCCAGGGCTATAATAACTTCTTCCACCTGGTACTCTTCGATAATTGATTTGAGGTCCTTAAACCATCCCAGGCGGGGAAGGTGCTCTTCCATTAAATAATGGTCGTAAAGATTAACATTCACAAATCCAATAAACTTATTTCCCGATGATTTCTTCTGTGACTCCATCTCTTCATAAATTTTCAATGCCTTTTTTTGGCTTCCCACAATAATGGTATTAAACCCAATGATTCGGTTATGAATTTTGTGGGTTGTAATGGAGGAGATGATAAAGCGAAAAACAGAGGTGAAGGAGAAGTGCAGAATAAACAGCAAGCCAAATGATTGGTAATACTCTTGATTGGTTTTAACCTCTTCATCACCCAGGAGTACTGCAAAGAAAATGATGAGTACTCCAATAAATGTCATAAAAAAGGTTTGTCCAAACTCGTTGAGCCTTGAGCGCCTCAGGACCTTTTTGTAGCTGCCGCTAAGTGCATAAAGGGTAATCCAAAACAGGGGGATGATAAATATTCCTAAAAGCAGGTTTTCATCAATAAATATTTCCTCTGTAATTGATGTGAATTTCCCGTTACTGCTGTTTTGCCTGTATAAAATAAATAAAAACCATGAAAAAAAGGCAGAAAAAAAGTCAGTAACTACATATTTTAAAATTTGAAGTCTTTGTAATTTTTGGTTCACGCTGTTTTTGTTTATTTATTAAGCTCTTTGGCAAGGTGATTAGTAATGGTTGTTTTGATTATATTTTTGTGATAATACCTATACAAACGCAAACAATTTTTAAAAAGTATTTAAATTGAGATTTTGTGTCCAATATTTTATCAACAGGATATTGTAAAGATGAATAAAATCGCAATCATCTTTTTAGTAAATTGTAATTTGCAAACCAGTATTTGGTAGTTCTTCAATACAGGGATATTGTATTATAATGTCAGGTTTTTATTTTATCCATAATTTGGTAGGCCAGGTTTAATGAGTTGTAGCCATCTTCTATGGTTACCATAGGTGTAGTGTCATTAATGATAGACTCATAAAAGGTTTCGAGTTCGGTTTTGATGGCATTTATGGGTTTTATTTCGGGCTTTTCCACAAAAATTTCTTTTGCTTTTTTACCTTCTCCCAGGTTTAACACCATAGAAAAAGGGCCGGGTTCTTCGGGAGCATCTTTCATTTTGATGATTTCTGTTTCTTTGGAAAGAAAATCTACGGCAATATAGCAGTCTTTTTGAAAAAACCGGCTTTTTCGCATGTTTTTCATCGAAATTCTGCTGGCCGTGAGGTTGGCTACACAGCCATTGTTGAACTCTATTCTTGCATTGGCGATATCCGGAGTGTCTGAAACAACAGCTACGCCACTTGCGTGAATTCGTTTGATGGGAGAATTGATAACACTTAACACAATGTCAATGTCGTGGATCATCAAATCAAGGATGACAGGTACATCTGTGCCCCTTGGGTTAAATTGAGCCAATCGGTGTGTTTCCACAAACATGGGATTATCGATATGAGGCTTGGTGGCCAAAAAAGCCGGGTTGAACCTTTCCACATGTCCTACCTGTACCTTTACATTGGCTTCTCCTGCAAGCTCTATTAGGTTTCTGGCTTCATCGAGTGTGGTGGTTAATGGCTTTTCAATAAAAACGTGTTTAAACCTTTTCAGCGCCACTGACGCACAGTCAAAATGTGACATAGTGGGTGTTACGATGTCTACTATGTCGCACTCCTCAATAAGTTCATCTGATGATGCAAATTGTTTAACATTAAACTTTTGCTCCACATCTCTGGCATTCTTCTCATCGGGATCATAAAAGCCCACAAGTTCTAACTTTTCAGACTCCAGGATGCATTTTATATGTATCTTCCCCAGGTGGCCGGCACCAAGTACACCTATTCTATTCACAATTGATAGCTTTTAATATTAATAATTAATTTTGGTTTTATGTTTACAATATTCGAAATTTGCAATTGATTTAATAATCTCTGATTTCTGCCTCCGGCTGCATTTTTTCTAAAAAAGATGATAAAAGCAGCTGGTAAGATATGTATAGTGCAAAAGTATGATTTTTAGCCAAAGCATTGATTTTTTTTTGTTGTACTATTTGTAAATCGGAGTTTATTGCTTTTAAATGAATTATCAAAGACACATCTGAGCACTTTTGTCTGCAACACCGTGAGCCTGTCTCACACAATTACAACGGAGGTTATCTCTGCAAGAGTGGTTTTTTGCATGGAGTATAAATTTACAGCCCCGGTTTATCCAGAAGTATAAAATTTATAATTGGAAAATTATTACTATGATAGATTCTTACCGCCATAAAGGTATGCGGAGAAAGCTTGCAGTGACCATCAAAAATAAGGGAATCAAGGATCAGAGAGTACTGGCCGCTATTGAGAAAATTCCCAGACATTTTTTTCTGGATTCCTCATTCACCGAAATAGCCTACCAGGATAAACCCTTTCCCATTGGCTCTGGTCAGACCATTAGCCAACCCTATACTGTTGCTTTCCAGACAGAATTGCTTCAGGTAGAGAAAGATGAGAAGATTCTTGAAGTTGGAACGGGCAGTGGCTACCAGGCCTGTGTCTTGCTGGAGATGGGGGCCAGGGTATACAGTATTGAAAGGCACAGAACCTTGTACAAAAAAGCCAGTCAATTGCTTTCAGAAATGGGTTACCTGCCCAAGCTCTTTTATGGGGATGGATATAAAGGGTTGCCAACTTTTGCCCCCTTCGACAAAATACTTGTTACGGCGGGTGCTCCCGAAATTCCGGAAGAGTTACTCAAGCAGTTGAAAACCGGTGGGTTGATGGTTATTCCATTGGGTGGAAGCGGAAACCAGTTGATGACTACCATAAGGAAATTGTCTGACACCGATTTTGAAAAGAAAGAGCATGGGTATTTTAGATTTGTGCCTTTGCTTGGGAAAAAAGCATAGTTTTTACTTTTGGTATAAAAAAAATGCAATTATGGCTATGAAATGTCCGGAATAAATATTTATATTTGCGTGAATTCTATGAGCCATGAGTTTTGCAAGCGAAATAAATGATGTGTTAATGCAAAAAAATATTGTAGAGCTTCTGCAATCAAGCTTTATTGCCGATGTGGATGGTAAGGCAATTCTGGCCTTTAGCGGAGTGATGTCGCAGGATACTATTGTCGGCCTGGGTGATGCTCTTCGAAGTGAGCTGCATCATTATTTTCCTTTGAGTGTCGTAAACAAGGTATTTGCCATTTACATCGAAATGGCACAAAATGTTTTGCATTACAGTCATTCAAAAGCAGATATTAATGGTAAAGAAACAGGAGTAGGAAGTATTCTGGTTTTTAAAATGGAAGCTGCCTACCAACTAGTATCTGTAAACCTGATTACACAGGCACAGAAAGATTTTATAGAAAAAAAAATTAACGTGGTAAACCAATTTACCTTTAATGAAATCAGGGAGTTTTATCTGAAGAAGAGAAAAGAGTCCGTTGAAGGCAACAGTAAGGGGCGGGGCTAGGCTTTATAGACATCATTAGGAGAACAACAGAGCCCTTACAGTATGATTTTGAACCAGTGGACGATAACCTCTATTATTTTTACTTAAGTTCACGTGTTTTAACCAGTTAGTTATTAGTTTGTATGGAGAATTTGTATATTGAAGCCACAAGGTATACCCCGGAAATATCAGCTGATGCTCAGAAAGGGGAGGTAAAGTTTTATGGTTCCAGCTACCCGGAAAATGCTAATGAGTTTTACAAGCCTGTTTCTGAGTGGATTGAAAAATATTTGAATGAACAAAACACTTCACTGGAAGTTAATTTTTATATATATTATTTCAATACCAGTACATCCAAAAGCTATCTGAATATCCTGGAAATACTGGAAAAGTTTTCCCAAAACAACAAAGATGTGCATATAAACTGGTATTACACCAAAGATGACGAAGACAGTTTAGATAGTGGTGAACGACTATTCATGGAACTCGATCTTAAATACCAGCTTATAGCTGTTGATAATATTTAACCTTAGGCCCTTTCAGCTATGGATACCAATCAAAAGCCCGATACATCCAGAGATGTTTTTAGTAAAGAATTTCAAAAATTACAATACTACCGGGAGTTCCTGAAAAACAGGGAAGTATCCGACGAAGCATGGGTGAGGCTACTTGAATCACTATTGAAAGATTATGAATTGCTACTGATAGATGCTGTAAAGATTACTAAAATTGGAGATGTCTCGCAACATAAACTGTTGAAAGCCAAAGAAAAAATTGAAGAACTCAACAACAAACTGACAGAGTCCGAACGAAATGTTCGTGAATTAAATACCATTCTGATGTTTTACATCAAAGCCACAGACAAATAAATTCCCTTCTCCTTGTGATGGTCCGGATATAATCGACCATCGGGTTTCACCCCATAATTTTTGCTTTTTTTGTCAATTTCTTCTATTTGATGTGTATATTTGTTGCCAATTGGATAGTAATCCTCACATTCTATATTTGGTTTAATATACCGGGCAATGAAATTGAAATTTACCCTCTCCTGGACCCTTTTTTGTAGCGTATTAAATGTTTTTGCAACTGATGAATATAATTTGCCGGACTCCATCCATCAATTAGATAACCCTATTGAACAAATGGAGTTGTATATTCAATTGGGAGATAAGCACGAATACTCCGATCCAAACAAAGCCATTTACTATTATCAGAAAGCTTTTCAGACTGGTACAGGGTTTGAAGCCAGCAGACGCTATCAGGCCTTAATCCCCCAGGTGGAAATGCTTAAAGCAAAAAGCTTAAGGTATATAGGGATTGTGCACTCAGATCAGGGGAACTTCCAGGAGGCTATTGAAAACTATACAGCAGCACAAAATCTTCTTAAAGACTTAAGGGAGCTGTATACCCGGCAGTATCAGGATGAAGTAGACCTGAAAATTGCCAAAGTGCTTAATAATATGGGTGTGGTTTATAGCAGGCAGGGTGCATTTGGGATCGCTAAGGATTACTATAGAGAAGCTCTGGATGTTTATACAGATTTGTCCGACTCTACCAGTATTGCCATAGCCTACAGTAGCCTGGGAATTGCTGAGGCCAGGCAAGCTAATATGGCAGAGGCTTTATCGTTTTTTCAAAAGGCATTGGAAATTTATTCTCTGAAAGGAGACCAGGAGGGTTTGGCACAATCTTTTAATAATATCGGGGGGATTCAGTTTCAACTCAGAAACTGGGATGAGGCGCTGAATCTTTATGTTCAGGCCCACGACAAATACCAGGAACTGGGACACATGCACAGGGTTGCTGCCATTAAGGGAAATATTGGTTTGGTATATCAGAATATGAAAAATTTTGATGAAGCCCGCCAATATCTGGAACAAAGCCTTGAGGAACGCAGGCAACTGGCCAGTAAATCAGGAATTGTTGAAAGTTTGAACAATTTGGGCTCTCTTTATGAAGAGTTGGGTGATTATGCCCAAGCCAGGCAGTATTACTCCAATGCGCTTAATACTGCTACTGAGATAGGTGACAAAAGAATCATGGCAATTGCTCATATAAATATTGGTAAGATGTACTCCCATGATCGAAACTTTGCATTGGCCATTGACCGCACAAATAAAGGATATCAAATTGCCTCCGGGCACAATCTGAAATTTGTTGTTAGGTCTGCACTGGATCAACTTACCAACCTCTATGCAGAAATCAATAATTTCCGACAGGCTTATGAGTTTTCAAGGCGGCACTATGATGTCAGCCAGGAAATTCTGGATGAGCAAAAAGCACGAAACATTAGTGAGCTCGAAATCGAATACCAGGCAAGAGAAAACCAGCAGAGGATAGAGTTCCTGGAGCAGGAAAGCGAACTTAATGCTTTGCAGCTTAAACAGTCACGTACCTTGGTTATTGTCCTGGCTTTGGTCTCACTGGTGGGACTTATCATGACTGTTTTTGTATTTATCTTTATCAAGCAAAGAAATAAAATTCAACTGCTGAAACAAGAAAAAGAGGCTCGTTCACTTATTCGGAAAACGGATAATGACTTGAAAGCCATTATGAAAACGCATGCTCATGGGATGATTCTCCTGGATAATGAATTGAATGTCATATCATTCAACAAGCTGGCTGAACAATGGGCCAAAAGCTTTCTGGGTGAAACACTGCAAGAAAACAAATCTTTGGTTAATTATAGTAATCCCCTTGTGAATGAATTACAGACCCAAGCACTGTATGAAACATTAAAGGGCAACTCCATGGAGCTGGAAAAGAAAATTCAAGTAAACGGGAAAACCCATTATTATAAGTTTTTTGCCAACCCTGTTTTTGATGATGATGATAATTATATACAGTCTCTAAGCCTGATGATTGAAGATATTACCCAAAGAAGAACCACACAAGACAAAATAATGTCAGACCTCAGGGAGAAAGAAACATTAATCAAAGAGATTCATCATAGGGTAAAAAACAATATGCAGGTGATTATGTCTTTGATTCGGATGCAAACCATGAAGGTCAAAGGCAAAAAAGAGCTGGAAGCCTTCAGCGAGCTTGAACAGCGGATAGCAGCCATGTCTTATGTGCATGAAGAGATTTACGGTTCGAAAAATCTTGCCAATATTAGCTTTGAGTCTTACCTGGAAAAAATCTCCTCCAATCTTGCCGGAGCCCATAACTTACCGGTTCAAATCAAAAACCATATCAATATGAAATCACCTTTTCTGAATATTGATGTGGCTATGCCCTGTGGTCTGGTTGTGAATGAGCTTTTGTCAAATGCTCTAAAACACGCCTTTAAAAACAAAGAAACTCCGGTTAAAGATTCAAGGATTGATGTCTCCTTTACCGAGCATGCAACAACCTACGAACTGGCAGTGGCTGATAATGGACAAGGGCTTGCAGAAAATTTTGATGCCCAAAAAATCTCCTCCATGGGCTTTCATTTGATAAAAATTATCGTAGAAGAACAATTGGGGGGTAAGTGGGATATTCAAAATGACCATGGGTTGACCATCAATGTATTTTTCCCCAAAAAAAGCTTCTCCTGAAAAAGGGGGTTAGTAATTTAGGGGACTTTTATCCAGTGCATCTCTGAGGCCATTGCCCACCAACATAAAAGACATTACCAGCAGCATGATACAAATGCCAGGTATGATTGCCAGGTAGGCTTTGTCAAGTATTATAAACCCGTAATTTTCCCGTATCATATTTCCCCAGGATGGCATGGGGGGCTGAACCCCAATGCCCAGAAAACTTAGTCCGGCTTCAATTAAAATGGCAGAAGCGAAATTTGCTGCTGAAATAACAACAATAGGACCGGTAATGTTGGGCAATATATGTTTTGTTATAATGTTCATATTTGGCAATCCCAAAGCCCTGGCTGCCTCAACATATTCATTTTCACGCAGGCTGATGATTTGTCCCCGAACCACACGGGCTACATCTACCCACATGGTGAGGCCAACTGCAATGAATATTTGCCAAAATCCCTTGCCCAATGCAAAGGTTATGGCAATGACCAGCAATAGGGTAGGAATGGACCATACAACGTTAATGAGCCAAACAATAAAATTATCGGTCCTTCCCCTGAAAAAACCTGCCAGGCTTCCCAGGATTACTCCCAGTACCAGGGCTATGGAGATGGCAATGAAACCCACGGATAATGAAACACGTGTGCCGATTATAATTTGACTTAACAAATCTCTTCCAAATCGATCGGTGCCTAACAGGTAGGTGCGGTTTTTAATATGTTTGTCCTCTACCTTTTGTTGTAACTCCTCAATACCAACAACCTCTGGCTCTCCTTCCAGGGGATAAATCCAAACTCGCTGCCCCCTGGTCCGGGTTGAATCAATTGAATAGGCCACATCTGCCAGCTTGAATGCCAGCTCCATGCCCTCTATTTCATTATACCCCGTGTGTTTGTTCACAATGATAACATCATCTTCTATACGATAGGATGTAACAGGTACCTCTTCAAACTTTGTTGGGCGACCTCTTATAAGTGTTCTTATCCATGAAGGCTCTGCCACAAAAGTGTTTTTTTTAACTTTTAAAAAAGTGGCTTCAAACCCCGGTTTTTTGGCCGATAATTCAATGTTTTGATTGTTGGCAAACGGTGTTGAATCAGGTGTAATCAAGTAACCGGTCAGGGTGATAAATACACTGAAAACTATCCATATCAATGCAACCATGGCACTTGGAGTGCTTCGGAATTTTTTCCAGGCAATTCTGCCCGGTGAAAGGGGGGTATCTCTTTTCTTTGAAACAAACACAACGGTATTTTTTAATTGTATGCCTGGTGCCCAAAATTTTTGCGGGTAATTTTTTGGAGCAAAAGGAATTTACCCGGTGCGAAATTAGGAATTTATCTCTTTCCTGGTAGACTTTTTACCCTGAAAACCTTTTTTTCATGTATAAGTATTTATCCGCTTTACATCGCACGATTTGTTTTTATTAAGAATCAGATTCCAACAATTTTGTATTTACACTGTTTAAGGTAGTGATTTAAATTTTAGCGCTATTTTTGCAATACTGAAATATTTAAATCTTTTTATCCAACAAGAAAAATTTCTATTATGATACAAAAAACCATGCTATTATTTGTTGTTGCACTATTTTTTGTAGTGAATGTGAATGCAGGGCAGGATGAAGAAAAAGGACAAATTAACTGGATCAGCATCGAAGAGGCAGAAAAGTTGGTTGCGCAAAACCCTAAAAAAATCTTTGTAGATATTTATACGGATTGGTGTGGGTGGTGTAAGCGCATGGATGCCAATACTTTTTCTCATCCTGATATTGCACAATATATCAATGAAAACTTTTATCCTGTAAAACTCAATGCTGAGCAAGATGACCCCATTACCTTCCGTGGGCAAGAGTATATCAATGAGAACCCTGGTGAGAGGCGGTCGTCTCATAACTTTGCCCGTGCCGTTCTGCAGGGCAGAATGAGTTATCCTTCAGTAGCATTTTTCGATGAAGAGCTTAATCTTATAACGGCAATACCCGGTTACAGGGAGCCCAGGGATTTTGAACCCATTTTGGTTTTTTTCAAGGAGGATGTTTACCTTAATCAGCCCGACCTTGATGAGTATATCAAAGATTTTGACGGAACCATTGAATAAAATCCCGGCAACATCTTGACCGTTCTATTCGATAAAGTGGAAAGTAAACAGATGCCTGGTTTTTGGGTATCCTGATTTACACTTTATCACCATTCTAGGGGATTTTAAGCTCAATGAGTGTGCAACCCTGTCCTCCTCGGTCGGGGTGCTCATCCCGGGCATGCTTCACCTCTGGAATGGTTTTCAGGTAGTCGCGCAATGCTTCTCTCAAAATACCTGTACCTGTTCCGTGAACAATTTTGAGCTGGCGAACTCCCAATAATATGGCGTCATCCACAAATCTTCTTGCTTTGTTTAAGGCCTCTTCAGCTTTTTCTCCACGAACATCCAGCCTGGGGTCAAAAGCAGTGGCTTTTTCGTTGATATCAAAATCATATTTGACACCCGCTTTTTTTTCGGATTTGTGTAAGGCTGTTTTGCTGAGCTTTTCAAGTTTGTCAAGCCTGGCTTTCATTTGAATACTTCCAAAAGCAACCATGGCATCTTTGGGGCCCAGCTCCATAATTTCACCTACGCTTTGTTGTCCTTTTATACGCACATTATCTCCTTTTTGCAGGGGACCTGGTTCTACTTTAATAGTCTCAGCAGGTGAAGACTTTTTCTGTTTTTTGCTTTTACGAACACCGGTGTTTGGTTCGATGGCGATGTCATCCTGGTGTTTTTTTGAAAGTACACCCAAATCTTCTCGCAATTTTCTCGTTTTCTCTTTTTCGGCACCACTCTCCCTTATTTCCTTGATGGTTTTTTCGATAATCCGGTTGCTGTTGTCCAGTATCTCTTTGGCTTCCTTTTTTGCAGCAATGATGATTTCTTTTTTTTGATTTTGCAACTCGTGGTTTAGCTTTTCATATTTATCTATCATTTCCGACAGGAATGAATCTCCCGCTTTGAGTTGCTTTTCTTTTTCCTCCAGCTGTAGCTTTTTCAGCTCCAGGTCCTGTAGCTGCTTGTCAAAATCGATGTGTTCAGAGCCCGCAATTTTCTCGGCTTTTTGTAGTATTTTTCCGGGCAATCCCATGGTTTTGGCTATTTCGAAAGCGAAGCTGCTCCCCGGATTGCCGGTTTTTAACCGGTATAGTGGACGCATATTCTGGGTGTCGAATAACATGGAGCCGTTGACGATACCCTCCCGTTTGCCTGCCATGATTTTAAGGTTGGCGTAATGGGTGGTAATCAGGCCAAAGGCCTGCTTTTTCAACAACTCTTCAAGGATTGATTCGGCAATGGCACCCCCAAGCCTGGGCTCGGTTCCTGCTCCAAACTCGTCAATGAGAAAAAGGGTGTTTTGGTCAGAATTTCTGATGAAGAATTTCATGTTAGCCAGGTGTGAGCTATAGGTGCTCAGATCATTTTCCAGGGACTGCTCATCACCAATATCGATGAAGATTTTGTTAAAAATGCCTGCTTCTGAATAGTCCTCCATGGGTACCAGCAAGCCACATTGCAGCATATACTGTATCAAACCGGCAGATTTCAGACAAACGGATTTCCCTCCGGCATTGGGGCCTGAAATTACAATGATTTTGTCCTGCTGGTTCAGTTGAATAGTAAGGGGTTCCACATGTTTTTTCTGGGATTTGTAAGAGAGCCATAGCAATGGATGCTTTGCACGAATCCAGTTTATGACAGGTTGCTGCTGTAAACGGGGTTTCATGGCATCCATTGCCAGTGCTGTCTTTGCCTTGGCCCTTATAAAGTCGGCTTTTCCCAGGAAGTGATAAGCTTTTTTCAGACCGGGAAGGTGCGGACGGAGGAAACCGGCCAATTCCTTGA
>SL_3KL_010_SEDDRAFT_10005177_pt1 | contig 11742 bp, 15 predicted proteins | sample SodLakKL_010_SED_2_FD_10381 | JGI IMG/M metagenome (IMG submission 10381)
CCAGCCAATCCCGGACTGAATATCATATTTTCGGAAAAACTGATCTGCAGACGGCCGACAAGTATGCCCAGAACAATACCGGCAGCAATGGGAAACATATTGGTGTCGGAAAGTTTCTTTTCCTGGTTGCCGAAAATTGTGGATACGGCACTGATATTTTCCTTATTGGCCGCTATAAGCAGCTTATCGCCGAAACGCAAATGAAAATTTTCTGCAGGAACGATATCTATCCCGCTTCGCCTTATCCTTGTTATTGTGGCATTGTAATTTGAAAAAAGGTTAAGTTGACCAATTGTCTTGTTTACAACCTCCTTGTTAGTAACGAGAATGGATTGCACTTCATAGTCTGCGCCCAGCGGTATTTCATGATCTGTGGGACTGCCGATAAGGAGTTGTACCTTGTACAGGGCCTTCCGGCTCCCTACTGCCCTGACCATGTCTCCTTTCTGCAGAACGGTTCCCGGAGTCGGAGTCATCGCCTTACCACCTGCCAGTACGCGTGATATGCTTGCACCGGTCATGCTCCTGACCTGGAGCTCTCCGATGGTTCTGCCAGCTATATTCTCATTTTCCACCACATAATGCTGGTTGCAAACTTCAGGGTAGATATTAAGAAGCTGTGCATCGATTTCTTCCTCAGCCTTTTTAATACTGACATTGAGCAGTTTCGGCAACAGACGAACAAAAAGGATCACACCAATAACTCCGAAGGGATATGCTATACCATAACCAATCGGGGCCAGCGAAGAGCCGGTCGAATCAATTGCCGCCGCTAGTCCGGGTGTGCTTGTCAGTGCCCCGGTGAAAAGTCCTACTGCAAGATGATAATCAATATCCATCAGCCAGGCTGTAATAATGGTTGTTGCTGCAGCCAGGCTTACAAGTAACAAGGCAACCGCAACAAGCCCGGCGCCACGTGACCGGAAAACCTGGAAAAAGCCGGGACCCGCCTGTAACCCAATAGTAAATATAAACAGCACAAGTCCTACATCCTGAAACTCTTCGGGAATAATGACACCAAAATGTCCGAACAACAAGGCAACAAATATAACTGCCGAAATATCAAGTGATATTCCCCTAATCTTAATGCGGCCAATAACAAAGCCTATGGCAATTATCAGGAAAAGCGAAAAATAGGCAACTGAAAATACAGACATTCTGAGGGAATTGTTTGGGAAAAACAAAATTAGGGTATAAAAGGGAAATTACAGAATTAAATTGAACCTAAAAATAGATATCTTTCATTCTGATAATATTGGCTGCAGAGATACCTCCAGGGCGGGACTGATTAATTAGTGCCTGTCCAGACATTGACTCTTTAGACAGACTAATTTGAGCCTTGAAATCTTGAAATGCCGTTATTCACTAACACTTATTTATAAACAGTTTGTATTATATAGAACAAAAGTATTTATCTTTAGCCCGATTATGAGGTTAGCAAGAGTCTTCCTGTTTCTCACAACATTATCCGGATCTTTTCAGATTTATAAAAACTGAAAGATTTTACCGAAAAATTTCAATGAAATCCTTTTTCTTTAAAAAATTGCTTAAAATTGTATTGTGAAATGAGCAATCTGATATTCATTGATCAATGTGACTATTTATAATTGGTGTGTATCATTTGGCAAATTAACTAATTTACTAATCACTTAAACGAAGTTAAAACTTTCTTTCCAAAAGAGATGAAGACAAAAAAGTCGTCTGGAGCTTACCGCGAAGACAATGATGCCTTGAAGGGGAAAAAGAAGCATAAACTTACCCCGATCAAGAAGCAGAAATCAAAAAGGACCCAGTTCCTTGATGAGATTGAGGATTTTGAAGATGATGAATTAAATTTTAAAGCCGAAGACTTCGAAGATCTGTATGAAGATCCTGAAGATTATGATGATGAGGATGATGACTATTAAGCAGGTACCTTCAGCCTGTCATAACCTCTAACCTCACGAACCTAATTTAGCATTAACAACGAAAAAGCTGTTGCTCTTTCCGTTGTGTGGTGATATGCCTGTAATCAAAAAATTACAACAGTTTCTTAATATTTTCGGTAACTATATGACCATCGAAAAGATGGATCAGGCGATTTGCTTTTTCAGCATCTGATGGTGAGTGAGTAACCATTATAATGGTGGTACCCTCTTCATTAAGTTGCTGCAGAAGGTTCATGACCTCTTCGCCATTTGCCGAATCCAGGTTGCCTGTTGGCTCGTCGGCAAGGATAAGGCGTGGATTGGCAACAACTGCCCTGCAAATAGCCACCCTCTGTTGCTGACCTCCCGAAAGCTGCTGGGGGAAATGCTTTCTCCTGTGTGCTATCTGCATTCTCTCCAGCACATGTTCAACCTTTTTCTTTCTTTCTGTAGCCGATACCTTTAGATACAATAAAGGGAGTTCAATATTCTCAAAGACTGTGAGCTCATCAATCAGGTTAAAGCTCTGAAATACAAAGCCAACATTTGATTTCCGCAAATTAGTACGTTTTCTTTCAGTATAACCGGAAACTTCCGTTCCATTGAAATAGAATTCCCCTGAAGTTGGATTATCAAGCAAACCCAAAATATTAAGCAAGGTAGATTTCCCGCAACCCGAAGGTCCCATGACAGCAACAAATTCACCACTTTTGATTTCCAGGCTGACTTTGTTCAGCGCCGTGGTTTCTACCTCATCGGTCCGGAAAACTTTCGTAAGATAAACAGTCTTTATCATCGCTGGTTTTAGTTATTGGTTAACAATCTGTTTGCTTCTACGGCAAACCTGTGAGCAGTTCTCCCGGATAAAGTTACAAAAAACATTAATACAACAACAGAATGATTTCTGGTCAAATTTTGCTAACTTGCTTTTCTTTTGCATGGAAACAGTTTTTGAAACTCCTGAAGGGAAAAAGTACCTGGTTTAGCCAAATCCCGGAAAAAAGAGAGAAATGAAGAAGCCCGATAAATTGATTTTTATGGTTGATGATGACAAAGTTATTCTCAACCTTCTCGAATATGTTTTCCAGGGGAAAGACGGATATACAATAAAAACATTTACATCAGGAGAAGAGTGTCTGAGCAATATGGATATGAATCCGGATCTGGTAGTTCTGGATTACATCCTTAACGTATCTGACAACAAAGCTTTGAACGGCCTTGAGACACTTAGAAAAATAAGGGAAATACACACTGGTATGCCTGTAATTATTTTATCGGGAAAGACTGACGAAGAAACCGGACAGGAGATGATGAGAAACGGGGCTGTTAAAGTTCTTACCAAAGATGATTTTTTTGTCGACAGACTTGAAAAATATATGGCCTGTGTTATAGGATGACATTTCAGGGCCGGATAAACAGCAAATTCATAAAATCATTTCAGTGAGAAAGATATCCGGCCGTATGTCCTGGCCAGGCCAATTTTTTTCTTTTTTTATTTAATATTTAATTTATACTTTTGCACGACCATTTTTTTGTTATGCCAGCTTATATTGAACAATACGATATAGCGTTCAAAGGCTTGAAAACAGGGGTGCATAATTTCATTTTTGAGCTGGAAGACGATTTTTTTGGTCACTTTAACAATCCCGAATGCCCGGGTGGTAAAATCAGTGTTAATGTGGAAATGGATAAAAAGGACCATCTTTTGTCCCTTTTTTGCACTTATTCGGGTAGTGTAAGAGTTGCATGTGATCGCTGTCTTGAAGAGTTTCAGCTTGAAATGGATTTTGACAGTAACCTTTTTGTCAAGTTTGGAGATGAAGAGACTGAAATTGATGCTGATGCTATATTTATACCGGTTAATGAGCATAAACTGAATATGGCAGATTACTTTATTGAGAGCATATGCCTCAACCTGCCTTTCAGGAAGGTACACGGTAAAGATGAAAAGGGCAATGATTTATGCAATAAGGATATGATAAATAAACTCAACAGTCACAGGGCTGATGAAGATAACAGGGCTGCTGATCCCAGGTGGGATAAGCTCAGAGATATGATAAATAAAAAGAATTAATCAAAAATAAATTACAAACATGGCACATCCTAAAAGAAAAATTTCCAAAACCAGGAGAAATAAAAGAAGAACGCATTACAAAGCTATTGCACCAACCATGTCATCCTGCCAGAACTGCGGTGCAACCGTAAAATATCACAGGGTTTGCGGAGAGTGCGGTTATTATAGGGGCAAACTTGCTATTGAGAAGGAAGTTGTCGCATAAACGGCAACTGACCACAGAGTCTTTAGGGACCATTTGAATAATTGGACAAGCCATCAGAACTGAAGGGCTGATCATGTTAATGATGTTGCTACGCTATAATAAACCAGACTGTTAACTATACATTATGCAAATGAAGATTGCACTTGACGTTATGGGAGGTGATTTCGCTCCTGAAGCTACAGTGATGGGGGCCATCCTGGCTCACAAAGTTTTTCCTCCCGATGTCAGATTGGTTCTGATAGGAGACGAAAACAAAATTGTAGAAATAACAAAAAGAGAAAACTTTGACCATAAGGAATTTGATATTGTCCATTCAGAAGAAGTAATAGGGATGGGCGAGCATCCGGCCAAGGCATTTTCAAAAAAGCTAAAATCCAGTATAGTTANCGGGTTTGGAATGCTTACACAGGGTCATGTTGATGCCTTTGCCAGCACTGGAAACACCGGGGCAATGATGGTGGGCGCAATGTTTATGGTAAAGTCAATTCCCGGCATAATACGTCCGGCGATATCTGCCCAGGTACCAAATACCGGCGGCAAATCAGCCACCCTTCTTGATGTTGGCATCAATCCGGATTGCCGGCCGGACGTCCTCTATCAATATGGCATACTTGGTTCACTTTACGCAAAGCATGTATTTCATATAGAGAATCCCAAAGTGAGACTGCTTAATCTTGGTTCTGAAGAGGAAAAAGGTAACCTGATCACAAAAGCAGCGCATGAGCTAATGAAAGGATCGGATGATTTCAATTTTGAGGGTAACATAGAAGGCAACGAGCTTTTTGACGAAGGTAAATCTGATGTTATCGTATGTGATGGTTTTGTAGGAAATGTTATTCTCAAGGAGGCAGAGGCGTTGTACACACTTATCAGAAAAAGAAAAATCAACGATGAATTTTTTGAAAAATTCAATTTTGAGAACTATGGAGGTACACCAATACTTGGAATAAACAAACCGGTTATAATCGGCCACGGTATATCAAATGCGACAGCAATCAAGAACCTGCTCATTCATTCAAGGGATGTAGTTGACGTGAAGCTTATGGACAAGTTCAAACAAGCTTTTAAATAATGATCAGGGCAACCATAACAGGAATCGCAGCTGAGCTACCTGACGATATTCTCACCAATGATGAGTTGAGTAATATGGTTGACACTTCTGATGAATGGATAATGACCCGCATCGGTATAAAAGAACGCCGCATACTCAAAGAGAGTGGTAAGGGTTCCTCACATCTTGGAGCAAAAGCAGTTAAAAAATTGCTGGAAAAAACAGCAACTGATCCCGCTGAAATAGATCTTCTGATTTGTGCCACGGTAACTCCGGATCACCAGTTTCCTGCTACAGCAAATATCATTTGTCACAAGGCCGGGATAAACAATGCATTCAGCTATGACCTTAATGCGGGTTGCAGTGGTTTCCTCTATGCCCTTGCAACCGCCCAGCAGTTTGTGGAAAACGGAAAATCCAAAAAAGTTGTGGTAGTAGGTGCCGAAAAAATGTCCTCCATAGTTGATTACCAGGACCGGGCAACTTGCCCTATATTTGGAGATGCAGCAGGCGCAGTTCTTCTTGAACCGTCAGAAGCAGACACAGGGATAATTGATTCAATACTGCAATCGGACGGAGCCGGACAACCTCATCTCCATCAGAAAGCAGGAGGATCAGTAAGCCCGGCATCACACAGGACAGTTGACGCAGGAGAGCATTTTATTTACCAGGAAGGACAATGTGTATTTAAATGGGCCGTTTCTAAAATGGCCGATGTTTCTGGTAAGATAATGAAAAGAAATACCCTGGCGCATGAAGATATAGCCTGGCTTGTACCACACCAGGCAAATCTGAGGATTATTGAAGCAGTAGCAAGGAGAATGAATCTTGACAAAAACAAGGTGATGATAAATATCCATAAATACGGTAATACAACAGCAGCAACACTGCCTCTTTGCTTATGGGAATGGGAAAACAGGCTCATGAAGGGAGATAATATAATCCTGACAACTTTCGGAGCCGGTTTTACATGGGGTGCGATGTATCTAAAGTGGGGTTATGATGGAACCGACCGGGATTACTAAGTATAGCCCGTCTATAAAGTCTTTGTCTGAATCAGAAAGTCCCATCTGATGAATTTTGACTGGCATTATGGACAGACACTAAGTTAATAATAATATTTTCAAAAAATAATACCTTAAATTATGGCAAAGAATAATGACAATGACGCCAATGTAATTAACCTGATAGGCTCGGGCACTGAAATTACAGGTGATGTGAACTGTAACGGCGATGTTCGAATTGATGGAATCCTGAACGGAAATCTGTTAACTAAAGGTAAAGTGGTAATTGGTGAGACCGGAAAGGCAAAAGGTGAGATAACATGCAAGAATGCAGATATCTCAGGCAAATTGGAAGGAAAAATTATCATCTCTGAACTGCTTTCACTTAAACCATCATCACTTATTATAGGTGATATTATAACCAACAGACTTGCTATTGAGCCCGGAGCAAAATTTACCGGTAACTGCAACATGAATAAGACTGAAGGAGCATTATCAGCTGAAACCAAAAAAAATTCAGGTCAGGAAAAGAAATAAACAGATCAATTCATGCAGCATAAATGCCGCGGAGAAAAAAACAGAATTCCGGGGCTTTTATTTTGGATGCAATCGGGATGTTAATAAATTAAAGTTTTGCCGGGCTGAAAAATTATATCTATATTNGTCCTCTATTACACATTGATTAAACCCCCGTAATGTCAGCCAGGATAAGATTCTTCAATTCACTTCTGTTGTTTTCGGCACTGATGTTTTTGACAGGATTTATATTTTATTCAACCTTCCTGAGTGACTATTTCCTTCCCGTTTTTTACATTTTTATCTTCTATTTTTTCCTTCTGACTGTTGCCGGAAGACTTTTTGTAATGAAAAGTAATCCTGAAAAGCCAGGCGATTTCAATATCCGGTATTTTATCGTAAGATGGGCAAAGGTTCTCCTGCACCTGATATTTATTGTAGCCTATATTATTAATGACAAGGAGAACATTCTTTCATTTATATTGGCTTTCCTGGCATGTTATGTCCTTTTTTCTGTGTTTGATATTTATACCCTGAGCTTTTCTGTTAAAAAAAAGTAACCTATTTTAATTGCAGCCGTAAAAGATTATTACTTTCACCATTTTGGATAAAATTAATAACCTGAAAATTTTGAAGTCTTACAGGAAGTTGATCCGGCCATTAATTACACTTTTACTATCTGCGTTAATTGCCGGACAGGCTGTTAAAGCGGAACATGCACAGTTAGATTTGCAGATTGATGCAGAGATTGATGATCTGGGATTTGATCCGGGTGCATTTATCTTTGATCATATAGCAGATGCATACGACTGGCATCTTTTTGACATTGACGGCAAACATTACAGTGTGCCGCTTCCGGTAATACTCTATACACGCAAAAAAGGATTAAATATTTTTCTTTCAAACAGGTTTGACCATGGTCATGTTGCATACAGGGGCTTCAGAATTGAAACCGAAGGCCCGAAAAAGGGAAAAATAGTGGTTGCACTTGAAGACGGCACAACTGATATGGAGGCTGCTATGCCCCTCAATCTGTCGATGACCAAAAATGTTGTGGGTATGTTGTTTGCTGCGATGGTGATGACAGGAATCTTTCTTTCAATTGGGCGCCGTTACAGGAGAAAACCTCTTGAGCCACCAAAAGGAATACAGAGCCTCTTTGAACCTATAGTCCTTTTTGTGATTGATGATATTGTTAAGCCTGCCATCGGAGAAAAGAAATATGAACCATTTCTGCCATATTTACTTACACTCTTCTTCTTTATATGGATAAACAATATGCTTGGACTGATACCCATATTCCCTATGGGAGCAAATGTTACAGGCAACATTTCGGTAACAGCAGGACTTGCACTTACATCATTTCTGGCCGTTAACCTGAGCGGGAATAAGCATTACTGGCAACACATTTTCAATACCCCTAATGTGCCGTTTTTCCTCAAACTACCCATACCAATTATGCCTTTAATTGAGCTGATAGGAATAATCACCAAGCCGTTTGTGCTTGCTATCCGTCTTTTTGCCAATATAACTGCGGGACATATTATTACCATGGGTTTTTTCACACTTATTTTCATTTTCGCACAGGTTTCTCCTGCTTTTGGCTACGGAGGCACAGTTCTGGCAGTCGGTTTTGGCATTTTCATTACATTTCTGGAGCTGCTAGTGGCTTTGATACAGGCTTATGTCTTCACTTTGCTTACATCACTGTTTATTGCAGCGGCAGTTGACGACGGACATTAATTTTATGTTGCAGAAAAATGATATTCTTTAATTAAATAATGATTCTTTATCCTTAAAATTTAAAATTATGCTCGTATTATCTATTATTTTACAAGCCACGTGGGCAACAGCTGTTTCCCAGATCGGAGCAGCTTTTGCAGCAAGCATATGTCTGCTGGGTGCAAGTTTTAGTATCAGTAAGATTGGTGTAACAGCACTTGAGGCTATAGCACGCCAGCCTGAAGCAGCAGGAGATGTTCGTTCAAATTTGATTGTTGCGGCAGCACTGATTGAAGGGGTAGCCTTCTTTGCAATAGTAGTGTGTCTGCTGGTGCTATTCATGTAATTACCAAAAATATGAAGCTCACATCTCCTGTATCTGGCTATCAGATACAGGAGATATTCACTAATATCTTTAATATGATGAGATGAATCCCTCATGTTTATGTGAATTTGCAACATATTGTTCAATAAATTATGAACTTTAACTAAATAATATTCAGATGCACCTGATAACTCCCGATTTCGGATTGTTTTTCTGGATGCTTGTTACTTTCATGCTGGTTTTTATAATACTCAAGAGGTTTGCATGGAAGCCAATCGTACAAGCACTTAAAGAACGTGAAAATAATATCCGGGAAGGAATTGAGAATGCTGAACAGGCAAGTGAAGAACTTGCTAATGTTAAGGTAAAATCAGAAAAAGTCATCTCTGATGCAATTGTGGAACGTGACCAGCTTATCAGGCAGGGAAGGGAGCTGAAGGAGAAGATTATTTCAGAAGCCAGGTTGCAGGCAGAAGCAGAAGCCAAAAAAATTGTGGAAGCATCAAAAAAGCTAATCGAAGAGGAAAAGACAGCAGCAATAAACCAGATCAAGGTTCAGATTGCATCCCTTTCGGTTGAAATTGCCGAAAAGATCATCAGGAAAAAGCTGGAGGATGATATTATGCAGAAAGAATTAATGACCAGCCTGCTGGATGAATTCAAACTGAATTGAATATAACTCAAAATGGACCAGAGCAAGATTCCAGTAAGATATGCCAGAGCTCTTTTCCTTCTGGGAAAGGAGAAAGGGATTATTGATAAACTTGCAGCGGACATCAATCTTCTTTCTGAGTTTTTCATTAATACACCTTCTGTTACTTTCTGGCTGAAAAACCCGGTAATAAAACCAAAACAGAAACAGTCGACTCTCCGGAAACATTTTGAAGGAAAAGTAACTGAAACAACCATAAAGTTTGTAAGTCTGGTTATAAGTAAAAACAGGGAAAAATACTTTCCCGACATATTCAGGAATTTTATCCGTTTTTATAAAGCAGATGCAGGGATAAGGACCTTTATTCTGACAACAGCCGTTAAAGCAGATGCCGTAATAAAGCAGAGTGTGGGTTTGAAATTTGCAAAAGAACAAACCACCGGACACGAAATTATTACAAAGGTAAAACCATCAATTATCGGGGGATTTATGGTTCAGTGTGATGACCTGCTTTATGATGCATCCGTTGCAACCGAGCTTAATAGAATGAAAAAGGAGTTAACCGGTCAGGTTATTGAAGAGGCTATCAGGAAAACCGGATCATAATTAAAAAATATTTTATTTGGTATGAGCGATTTAAAACCAGGAGAGGTATCGGAAATAATAAAACAACAGCTCGAAGATTTCAATGTAAATGTTGTGCAGGAAGAGGTGGGCACGGTATTGCAGGTTGGTGACGGCATTGCAAGGCTTTACGGGCTTTCAAATGTAAGGTCAAACGAGTTAATTGAGTTTGAGTCGGGAGTGAGAGGAATCGTGCTTAACCTGGAGGAGGATCATGTCGGAGCAGTTCTCCTGGGTGATTCCGAAACTATTAATGAAGGAGATATTGCAAGGAGAACCGGTCAGATTGCATGTCTTAATGTAGGTGAAGGATTGATAGGAAGGGTAATCAATACTCTTGGCGAACCACTTGACGGGAAGGGCCGGATAACAGGAGAGCTTTTTGAACTCCCGTTCGAACGTAAGGCACCCGGAGTGATATTCAGGCAACCTGTTTCAGAACCTTTACAGACAGGCATCAAGGCAATTGACTCGATGATACCTGTCGGAAGAGGTCAGAGGGAGTTATTAATAGGTGACCGCCAAACCGGCAAAACGGCAATTGCAATAGATACGATTATCAATCAGAAATCTTTCTACGAAAAGGGAGAGCCGGTATATTGCATTTACGTGGCAATAGGCCAGAAGGGATCAACTGTAGCTCAAATAGCAAGGGTACTTGAAGAGAAAGGTGCTATGAAATATACAGTGATAGTTTCGTCAACTGCATCTGATCCGGCGGCCCTGCAGTTCTATGCACCTTTTGCCGGCGCAGCCATTGGCGAATTTTTCAGAGATACCGGCAGATCAGCGCTAATTATATACGATGATCTTTCAAAACAGGCAGTTGCATATCGTGAAGTTTCACTGCTGCTGAGACGGCCGCCGGGACGCGAGGCTTATCCCGGAGATGTTTTTTACCTTCACTCCAGGCTTCTTGAAAGAGCAGCAAAAATCATTCAGTCGGATGAAATTGCTGCCAAAATGAATGACCTGCCTGACGTTCTCAAACCACTTGTAAAGGGTGGAGGATCGCTTACTGCACTGCCCGTCATAGAAACACAGGCAGGCGATGTCTCTGCCTACATTCCGACTAATGTAATTTCGATTACTGACGGCCAGATATTTCTTGACAGCAATCTTTTCAATGCGGGCATAAGACCAGCTATCAATGTCGGTATTTCTGTTTCGAGGGTAGGGGGAAAAGCGCAGATCAATTCTATGAAAAAAGTAGCAGGTACGCTGAAACTTGACCAGGCACAATACCGTGAGCTTGAAGCGTTCTCAAAGTTTGGTTCGGATCTTGACGCAGCAACCATGGCGGTACTTAACAAGGGATCAAGGAATGTGGAGATCCTTAAACAGAACCAGTATTCACCCATGACTGTTGATAAGCAGATTGCAATATTATATTGCGGAACTAAAGGAATGCTCAGGGAGGTACCAATTGCAAAGATCAGGCAATTTGAAACAGACTTTCTTAACCATCTTGAAAGTACCAGGCCCGAGATACTGGAGGAACTTAAAAAGGGTACCTGGAATGAAAAACTGGAGACTAATCTGGGAGAGGCTGCAATAGAGGTAGTAGACAGGTTTATTGTCAAAAAACCGGTGGACTGACCAGAATCCGTTAAATAAGTATGGCAAATCTCAAGGAAATAAGGACCAGGATAGAATCTGTAA
>SL_3KL_010_SEDDRAFT_10005178_pt1 | contig 11741 bp, 7 predicted proteins | sample SodLakKL_010_SED_2_FD_10381 | JGI IMG/M metagenome (IMG submission 10381)
GCAATATTTTATATGCATACTCACCTCATTCCCTGAGTGAATATGAAAAGGATCAGTACTGGGACTGGTACCCGGGAGATGAATATATAGATATTCTCGGTTTCGATGATTATTTCACACTTCAAAGCGGTTACGGTTTTGAGGATGGTGTTGCAGTCTTTACAGATTATCTGAAGTGGATTGTGGAACAAGCCGAAGCTCGCGGGAAAATACCGGCATTGACCGAAGCAGGTCTGGAAGCTATACCCGATTCGACCTGGTGGACCGAAAAAATGCTGGCAGCTATAAAAGGAGATCCCGCCGCCAAAAGAATTGCATATTTATTAGTTTGGAGAAATGCAAATCATGAGACCGATCGGGAGGAACACTTTTACGCTCCATATACCGGACATAAAAGCGAAGAAGATTTCATAAGGTTCCGCAACGACCCGATAACATTATTTGAGGACGATCTGCCCATTCTGTACCAGTTACCTTAATCTTCAGCTTCGGTAAAAAAAAATTATCTGCTAAAACTATAACAGGTTATCAGTATGCGTAAGTTTTGTTTTTCATCTCTGCTTATTTCGGTATTCGGACTATTTATTTTTTCAGCTCAGTTCACTTATTGTCAGAGTACTGATTTTGTTACTGTCAAGGACGGAAATTTCTATATCGGAGACGAACCGTATTATTTCATCGGCTTTAACTATTGGTACGGAATGCACCTCGGAACCGATACCGATTATGGTGACCGTGACCGCCTCAAACGTGAACTCGATCATCTGAAAGAATTGGGGGTGAATAATCTGCGTGTGCTCGCTTCAAGCGAGGGACCCGATGATGCACCGTGGCGTGTACAACCTTCACTGCAACCGGAACCGGGAGTGTACCGGGAGGAAATTCTGAAAGGACTTGATTTTCTTCTTGCCGAGATGGGAAAAAGGAACATGTACGCTGTTCTTGTGCTCAATAACTTTTTCCAGTGGTCGGGCGGAATGGCTCAGCATGTAAACTGGGCTACCGGCGATCCAATCCCCTATCCCCACGATAAAGAGCATAGCTGGACGGATTACCAAACGTATGCTGCCCGTTTCTACACACTCCCCGAAGCCAGACAATGGTTTAAAGATTTTGTGGAAATGTTATTAAACCGAACCAACTCAATAACAGACACACCATATATTGAAGATCCGGCTATTAAATCATGGCAGCTTGCAAACGAACCGAGAGTTTTTGGTTTCGATGAAGAATACGCTGATTGGGTCCTCTCTGCCAGCAAATTTATAAAGGATCGTGTGCCTAAACAACTCGTATCGCTTGGCGGAGAAGGAAAATTGCCGTATCATGGCGCAGGCACACAATTCGAGGAACTCGGTTCATCTCCACATCTTGATTATCTCACGATGCACCTCTGGATTGAGAACTGGCAGCGATACCTGCCCCATAAACCTAAAGATACCTTCTACACTGCAACAGGGTTTGCAATGGGCTATCTTGCGGATCACATCGCTATAGCGGAACGTCTCAACAAACCCTTAGTCCTCGAGGAATTCGGTGTTTCACGGGATACCCGGAATTACGATCCGGGAGCACCGGTATATTACCGGGATACATTTTTCACGATACTATTCGAAAAGTTATATCATCTTCGAACACAAAATTCAACATTTTCAGGTTTAAATTTGTGGTCATATTCAGGTTACGGTTATCCGGAACAGCCTGCGGATATATGGGAACCCGGCAAGCCGCTCACCGGCGATCCTCCACACGAAGAACAGGGTTGGTATAGCATCTACAACCACGATGAATCAACATTTTCACTGATCCGGGAATATAACAATAGAATTAAAAATTTTGAGTATGAATAAAAAGGCAAAATAATGCAAATATCTTCTGTCTACATTCGAAAAAAGATCTCACATGTAATAGGTCTGTCACTTGTTCTCGTGATTATACTAATACAAATTGCTGGAAGTCAGACCCCCAATTTGATTGAATTCAACGATCAGGAACTATGGTTGAGCGGATCAAATGTCGCCTGGGTAGATTTTGCCCGTGATCTTGGACCGGGACAAGTACAACTCAGTGAATTTGAGATTGCATTTAAGGAATTGCGGGCTAATGGTGGCAATACAATGCGATTATGGTTACATACTACCGGAGGTCACACCCCGCAATGGGATGGATCAATAGTTACCGGACCCGGTCAAAACGCAATTCAAAACTTACAAAATATTCTCGACCTTGCAGAATCGTATGATGTGGCATTACTGCTATGTTTATGGTCGTTCGATATGCTTCGAATAACCAATGGCGAAACCATTACCAACAGGTCCAAAGCTATTCTTACTCAGGAAGAGAACCGTCAGTCCTACATCGATAATTCCCTGATTCCTATGGTAGAATCTGTAAAAGGACACAGAGCAATTCTGGCCTGGGAAATCTTCAATGAAGCCGAGGGTATGAGCGAAGAGTTTGGCTGGAGTATTACGCATCATGTTCCTATGTCGAGCATTCAGGCATTTGTAAATCAAACTGCCGGTGCAATCAAACGGACCGATCCTGATGCAATGGTCACAACCGGTACTCACACCTTTCTCCAGATCTCCGATATTTATACTCAAAACAATCCGCTTCATAAAAACTACTATCGGGATGACCGGTTGATCGCCGCCGGCAGTGATGCGGATGGTATACTTGATTTTTACACTGTCCACTACTATGGCAGCGGTGATTCACCTTTCAGACGAAATGTGGACTATTTCGAAGTCGATAAGCCCTTGGCACTCGGGGAATTCTTTATACAGGGAGATATCGAAGGATATGCGAAAGATGAGATATACAAACGATTATATGATCAGGGTTACGCAGGTGCGTTGAGCTGGCAATGGGTGGACTGGAGACAAAGCAGAGAAAACAATGAAGCAACCTGGTTAAACACTCTTCCCAATATGCAATATATGTACAGCCGGCACAGGGATGAGGTCGAACTCTCTTTTAGCGATAAACCAATTAGCTATACATTCACCGCTACCGAGACTACAATTGAAGCCGGTTTTCCGACCACATTAAAATGGACCAGCAGAGATACCGAAACGGTGACTTTAAATGATGAAGCAGCCTATGTTATGGATCGCATAGAGGTCACACCGGAAGAAACAACCGAATACATTCTTGAATTAAAACATAAAGATGGTACGTCAGTCAGGGATACGGTAACCATAACAGTCATTCCAAATCTTGAAGTAGACCGTGCATATGAAGCACCTCGCTTTACAGACGAAGATAACCGCTGGGTCTATTTCGATTTGAAAGCTTCCTACAGTATCATAAAAATTATAGCAACCTTCAATACGGAATCCCCCCTTGCTTATCAGGTGCAGGGTTCATTTGACGGGGTACTATGGGAAACCTGGGAGGAGATAACCTACTCTGAGACTAACACTGATACGATTCATTTTACTGAGCCGAATGACGGTAGCTTTATTCGTATTTTCTCTGAAGATCCTTTTGATCTTGAAAAGATATCAGCATACGGTTTATTATCAGAGATACAACCACCCAGGTTGAGTGTAACCTATCCGGATGATGGTGATGTTTTTGAACCGGGGAGAATTACATTTACTGCTGAAGTTGAAAGAGGCAGTGGAAGTTTCGACGGAGTATATTTTCACATTAACGATGAGGAAAAAGCCTGGCGCCGTTTTAGACCTTACGCATTTAATTACAATATGACAAAACCCGGTGATTACACGGTGCGTGTAGAGGTACGTGAATCTAATTTCCCGAATTTCTTTTCCAAACCGGTTAATTTTAAAATTACAGAATACATCCCGAGAACGAGATACGAAGCCGAAGATGCCGATCTCTCAGGTACTCTGACTATTCAATCACATTCAGGGGCCAGTGGAGGAAAATATATTGAAATGCAGGACGATGGTGTAATCACCTGGCCAAATGTAAATGTTCAGGATGACGGTACATACACGATCAGAATCGGATACTATTTACCATATGATCACAAAACCCAGTATCTGGAGGTAAACGGTGAGCGGGTTGGTACTATCTTATTTCCTACTCCTATAGGAGAATGGCAGTATGTGGAACATGAAATCGATCTCAAAAAAGGCGGCAACTCAATCAGTATAGTGCATTACTGGGGGTGGATGTGGTTTGATTATCTCGATGTTCTTGGAGAAGACGATGCCGTATCCGTTCAGGAACAGAATAATCTCCCTCTAACACATAGTCTTGGAATCAATTATCCGAATCCCTTTAATCCCCAAACCACTATTCCTTATGAAATTGCCCAACCTGTTCATGTAATAATAGAAATATTTGATGTGTTAGGCAGAAGAGTCAAATCTTTTGATAAAGGAGTAATTAATGCGGGACGTCATCAGGTTACTTTTAACGCCGACAAATTCGTAAGCGGACTTTATTTTTACCGCCTGAATGCCGGGGGCGAGATTTTCACACGGCGGATGATGCTCATAAAATAACGCTATCTGATTTCAGAGCTAATTGTTTTCTCCAAAAATCTTAGGAGGTCACAATGTATAAAACAATAATCGTATCGATTGGTACACTAATGATGATATTATTTACTACAACGTATATTTTTTCAGAAGATCAATTTACGATCACGATCGATATTAATCCTCCGTACACCGGTTACATTCATATCGAGCCGCAACAAGAAACATACCGGTCCGGCGACGTAGTCAATATTACTGCAATACCCCGCGGCAGATTTCATTTTGATACATGGGGTGGTACGCTGAGTCCGGATGCAGAAAATCCCTATGAAGGGTTTGTTATAGAAGAAGACATAATAATCAAGGCAAACTTTAAGGCGGGCTATCTTTCCGACAGGCCACTCCTGAGTCCGCGAAAAAATGTTTTCTACCAAGATAAGCCCCGTGCTATGTATTTCCAGGTTCATCAGAACCGACACAAGCTTCTTTCGATTGAAAGAAACGGTGAACCTGTCGATCATATTCGTCAAGAACTCGACAACCTCGACGAGGCGGAACCACTTCCCGATTCCAGGACGATAAAGATCCCGGCAGAACACATATTACAATACAATCCCGGTCGGCACATTATTGATTTTATTTTTGAGAATGGCGATGAACTCGATGTCGAACTCAAAATCGTTGCCGAAGGCGAGGGTAAGGTTCACGATATGAATATTATCAGTTTTTATGTCGATCACGGCGATGCTGTCTTTATTGACCTGCCCAACGGCGAAACAATAATGTTCGACACCGGTACACGGGCAGCAGCGGAACAATATGTTATCCCGTTTCTTAAAAGACACCTTCCGATAGATGAGAACGGAAATCAACGTATCGATTATGTGTTTACCACTCACTGGCATTATGATCATTTCAGCGGGCTCGGTGCTTTGCTGGAAGAGTTCGAGATCGGTCAGGTCCGCTACAATCTTGCCTTCCCGCCGAATGAGTTCGGCGATTATGACGACCTTGAAAATCCGGATGATCCGTATGGATACGGAGAATACGGCTTTCCGCCGGAACACTGGAAGGAATTCAGAGTCGGTAATACTATCACGGAAGTAGGCGGTGACGATATAGAGATCACAATATTAAACGCTCCGTTATTCGACGAAGATGACGATAAATACAAATACTATCGATCGGAATATTTCGATGAATACGACAATAGAAACAACAGATCATTATCTCTAAAACTGAAATATGGGGACTTTGTATATAGCATGGGTGGCGACATTTATCAACATGCCCAGCAAGCAATTCTTAACACGTTCGGAGACAACGTACGGGCGCATATCTATCACGCCAACCATCATTTCCATGGCGGCGTCCTGAAAGATTATCTTGTGGCAGCGGAACCGTATATATTCATAACATCTGCTAATGCAGCAGTTTACGATCGTGATGCATTTGCAGAAGTTGTTCTTAACGAGGTGATTCCGATTTTAGAAATGGAAAGTGACCGCTTTATTGAAAATCTTCTATCGTATGAGGTGGGAATCACTGTCGTACGCATTGATGGCAGCAAAGACTGGTCTAATGATGAAACTGAATTGCAGTATGAAACGTATTTTATAAACAATCAACATTATGAGGAACACACGGTTCCGTACTTATATTGAACTATTTCTTAAAATGACATATTTTGATATGAAAAACATAAATCTATATATAACGCTGACCGCTTTGTTATTACTTTTATCACAGGCGGTCTTTGGCAGCCATCAAGGAAACATATCCTCCCTCTCGTTTCTCCGTGTCGAAGGAAACTCATTCGTCGATGAAAATAATAATGAGGTAATTTTAAGAGGTGTATCGTTCTCCGATCCGGACCGATTGGAGAAGGCGGGACAATGGAACATACGGTTATTTGAGGCCGCAAAAAATTGGAACTGTAATGTTGTCCGGTTTCCGGTTCATCCGCGGGCATGGCGTGATCGGGGTGAGGATGAATATCTCAACCTGCTTGATCAAGGTATTAAATGGGCAGGTGAACTCGGATTGTATGTCATTATCGATTGGCATACTATAGGAAATCCTATCAGCGAACGTTTCTATCGTTCACTATACAATACATCAAAATTTGAAACCTTTAGATTCTGGATGACAGTTGCAGAACGGTACGCCGGGAATCCGGTTGTTGCATTTTACGAGCTTTTCAACGAACCTACCGATTATGACGGCCGCCTCGGAAGGTTAACCTGGGAAGAATATAAGGCTTATATCGAGGAATTAATCCAATTAATTTTCATATATGACGATACGGTAATTCCGCTTATCGGGGGCCTGGACTGGGGATACGATTTAAGCTATGTTAAGGATGACCCGGTAGACATTCCCGGTATTGCATATGTTACACATCCCTATCCTCAGAAACGCGAACCGCCCTGGGAAGAAAAATGGGAAGAGGATTTCGGTTTCGCGGCTGATACGTATCCTGTATTCGCTACGGAGTTCGGTTTCATGAGCGAAGACGGTCCCGGAGCTCATGTACCCGTCATCGGTGATGAAACATACGGCGAAGCAATCATTAGTTACTTTAATAAAAAGGGAATCTCATGGACAGCGTGGGTATTCGATCCGCTCTGGTCGCCGCAGCTTATTAAAGACTGGTATTTTACCCCGACCCGGCAGGGACAGTTTTTTAAAGAGAAGCTAATGGAGTTGAATTAAATAATTTTCGCTTACGTCAAGTTCGTAATCCCGAGCGAATTATAAAAAGCATTTTGGTTTATCAATTAATATTTTCCTGACTCCCCTTCTCCGCCTGAGCGGAGAAGGGGCCGGGGGATGAGGCGGTTCACGATCAACGAGAACTTTGTCATTGGCAGCAAAGTCGAAGAATGAATGCAAGGATGTTTGTGTCATTGGTAATCCCGCAAAATCGGGAAAATGTGATTATAGTATTTCAGAGAAACGAATAATGTAATTTAACCTGTTTATTAACTTGTATTTACTGATGAATATGAGCAATAAAAATCTTTTACTTTCCTCGCTTCTCATTGCATCGTTTTGGTTCTCAGCTTGTGAGGACAATGTTCCAACTACCGGCGATAATTATGTACCGGTTGATCAAAACGCAATCCCACAAACCCGCGCGTTATTTATGAACCTTGATCGTATCCGTCACGACCGTATTTTCTTCGGTCATCAGGATGCGCTTGCATACGGTGTACACTGGCGCAACGATGAGCCGGGGCGATCGGATGTTTTCGAAGTAACCGGCTCGTATCCCGCAGTATATGGCTGGGAGATCGGCGATATTGAACTCGGTGCACCGGAAAATCTGGACAACGTAAACTTCGACCAAATGCAGGGCTGGATTCGCGAAGGGTACGAACGCGGCGGTATAATTACGATTAGCTGGCATATGAACAATCCGGCATCGGGTGGTGATTCGTGGGATGTGGATGGAGGTCATAAAGCGGTAACTAAGATACTTCCCGGTGGAGAACTTCACGATACGTTTAAAGAATGGCTGGATACGTTTGCAAAATTCGCGAAGAGCCAGATTGCTTTTCCGGGAACAGATAATGAACACCTTATCCCGGTCATATTCCGGCCGTATCATGAAAACACCGGAAGCTGGTTCTGGTGGGGCGCCGACCACTGTACACCTGAAGAATATAAAAAGTTATGGCGATTTACCGTCGAATACCTGCGCGATGTAAAAGGTGTTCACAATCTCCTCTGGGCGTATTCACCTGCCGGCAATGCTGCGGATTCAGAGGAAGCATATTTTGCTCGGTATCCCGGCGACGACTATGTTGATATTATTGGATTCGACGATTACGGCAGTGTGCGGAAACCGTATCAAATCGAACGTTTTACTAACCGGATTCGAACGATTGTAAACTTCGCCGAAGCGCGAAATAAAATCCCGGCAATAACGGAAACCGGCTATGAAACTATCCCCGATCCGCAATGGTGGACGGGTACATTGCTTAGTGCACTTGATCACGATTTGACAACCCGGAGAATAGCATACGTACTTGTGTGGCGAAATTCAAACAATGCCACCGACAGGCAGAATCATTACTATGCACCGTACCCCGGTCATCCAAGTGCTGACGATTTCATCGAGTTCCGTAATCACCGGTTGATAGTTTTCGAAGATGAACTGCCGGATTTGTATACAATACCGTAATTAATACAATCAGGAACACTGATGACACAGATGCAAATGATTCTCGCAGAATTTTCAACTAACAAACCTTATCAGTGGTCATCATTTTTTTCAGTGTTATCAGTGTTCTATCTAATTTTATGTGGTAATTAAACATTGAAATAATATCATTACCGGATATGGGCTGTGGGGAATATAAGAAAATAACTACGGTGCTGTACTGTATTTGTATTTACAGAATACAGATGATGTGAACCATTAATCATTACGACTATGCACTACCGCATTATTATACTTTTACTATTGATGCTGGGATGCGCTCCCTTTCCCGAACGGGTCGAGACACCGGCAGCTCCATCGGTGATTCATTTAACACCACTTCCTCCACTGACTGATCTCTCACTGGCAGCGAAACCCGAATTATCCGCATATTTTTTAATTCGGGAAGACGGCACCGTTGAAGAAGTCAGATTAATAAGTCCAAGTGGTGATCCTGAATGGGAAAAAGCCGCAGTGGATTCATTGAAAAAATGGCGGTTTACATCACCAAACGTTGATAGAGATATCGGCGAACGCTGGATTCGATACAGAATTCAGATTGAAATAGAGGAACCGGTATTTTTAAACCTGGGTGAGATTGTTGTTTACAGCAAGACTGAAGCGGATTCTCTCTACCAACTCCTGCGCGAAGGAACCGACTTTCTCTCGATTGCACGTCAAATGCACGAGGAAACAAAACAGCCAATGGGACGATACATCGGAACGGTAAATATCGCACACTATCCCGAATATGTAAGGAACCGGTTGATGAAACTACGGGCGAGTCAGTTTACCCGTCCCATTAAACTCGGCGATACCTTTGTCATATTTAAAAGATTCGAAGCGCGACATACTCCCGAAAACAATATATTTATGGAAAAAATATGAAAGTACTTTTCATCGGCGGCACCGGAAATATCAGCACCTCTGTCAGCAAACTTGCCGTCGCGCAGGGAATCAATCTGTATCACCTAAACCGGCAAAAGACCGCGAAACCGTTACCGGATGTGAAAACCATTAAAGCTGACATCATAAAACAAGAAGAATGTGTGAATGCATTGAAAGACCACACCTGGGATGTTGTGGTCAACTGGATCGCATTTGTTGAAAACGATATCCGGCGCGACTTTGAACTTTTTAACGGGAAGACAAAACAGTACATTTTCATCAGCTCGGCATCGGCATATCAGAAGCCGCTTGCTCATCCGGTGGTTACCGAATCGACACCGCTCAAGAATTCGTACTGGCAATATTCACGGAATAAGATAGCGTGTGAAGATTTACTGAACCATTATTACCGAAACGACTACTTCCCCATCACCATCGTCCGACCATCACATACATACGATACGATCATACCGGTTCCCATCGGCGGCAGCAAAGAATATACAACTGTCGACAGAATGAATAAAGGTAAAAAGATCATCGTGCATGGCGATGGTACAACGCTCTGGACTTTGACACATTCTGAAGATTTCGCAAAAGGATTTGTGGGATTACTCGGCCATAAACAAGCCATCGGGCATGCATTCCACATCACTTCGGATGAAAATCTCACATGGGATCAAATTCATCATATAATCGCAGATGCCGCCGGCGGCGAGGCAAACATCGTACATATCCCTGCTGATTTGCTAGCAGCATATGATGAAAACCTGCTCGGCGAATTATCGGGCGATAAATCAGCAAGCGTGATATTCGATAATTCGAAGATCAAACAGTTTGTTCCCGGTTTCACCGCAACGATTCCGTTTTCAGAGGGAATTAAAAGAACACTGGAGTGGTTCCATCAGGATCCTGCACGGCAGATTATAAAACAGGAAACCAATGCGTGGATCGACATGGTAATCGAACGGTATGAGAGGGCGTTTCCTGATAATAAATAAAAACGCAAAACCAAAATATTTAATTTTCGTCATTCCGGTAAGGGAGATTCATGAAACGTTTTGTGTTCACCGAAGGTAATCTCCCTTACCGGAATAGTTTTGTATACAAACCCTGCGAATAAATCAACAATCAAGTAATATATATATATCATCCACTATGTTCAAACCCCGATCATACACAGAAGCAGACAAAAAAGCACAAGAAGTATTGGCATCAATGACCCTCGATGAAAAGATCGCGTATGTCGGCGGCGACCGGATGTTCTTCATCAGAGCGGTTCCCCGCTTGAATCTTAAAGAAGTATACATGACCGATGCAACGCAAGGTATTCACATCAGAAAAAACGCCGGCGACATCGATCTCAGCGATTATCAACCGGAAAAGTCCACCGCATTCCCGGCTCCCATATTGCTGGCTTCGACGTGGAATCCCGATCTCTCATACAAATACGCAGAAGCAATCGGTGAAGAATGCCGGGCGAGCGGCATCAGTGTCCTGCTCGGTCCGGGAATGAACATCTACCGCCATTCGCAATGCGGAAGGAATTTCGAATACTTCGGCGAGGATCCATACCTCGTTTCCCGCATGATCGATGCATATGTGAAAGGCATGCAGAGTACGGGTACGGTAGCCACTTTAAAACACTTCGCGGCCAACAATACCGATTACTTCAGAAGAAAGAGCAACTCGAACGTCGATGAGCGAACGCTTCACGAGATTTACCTCCCCGCCTTCAAAGCCGGAATCGACGCCGGAGCAAAAGCAGTGATGACCGCCTATAATTTGCTCAACGGCGAGTGGTGCGGACAGAGCAAATACGTTATTACCGAATTATTAAGAAAGCGGTTAGGATTTCAGTGGCTCGTGATGACCGACTGGTGGTCGGTATGGGACGGCGAAAAAGTTGCACAATCGGGTCAGGATCTCGAAATGCCCTATGCAGTTGCTCTGCAAAACGCACACAAACTTATAGATGAAGGAAAGGTCAGCGAAGAGGATATCGACCGGATGGTGTTAAATATCTTGCGTACATACTTTGCAATGAAATTGGATGAACTGGAGAAAGACCCGGCATATCTGAAAAAGTTTAATGAACACGAGGCCATAGCTTTGCAAACAGCACGCGAGGGTATTGTGCTTCTGAAAAACGATACTAACATACTTCCGATAAAGAGCAATACCCGCTC
>SL_3KL_010_SEDDRAFT_10005179_pt1 | contig 11740 bp, 11 predicted proteins | sample SodLakKL_010_SED_2_FD_10381 | JGI IMG/M metagenome (IMG submission 10381)
TCCAGCGAAGGCCGCGGGATACGGGGGCAGGGGCGGATCGGGCGGACCGGACGGGCCGGCTGGGGGCCGGGTCGCGACCGGAGAGGCCCTCGTGGGCGCCATGGGAAGAATGCAGTGCCATCGTGCCACTCCCTGTCGAAGCTTCAGATGTGTGGATCGGGTGGTCCCATGTGGACCGGGGGGTCCGAACAGGGAGGAGTAACCCGCAGAGGGCCGGGGGGATCCTTTCCCTCCCTCCCTCGACCTCCCTCAGCCTCCCTCAGGGGAAGATGCCTCGCTCGCGGTAGGCGGTGGCCACCTTTTCGATGGAAACCACGAAGGCGGCGGTCCGTAGATCGGTCCCCAGGCGATGGGCGGCCTCCCGGATCTCGTGGAAGGCCGAGACCATGGTCTCCTCCAATCCCGAATTCACCAGGTCCTCTTCGCTGGCTCCCACGGCCAGGGAATCCACAAGGGATTTTTCGAATGGCTTCCCCACCAGGCCCTCCACGGCGTCCAGGATCTTCTTCGTGGTGGCCCCCTTGAACCGCTGTTCCATCCGTCCGAAGCGGACATGGGAGAGGTTCTTCACCCACTCGAAGTAGGAGACGGTTACCCCACCGGCGTTCAGGTAGAGGTCCGGAAGCTGGAGGATGCCCCGCTCCACCAGATACTGGGCGGCGGAAGCGGTGGTGGGCCCGTTGGCGCCCTCGGCAATGATCTTCGCCTGGATCCGGGGGGCATTCTCCTCGGTGATGACGCTCTCCAGTGCGGCGGGGATCAGGATGTCGCATGCCCATTCCAGTCCCCGTGCGCTCTCCGATGCCGGAAGTCGTTCGGTGGCGTCCAGCTCCAGGATGGAGCCCCCGCCTTCCCTGTGGGCGCGGACCGCCTCCACATCCAGCCCCTTCGGATCGTAGATTGCGCCCTCCCGTTCCAGGATTCCCACCACGATGGCGCCGTCGGCGGTGACGAACTTCCCGGCGTGGAAGCCCACGTTCCCCAGCCCCTGGATCACCACCCGCTTCCCGTCCAGCCCCGGGGAGAGGCCCAGGTCGGCCATGTCCTCCGCCTGTGCCACGGCCTCGCGGAGGCCGAAGTAGACCCCCCGTCCCGTGGCTTCCACCCGCCCCCGGACCCCCCCTTGGGAGACGGGCTTGCCGGTGACGGCCCCGGCGGCGCCCAGTTCGCCCCGGGAGAGGGCCAGATAGGTGTCCGCCATCCACGAGATCTCCCGTTCCCCCACCCCCATGTCCGGCCCTGGCACGTCTACGCCGGGGCCGATGCAGTTCCGCTGGACCAGCTCGAAGGTGTAACGCCTGACGATGCGCTCCACCTCCTGATCCGAGTATGCCTCCTTGTCCACCCGGATGCCCCCCTTGGCTCCCCCGTACGGGACGTCCACCAGGGCGCACTTGTAGGTCATGAGGGCGGCCAGCGCCGTCACCTCGTCCTCCGATGCATGGTCCGAGAGCCGGATCCCCCCCTTCACCGGGAGGCGGTGCTGGGAGTGGTGGGCCCGCCATCCGTGGATCACCTCGATCTCGCCGTCGTCCCGCTTCACGGGGAAGGCCACATGGTAGACCGCATTGCAGGACTTGATCTGCTCGAGGAGGCCCGGGGGGAGGGAGAGGTGGCGCGCCGCGCCGTCGAAGGTGCGGTTGACCTGCTGGAAGAAACCGGGTCTGGAGGCCATGGCTGCCAGGGGGTGGGGTGGAGGAGGATGGGGTGTGGAGGTTAGCGTGAAAGGTTTCGTACGCGGTACCCCACTCACCCAGGAAGCCTCCATCATGTCCCGCAGGGCCAGCCTCGTCGCGCTGATGGCCTCCCTGACCCTGGTGGGGCTGGGGTACCTGTCGGCGTTCATTCCCGCCGCCCCCCCCATGTGGGGTGCCTGGGCCCTCCTGGTGGGAAGCGTGGCCGCACTCCTCGCGGTGTCGCTCCTGGGGGCCGGTGAGAGTCCGGAGGCCCGACGCCTCCTCCTTCCCCTGGCGATCGTGTTCATTCTCCTGGTGGGAGGGATCGGGTCGGGCTTCCTTCTTCCCGATGCAGGGGCGGGTGACCGGCTCTTTGGTGGGCTGCCCCTCCCGGCGGCGCTCCTCCTCTACGGGGCGGGACTTCTCCCCCTGCTTGTGGTGCCCCTGGTCTACGCCTGGACCTTCCAGGGCACCGGGCTGGAGCAGGAGGCNATGGCGGACCTCACGGCCCGGGCGAAGGCGGCGATGACAGAGGCGGCCACGACAGAGGCGGCCACGACAGAGGCGGCCACGGAGCCGGGGGCCAGACGGGAGACCCCACAGGAGGCCGCGGAGCGCGGTGCAGGGGGGCGGGAGCGGCCTCCCCCTGGAGGGGCATCGTCGTGATCCTGGCCGGGCTGGGACAGACCGTGCCCCTTCCGGGGTTCGCCGAGCCCTGGGTCCTGGGGGCCATGCTCCTCTACTTCGCCGCAGTCCTGGCCATCGGGGCCTGGGCGACACGGATGACCCGGGATGCCCGGGACTTCTATCTGGCGGGGAAGGGAATCGGCCTGGTGGCCCTTTCGGTCTCGGCGGTGGCCGCCACCCTCTCCGGCTTCACCTTCATCGGCGGGCCGGGGCTCCTCTACCAGGTGGGACTGGGGGCTCTCTTCATCATCCTCCCCGCCGGAATCACCAACGCGGTGGGGGCCTGGGTTCTGGCCAAGCGGCTCCGGGTGCTGGCGGAGGTGCGGGACGTGATGACCCTTCCCGACGCCATCGGGGCCCGCTACCGCTCCCCGGTCGCCCACGGGCTGGCCGGCGTCTCCGTTCTCCTGGCGGTGGTGGGGTACATGGCCACCAACGTCTTGGCCATGGGGTGGGTGCTGGAGGCGGTGCTGGGCACTTCCCTGACCCTGGGGATCTGGATCGGTGCCGGCGTCACCCTGGTCTACGCCGCCGGAGGAGGGATCCGGGCGGGGATCTATACCGATGTGCTGCAGGGGGCGGTCATGGCGGCGGCGTCGGTCCTGGTCTTCCTCTTCGCCATGGATCCCCTGGGAAGGGGACTGGGGGGGCTCTCGGAGGCCATCCTGGCAGGGGACCCGGGATTCCTCCGGCCCTGGGGCCATCTGGACCCCCTGGCTGCCGTCTCCTTCCTCTTCGTCTTCAGCATGGGGGTCCTGGGGCAGCCCCACGTCCTCCACAAGTTCTACATGCTCCGGGATCCGGGTGCCTTCAAGTGGTACCCCCTCCTCTCCGCTCTCGCCCTCTCCCTCACCGTACTCCTCTTTTTCGGGGTGGGAATGGCGGTGAAGGGGGGCGTCCTCCTGGGAGAGCTGCCGGCGCCCACACACCCGGACCGGACCACCCCTCTCTTCCTCCTCGAGCGGACGCCGGTCCTACTGGCCGCGCTGGTCTTCGCCGGGGTGGTGGCCGCCATCATGAGCACCCTCAACTCGTTCATGAACGTGGGGGCGGCGGCCATGGCCCACGACATCCCCACCGCATTCGGGGTGAAGGTGGCGGATCCGCTCCGGAGCGGACGGCTGGCTACCGTGGCCATCACCCTCCTGGCCGGGATGGCGGCCCAGTTCTCCGGGACCCTTGTGGCCTTCCTGGGAATCTTCGGGTGGGGGCTCTTCGCCTCGACCCTGGTGCCGGCGCTGGCCGTGGGAATGAACTGGTCGGGAGCCACCCGGGCGGGGGCGGTGGCCTCCATCAGCACGGGCCTGGTGGGAACGGTGGGGCTGGAGGTGGGGGCCCGCTTCGGGTGGGTCGCCCTCCCCGCCGGGGTGACGGTCTCGGGGGTGACCCTGGTGGCGTCCTTCCTGGTCTTCTTCGTGGTATCCCTGGTGACCCGGGACCAGGCTCCCCTCGACCTGGATCCCGACATCCGGGTGATCCTGGAGGGGTGACCTGAAAATCAGGGTCATGGGAGAGGGGGCCGACCCCCGAGGATCACTCCAGGGGACCCGGTTCCGGAGGTCGGGCCCGGCCTCTCACCTCGATTCCGTCAGCTTTCGCCTCGTTCGCCGCTCACCGCCGCCACCGCCGCCTCGGCGCCGGCGAACCCGATCTTCGAGTGGGTTCCGTCACAGAAGGGCTTCTTCTTGGATCCGCCGCATCGGCAGAGGAAGATCGCCTTCCCGGCCCGGGTTTCGATGGGGCTCCCATCGGCATCCAGCAGTTCAATCGGGCCTTCGATCTTGAGGGGTCCATCCTTCAGCACGGTCGCCTTCACGTCCGACATATCGTCTCCCTGCTCGGGTGCCACCGGCGGGGCTCATCCCCACCGCGGCCCCGGGTTACCCGACTCCCTGGCGAGGGATCCGGCGAGCCCCCGGGGATGCTGGCTGCCGGCAGATCGGGGAGGCCGTCCGTTTCTAAATGCTATCCCGGCGGTCCCAGGGTGAGGGTGATCACCACCTCGCTCCCATCGGGGGGGAATTCATCGGACGGCTCGAAGGAGGTGGCCCCTCGCTGGTGGTCCCGGATGCTATAGGAGGCGTTGGAAATCACCCCGCCGGGGCAGGAGAAGAGACACATGATACATCCCGAATCCCATTCGTGATCATGCTCTTCGTTTCCTCCAAAGCGCATGGTGATGCCTTCACCTCCGGGATCCTGGAGGAGTTCGGAGAGGGAATAGTCTCGAGGGGCACCCTCCCAACTCACTGAAACCTGGATGTTGGAGCCCTGCACCCGAGCGGCAGGCTGGGGAACCAGGGGGACCCAGCGGAGGTTCCAGGCCGCCAGCGGAACACCCCCTCCATCCTCGGCGCCCATCTCACGCAGAGTCCGGGCGATCTCCTGGTCGGAGACCTGGGTCACGAAGAGGGACTTGGCTGCCGCACTCCCCGAATCGTTTACGAGCGCGTGGTACTGGTGGTCCGGGGGAACGGAGTTCAGGAAGGAACCGCCTTGCGCCGAGGCGAGCAGGCGGATGGAGCGGGCTTCGGGATCCACCTGGAGCTCTCCCTTGGCGGGAACTGTGAGAGAGGAGGGAGCCGGCTCCTCCTCCTCCTCCCCCCCCTGCTCCTGGGTCCGCTCCGGCGACTGGGCGCCCAGGACGGTAGCCTGGGGGGAGAGGAGCAACAGCGGAAAGAGAAGGAGCGGAAGAAGGCGGACCGCTCCAGATGCGGGACTGAACGCAGGCGTCAGGGTCATGTCATCGCATCCTCTGAAGTGAGCGCCGAGGTCGGGAACGGCAGGGATCTCAGCGGCCGTGTCCCTCCAGGTCCCCGCAGACGATGGGGGTGCCCCCCTCGCCATGGACCATGATGAAGTGGGGGTCACCCTCGGTCAGTTCATCGGCCTCGAGGGTGGTGGTGGAGGTGCCGGTTCCGTCCGCCAGCCCCAGGACAGGGTTGAGACTCACCGCCACAGGTCCACCCTCCGCGCAGCTTCCGATGTGGATGTGGGCGGCGTACTCCCCTTCATCGGTAAGCCCGTCCAGATCCAGGATCACCACCACCGCGTCGTCGGAATGCATGGCCATGGCCTCACCCGACACACCAGAACTGTTCACCTCATCCAGGACGATGGTGGCGTGCATCATCTCTGTGGGTGGAGGCGGGGCCTCTGCCGCCGGAGGGGGTGCCGTCTCGGCGGCCGGAGCCGGAAGCTCGTCTCCCCCGCAGGCCGCAAGAGGGGCGAGGAGGGCCAGGGCCCAAAGGCGGCGGCCCGCCGGACAGCGCTTCAACATACAGGACTCCTTCATGGAAAAGGGCAGATGCTCTGGGGAAACATGTGAGGATTCCCCGGTTCCTCGCCAGCCCTTCCGTTTCCGGCGGTTTCCCCCAGGGAACCTTGGAGGGGTTCGGGGGCTTTCGTATTTTCCCATCTTGCCGGTACGATGACGGGTCGTGGCTCACGGGTCCCGAAACGAATTTGGCCGGTGTGATTCGCTAGGGGAGGGAAGGGCAGCCCCCCTGCGGTTCCTGCATCATCCCTGTACCGGAGTCCCTGGTGAGCATCTGGAAGCGGCGAGACACCCTGGAAGTGGATGTGGGCGGTGTCAAGGTGGGCGGCGCCCATCCTGTGGTGGTTCAGTCCATGACCAACACCGACACTGCCGACGTGGCGGGGACGGTAGCCCAGGTGGCGGCGCTGGCCCAGGCCGGGAGCGAACTGGTCCGGGTCACGGTGAACAACGACGCCGCCGCCCAGGCGGTACCCGAGATCGTGGAACAGCTCCGGGACCTGGGACTGGACACACCCATCGTCGGCGACTTCCACTACAACGGTCACCTCCTCCTGGACCGATACCCGGCGTGCGCTCGGGCTCTGGCCAAGTACCGCATCAATCCCGGGAATGTGGGAACGAAGCGACGGGACGAGAATTTCCAGAAGATCGTCTCCATCGCGGTGGAGAATGGGAAGCCGGTGCGGATCGGGGTGAATTGGGGATCCCTGGACCAGGACCTCCTCACCGAACTCATGGACCGGAACGCCGCCCTCCCGGAGCCCAGGGACGCCCCGGCCGTGCTCCGGGACGCCATGGTGGAAAGCGCCATGCGCTCCGCCGAACTGGCCCAGGCCACCGGGCTTCCGGAGGACGCCATCCTCCTCTCCGCCAAGGTGTCCGAGGTCCCGGAGCTGGTGGCGGTCTACCGCCAACTCGCCCCCCTTTCCCGCTACCCCCTCCACCTGGGGCTCACCGAGGCCGGGATGGGGACCAAGGGGGTCGTGGCCTCCGCCGCGGCGCTGGCGCCCCTCCTCATCGAGGGGATCGGCGACACCATCCGGGTGTCCCTGACCCCGGAACCGCGCGGGGACCGGGCGGAGGAGGTCCGGGTGGCCCAGCAGATCCTCCAGTCCCTCCAGATCCGGAGCTTCGAGCCCCAGGTCACCTCGTGCCCCGGGTGTGGGCGAACTACCTCCACCTTCTTCCAGGAGATGGCCCAGGAGATACAGGGGTACCTCAGGGAGGAGATGCCGGGATGGCGGGAGCGCTACCCGGGAGTGGAGGAACTCCAGGTGGCGGTGATGGGGTGCGTGGTGAACGGTCCGGGCGAGTCCAAGCATTCGGACATCGGGATCTCCCTTCCGGGGACCTTCGAGGAGCCGAAGGCCCCGGTCTACGTGGACGGGGAGCACTACACCACCCTGAAGGGCGACGGGCTGGTGGGGGAGTTCAAGGGGATCCTCCTCCGCTACATCGAGGCCCGTTACGGCGAGGGAGCCCCTGCAGGGGCACGGGTGGTCGCCCGCACCTGAGGCGGCGCACCCCGCAGGCAGCCCACCCACGGACCCGGTGGACCCCCTACCTCTTCAACGGCCTTCCAGGGAGAAAGCCTCCCGGTCCAACTGCCGGTGGAATTCCCACATGGCCCGCACCCGAAGATCGTCCACTCCCTGCCTGGGCATGGGGATCCGGTAGATCTCCAGGAGTTCCTGGGCGATGGGGTCGTTCTGGAGCATCGAATCGGGACGCAACACCATGGCCCGATACCAGTCGTATTCCCGACGGAGGGTAATGCCTTTCAGGGACGGCCCCACCACATCCTCGTCATCCAGGCGGTGGCAGGCGAGGCATCCCCGGACCCGATACCACCGCTCCCCGGCCTCGGCCATTTCCACATCGATGGGAGCATCCGGGGCAGGCGCCTGAAGAATCGCTTCGGCGTCCGGATGGTTGGGGTCCCAGGGACCGTCCAGGGGCGACCAGTCCTCCTGCTCCCCGCAACCCGCAAGGAGACTGAGGAAAAGGAGGCTGAGGATGGCAGGGAAGGGGGAGCGGGGGGAGTTGGGATTGAGCTTGGCCATGGGCCAAAGCTAGCCTCCTCCCGGAGTCTGGTGGAGGGGGAGGGGGACCCGTCGGCGATGGGGTTCCCGGGGAGGGCTGGACGCGGGAACGCCTCCGACGGAGAAGTCCGTCGGAGGCGCCCGGTCCAGTCCCTCGAACTGAACCCCGAGGATCCAGGAGGGGGGTCAGCCCTCGTCGGTCCCCTCGGCGCGGACGCCCTGAACCTCCAGAATGATCCGGGCCTCATCTCCCACCAGGACACCGCCGGTCTCCAGGGCCTGGTTCCAGGTGAGGCCGAAGTCCTTCCGGCTCACCTTCGTCTCGCCCCGAAAACCCAGCCGCTGATTTCCCCAGGGATCCGTGCCTCCCCCCTGCTTCTCGGCCTCGAAGGTGACCTCCCGGGTCTCTCCCCGGATGGTCAGGTCTCCGGTGACCTGGAAGCTCTCCAGTGAACCCTCCACCCGCCGGCTCCGGAAGGTGATGGACGGGTGGGTCTCCACATCCAGGAAATCGCCGCTCCGGAGGTGATTGTCCCGGTCCTCGTTCCGGGTGTCCACCGAGGAGGCGTCGATGGTGACGTCCACCCTGGAATTGGAGAGGTCATCTTCGTCCAGGTGGATCACACCCTCGACGCCGGTGAAGAACCCCTTCACGGTGGAGATCATCATATGCCGGACGCCGAACTCCACCTGGGAATGGGCCGGATCGATGTGCCAGGAGGTGGTGCCGGGCGCGGTGGCGGAGCCGGACGGTTTGGTGATGGAGGATTCGCTCATGGTCGACCTCTTGGACGGACGTGAAAGAGATGAAAGCACGACTGATCAATCGATTAAACTTAAAGTAACATCCTTCCGACCTCCGTCAAGGGGAATTCGTCGGGATGGGGAAGGGTCAGGAGCCGGGTCCGGAAGCCCCTGGATCGCCCCTCGTCCCCAGGGAGGCCAGGACCCGCCGCTCCGCTGCGGCGTGAGGCGCCTCGTTCTGGGCGGCGGCCTCCAGCAGCGCGGTCCGGACCGACGTTTCGATCTCGTCGATTCGTTCCCGGATTTCCGCCTCGGTGTGTCCCCGGGCCCGGTAGATGAGCCCCAGAGCCCCACCGGCGCTCACCAGGAAATCCGGGGCATGGACGATCCCCCGGGCCCTGAGGCGTTCGCCGTCAGCGGCCTCATCGGCCAACTGGTTGTTGGCGGCGCCGGCCACCCCCCGGCAGCGTAGTTCCGGAATGGTCTCCCGGTTCAGGATGGCTCCCACGGCGCAGGGGGCGAAGATGTCGCAGGGCGTGCGGTAGACCTCCTCCGGGCGCAACACGGCTCCGTTGATCGCCGCCGCCACTTCCCGGGCCCGGGCCTCATCCACATCGCCGACCAGGACCGTGGCCCCTTCATCGGCGAGGAGACGCGCCAGGGGCGCTCCGACGTCGCCGACCCCCTGAACAAGGACCGTGCGGCCCGCCAGTTCCCGGCTTCCGAAGATGTGGTGGGCCGTAGCCCGGATCCCCGCCAGGACCCCTCGGGCGGTGTAGGGGCCCGGATCCGTCGCCGCCACGGGCTCGCCTCCTTCGGGGTTCCGTTGGATTCCGTGGACGTAGCGACTGGCTTGGGCGATGACGGCCATGTCCTCAGGTGTCGTCCCCAGGTCCTCACCCGTCCAGTAGGCTCCCCGGAGGGACTCCAGGAGATGGCCGAAGCGGAGAAGGGTCGCGGTCCGTTCCCCGTCCCCCAGAGGTCGGGAGAGGGCGATGACGCTCTTCCCGCCGCCATACGCCAGCCCCGCTCCCGCAAACTTCAGGGTCATCCCACGGGCCAGACGGAGGGCGTCCAGGAGGCCGTCCGCCGGGCGGGGGTAGACCTTCATCCGGCACCCCCCGGTGGGTGGGCCCAGGGTTGAATCGTGAAGGGCGATGAAGAACCAGGACTGGGACGGCTCATCGTACCGGAGGATGACCGAGAGGCCATCCCATCCCTGGATCAGGTCCTGCATGGAGTCGGACATCGCGCGGGCTCCTTGGGGGTGAAATGGGGAGGGGGTCGAAGTGGGGCAGGGTTGGAATGGGGAAGGACAAATCCCCGGAACCACCGAGGAATCCTCGCCAGGGGCAGCGGCGCGCGCCAGGCGGCCGTTGATGGCGATAAGGGGGGTGTCGGTGCACCGACCCCCTGGCGCTCCCAGCGCCGGCCCCTCTACTTCTTCAATGGTATTCCAGTCTGTGGAGTCCGGCCTGGGGTCGGGGTCCGCGGAGGCATCGGCATCAACGGGAGAGTTGCAGCCCATGGGTGGAGGCGGGACCGGGGTGGATGGGGAGGGGGCGGCCATCCCCGTCCGTTTTCCCCTGGGTCCGTTCCGGCCCGACCCGTACCTGGCCCGGACGCGCCGCCGGGCCCTGGTCCGGGAGCTGGCGGGCTTTCCCAGTGATCTCCGGGTCCGGGTGGTGGGACTCTCCCGGGGGGAACTGGACACCCCGGTCTACGGCGGCGGATGGACGGTCCGTCAGGTGGTGCACCACCTGGCGGACGTCCACATGATGGGGTACCTCCGCTTCAAGCTGGCGGTGACCCAGGTCCGGCCGGAGGTGCCGGCCATCCCGGGGAGCGCCTGGGCCCATTTTGCCGATGCCCGGAAGGGAGCGGGGATCCATGCTTCCCTGGTCCTCTTGCGGGCCCTCCATCTCCGGTGGGTCCGCTTCCTTCGCCCCCTCCCGGAGGAGGATTTCCTGAAAGAGTACCTCGATCCCGAGCGGGGCGCGGTCTCCCTGGAAGTGGCCCTGCAATATTACGCATGGCACGGGCGTCACCACCTGGGACAGATCCTGGGGGTCTCTCGGGGAGTGATGGATCCTCGCAGGAGTGAGGGGGTGAGGGAGGGTGGCTAGATGGCGGTCCTGGTCGGGTGGGATCGAGGTCCACCGGCCTTCCGGCGCGAACCAATTCCTGCAGCTGCTGTTTCTGGTTTCCACCAACTGAGAATCCATGTCTCCGACTCCCGGGCCTCCCGCCCCCCGTCCCCCCAACGCCAGAGGGCCGAATCCCGGATCCCGGCGACCTCGCCCCTCGTCAGAGGAGCTGAAACGCCGGCAGCTCGTCTTCAACGTCGTCTTCGTGGGGGTGGCCGTCACCTTCCTGGTATTGGTGAACCAGTTGGGTCAGGAGGTGGTCCGTCCCGAGACGGTATCCTACTCCAGATTCCTCGAGGCCATGGATCGGGAGGCCGTGCTGGAGGTGGCCATCAGTCCTCGGGCCGTGATCTGGCAGGAGTCGGCCCCGGGGGTCGCGGTCGCCCCGGAGGCGGAGGTGCGGAGCTTTCGAGCCACCCGGGTCCCAGGGGTGGACGACCGGGAGCTGGTGGAGCGCCTCCACGCCATGGGGGCGCAGATGACCGGGGAGGTCCCCAGCGAGTGGTGGCCCGGAATCCTCCTCTGGTTCCTCCCCCTGCTGCTTCTCCTGGGGGTATGGATCTGGCTCATCCGACGGATGACCTCGGGGCGGACCCAGGCCCTCACCTTCGGCTCCAGCCGAGCCAAGATCTGGGACGAGAGCACGAACCGCATCACATTCGATGACGTTGCTGGGGTGGACGAGGCCGTGGCGGAGCTCCGGGAAGTGGTGGATTTCCTGAAGAGCCCGCAGCGCTATCTCCAGATGGGCGCACGGATCCCCAAGGGGGTCCTCTTGGTGGGGCCGACGGGAACCGGGAAGACCCTCCTGGCCCGGGCCACCGCCGGAGAGGCCGGGGTTCCCTTCTTCACCATCTCCGGCGCCGACTTCGTGGAGATGTTCGTTGGCGTCGGGGCCGCCCGGGTCCGTGACCTCTTCCGACAGGCCCGGGAGAAGGCGCCGTGTATCGTCTTCATCGACGAGATCGACACCGTGGGGAAGACGCGGGCAGGGGCCGGCTCCCCGGTGAGCAACGAGGAGCGGGAGCAGACGCTGAATCAGCTCCTGGTGGAGATGGACGGTTTCGACAGTTCCACCGGGGTCATCCTCATGGCCGCCACCAACCGCCCGGACCTCCTGGATCCGGCACTCCAGCGCCCGGGGCGATTCGATCGCCAGGTGGC
>SL_3KL_010_SEDDRAFT_10005180_pt1 | contig 11738 bp, 4 predicted proteins | sample SodLakKL_010_SED_2_FD_10381 | JGI IMG/M metagenome (IMG submission 10381)
GGAGCGTCAGGCGCTGCGACGGGGGCTCTCGGCGATCCTCCTGACGGCGGTCACGGGAATGATCGCCGGGCTCACCCTGGCTGCGGCCGAAGAGACGCTGGAGCGCCTTCCGGGGCTGCTCCTCCTGGTACCGGCGGCCATCGACATGCGGGGAAACATCTACGGCGCTCTGGCGTCGCGCCTCTCCACCGCGCTTCACATCGGAACCTACGATCTCGGTCTCCGGCGCAGGAGCTTCATGGGGCGGCAGGTTGAGGCCACCACCCTGCTGACGATCGGGACGTCGGTCATCATCGCCATCTTCGCCTACGTGTTCGGCGTCGCCTTCGGCCTCGATCCCATCCCCATCTGGAAGCTGGTGGTCATTGCCACCGTGGGAGGGGTCACGGCCTCGGCGTTCCTCCTCGTGGTCACCATCGTCCTCTCCTGGGTAGCCCAGCGACGGGATTGGAACATGGACGACGTGGGGGCTCCCACGGTCACCGTCTTCGGCGACATCCTCACCGTTCCGGCCCTGCTTCTGGCGGCCATGATCGTGGACTACGAGATGGTGTCGGTGCTCCTTGGGATCGGCCTGGCTCTCGTGGGTCTCTGGGCCCTGATCTCCGGCTGGATCCATGCCGACCAGGTCGTGCGACGGATCGTTCGGGAATCCGTGGTTCCGCTGGCTCTGGCGGCGGCGGTGGGAGCCATGGCGGGGACCATCCTGGAGGTTCGAATCGAGGAGTGGATCGCCGCACCGGTGCTTCTCATCATGATCCCTTCCTTCATCGCGAACTGTGGATCGCTGGGAGGGATCCTCTCGAGCCGCCTGGCCTCGAAGCTGCACCTGGGGCTCATCGAACCCCGAGTTCTGCCCGGCCGTCTGGCCGCACTGGACATCTCGGTCGTCTTCTTCTTCGCGACCTTCGCCTTCACCGCCATCGGCCTGTCCGCCTGGACGGCGGCCTCGATCTTCGGCTACGAGCCGCCCGGGCTCGGGGCGGTGGTGGGACTCAGCCTGGTGGCCGGGCTCATCTCGACGATTCTGCTTTCGGTGGTCGCCTACGCTACTGCGGCGGCCTCGTATCACTTCGGCTTCGACCCCGACAACGAGGGGATCCCCATCGTCACCTCGGCGATGGACCTCCTGGGTCTCCTGACCCTCGTCGCGGTCACCGCGCTCCTCTGGGGAGGATGATGATGGAGATGGAACGCAGGACCGTGAAGGACCACCTCGTGCTGGCCAAGGACGTGGCCGAACTCATGGTGGACCTGGCCTACGCCGCGGTGTTCTTCGATGACGAGGATCTGGCTCGGGAGGTCTTCCGCCTGGAGGAATGGATCGGCGATGCCATCAACGAGCTCCGGATGATCTGCCTCATCGCGGCTCGGACCCGGGAGGATGCGGAGGGACTGGCCGGCGTCCTCTCGCTGGCCGGCTCGATCGAGACCATCGCGGACTCGGCCGAAGAGGTGGCCAGGGTGGTGGTGAAGAAGCTCGGGGTGCCCCGCCAGCTTCGGGACGATCTGCGCCACGCCGAGGAGGTGGTCACCCGGATCCGCGTTCAACCCGAGAACGAGATCGAAGGCGCGCCCCTCCGGGAGTTGGCGCTGCCCGCTCGCACCGGGATGTGGCTCATCGCCATCCGACGAGACATTCACTGGATTTTCGGCCCCGGCGGCGATGAGATCCTCCAGGAGGGCGATGTGATCTTCCTTCAGGGTCCGCCCGAGGGGGTGGACCGGATTCGGGACATGGCGGGGCTGGGGCCTGCCGAGCCTACGCCCGCGACCGAGGCTCCCGTGCTTTCCAAGCTGGACCGTGCGGTGGATCTGGTGGTGGAGCTCAAGAACACCAGCGAGATCGCGGTGGGATTGGCCTACTCGGCCATCCTTCTCCGGGATCGGAAGCTGGCCAGTGAGGTCGCGGTGATCGAAGAGGCCAGCGATGAGCTCTACCATGAGCTGGAGGGGTGGGTGCTCCGGGCCGCCGCCGAGGTCGAGGACCCCGACGATCTCCGGGGTCTGATCCACATTTCGGCGGCGTCGGAACGGATCGTGGATGCGGCCAAGTCCATGACACGCCTGATCGAGGCCGACGACCTCCCCCATCCCATCATTGCCCAGGCGCTGGCGGAAGCCGACGAGGTGGTGGTCGAGGCCATCGTGGCCGATGGGGCTCCGGCAGCCGGTCGAGCGCTGGGAGAACTGCGGATCCACACTGAAACGGGAATGGAGGTCATGGCGATCCAGCGGGGATCCAGGTGGGTCTACCGTCCTCGAGCCACCCGAACCCTCGCGGCCGGCGACCGGCTTCTGGCCATCGGCCCCGACGAGGGTGCCGCGAAGCTGCGGAGCCTGTGCGGGGATATCCGACCCGAAGGGGAGGTGGGGTGGTTCGAGCCGGAGGAGGAGGGGGGCTGAGAAGGTGCTGGGCTGCAGGGTCTCGGAAAGGGAAGGGGATTGCGGCCCTGCTTGATTGCGGGAGCCCTTTGCTGCTGCACTGTAGCATCGCCTTCATGACTCCGCCTCGCCCAGGTCCGGAAGACCCCGACGCGGGGGTCCCTCCAGTTCCTCAACAGCCTTCTGACTCGAGCTCGAGCAGCTTCTCGAGAAACATCGTCACCTCGCGGGGGTCCTGGAGCTGGAAGTCCGCTGCGGTGGGCCGGGGGGTGGTGGAGACCAGAATTCCCATGCCCCGGTCGCCCAGGGCCTGGAAGGCGTCCTCGTCGGTGACGTCGTCTCCCAGGTAGAGCGGAAGCACCTCAGGGCCGGACAGGCCCATCGCTTCGAGGAGCCAGAGTACGGCCTTTCCCTTGTCCCAGTCCAGTTCGGGTCGGATCTCGTACACCTTCTTTCCGTGGGCCAGGCGGAGCTCGGGATAGGCCTCTACCGTCCTGGTCACCACCGACTCCACCCGGGCCAGGTCTCCTTCGGTCACCATCCGGTAGTGGACCGCCACAGTGAAGCCTTTGGGCTCCACGACCACCCCCTCCACCTTCGCGAGTGCGATTCGGACCTCTCGGGTCGCTTCCTGGATCAGAGGCTCGATCTCGGCCGCCACCCGGTGCTCGAGGATCCCCCCGGACCCCGCAGCCGCCCCGGGCCCTCGGGGGCCCTGAATGTCGAAGCCGTGACTGCCGGCGTAATGGAGTTCGGGGAGTCCCACACGCCGGGCTACGTCGTCCCGGCCGCGACCGCTCACCACCGTGGTGGGAAACCGCCGGGCCACCTGTCTCACGACCTCCCGGGTGTGGGCCGAGATCGTAGCGTCGTCGGGTCGGGACACGATGGGGGCCAGGGTGCCGTCGAAGTCGAGGAACACGACAGGGCGAGCTCTGCAAAGCCGATGCGTGATCTCGGGCCAGTGGGCGAGCGCCGAGGCACGGCGATGTTCCCGGGCCGAAAACCAGGTGGTGAGAAGTTCTGCATCGAGCTCCTCCATCTCATCCTGGAGCCACACCAGGTCGGCGCCGGCGACCCGGAGGGCGGACCAGGCCGATTCGTCAGGAGCCACGCCCACCACGAGGCCGAACTTCCCTCGTACCCCTGCTTCCACTCCTGACACGGCGTCTTCGAACACCACGCTGAACGCGGGGCGGGCTTCGATTCGGGCAGCGGCCTCCAGGAACATGTCCGGAGCCGGTTTCCCCTCCATCTTCGCCTCGGCAAGGGTTTCGCCGTCCACCCGGGCTTCGAAGAGATCCGAGACCCCCGCACGGTCCAGAATGCGGCGGCAATTCCGGCTGGACGACGCCACCGCTACCCTGATTCCGGCGCTCCGAAGCTCTCGAACCAGGCGAATCGTGCCCGGGATCAGATCGACCCCGTCGCTTTCGAGCACCCGGTGGAAGATCCGGTCCTTTCCGTTGGCCAGGCCGCAGATGGTTTCCCGATCGGAGGGATCCAAGGGATCGCCCCACGGAAGCCGAATCCCCCGGCTGACGAGAAAACTCTGGAGGCCGTCATAACGCGGCTTCCCGTCCACGTAGCGGCGATAGTCCTTCTCGGGGTCGAAGGGCGCGTGCTCCTCATCCCGGCGCATCAGATAGCCGTCGATGAGCTCCTTCCACGCGGCGGCATGAAGGCGGGCCGTATCCGTGATCACGCCATCCAGGTCGAAGATGGCGGAGTCGAAGCCGGGGCTTGGGGGCATGGTTCGAGTGGGGGAGATGGAGGAGTGGGTGATCACTGCGACACCCGTGTCATCGCATCGTGGCTACACGCAAAGGGGGAGAAAAGTTGGGAACGGGCGCCGATGGCTGCGGCGGCCGACTCCCGTCCCGTCATCCTGACAGGAGGCCGCTTGAGGAAATGGAGAGCGTCATGGCCGGGGGTCTCAGGGCGGACCCCGACCTCAGGCCGTCTCCGGGTTGGAGACGGCCACGTCGAGCGCGTCGCCCATGGTGGTGAATTCATCGACCCACCACCGGGCGTCGGGCTCTCCCTCGCGCGCCGCCCGCAGCTGTGCTGGAAGCGTCCGCTCCATGATCCGGAAGTACACGTTCTGCGCTCCCCAGAGGTCCGTGGTGAAGGGGAGGGAGCGGACGAAGGAAATGAGACGTCGGGCCTCACGAAGTCGATCCGAATCGCGCGGCTCCCCCTCGAGGCGCCGGAGGAGGCGCTCCACAGCCGAAGCCGCAGCGTGGCGCAGGGTGTCCCGATCGACACGGAGACCGGTGAGCCGGGCTTCGTGGAAGATCTGCTCCAACTCCACCGGGTCCGGCTCATCTTCGCGAAGCGCCCGCTCCAGCCGGGTGTTGAGGACGAACTCCCCGGCGGCCCGGAACGGCGGTGGCTGCCGAATCTTCAGCCCTGCGAGAAATCGCATGAGCGGCATTCGGTTCTCGTAGAGGCTCCCCATGACCTGTTCGGCGTCTGCCAGAGAGCCCTCCAGAATCCGGTTCACCACCCGCTCCTGCTCGTCCTGCAGAAGGGAGTGAAGGGAATACGAAGAGGCGTGGAATTCTCGATCCAGGATGCGGAGGATCTCAAGGGTAGCCCCCCGCTCGAACTCCGCCACCAGCGCCTGTGTCAGCGCCTGGTACGTGCTCATGCCCTCGTACGCCCGGACTCCTCCGACCAGATGGTGGTCTCCCATGTGGAGCACTCCGTAGCTGAACTTCCCCGAAGTCCGTGTGATCCGGGAGATCACTTCGAGCCGACCCACGTCGAAACGGATTCCTCCTGCGACCAGGCGTTGATGGTCCTCCACCCGGACCGTGTAGCAATAGACCTGTTGCTCGCTCCCGGCCCCGTTCGCTCCATTGGCGAAGAGCGACGCCACGGCATGGTGCCCAGCCACTCGGGGCAGGCCGATCCGCTCCGGGGCGATGCGGTCTCGGTAGAGGTCTTCTCCGGACCCCATGGCGGGTACGGAGCTTCGGGCTTCGGAGAGGCGTTTCAGGAACGGCTCTTCCAGGTCTCCACCGAAGAGCACCTGGTCCAGGTGGATGGCCCTCGCCGCGTAGCGAAGCACCTGGAGGGTCTCGATTCGTGCCAGGTCGTCGAAGAACCAGCCGCAGCTCGTGTACATGAGCATGGCGTTGCGCTGGGTTTCGAGGAGCTGGAGGACCTCGACGCGGCGCTTCTCATCGAGGGGCTCCGCCTGCTCTCGATCCAGGAAGGCTTCCACGTTCTCCGGCTCCCGGTCCAGGATCACCTCGACGTAGCGGTCCCGCGCTCCCCATGGATCAGCGAGATGGCGCCTGGCCTCGGTGTCGTATCGAGGGGCCAGGGCATCCCGAAGGCCATCCAGGGCCTCCCTGAGGGGGCGTCGCCACTCCTGGCGCCAGTTGGCGTGATCGCCCGTGCTGCACCCGCAGTCCGAGCGCCACCTCTCGACCCCGTGCACGCAGCTCCACGAGGACCTCTCGATGATCCGGGCCTCCCATGTGGGGGGGTGAAGCTCCAGGTATTCGGCATAGTTGGTCAGCCGTACCGTGGGTTCGCGCTCCATGAGGCTCAGGGCATACGAGAGCGCCATTTCTCCGTGACGATGGTGGTGTCCGTACGTTTCCCCATCGGTGGCGATATGGGTGAGTGAACCCGGTTCGACGTGAGGTCCTCCCCTCTCGATGAGGCGCCGGGCCAGGCCTTCGCCATTGCTCAGGAGTCGCTCGAAGGCCACGGCTCGGGAAAGGGGCCCGTCATAGAAGAAGACCGTGATGTCCCGCCCTGAGGGGAGGTGCACCCGGTAGGCCCGGCCCGGATCCACTCGGTTTCCCTCGACAGCCACCCACTCCCCACCCCCGTCGGGGCGAACCGAGGCCGCCTGACGGGGAGCCAGGACCGTGAAGCGGATCCCGGCCTCGACCATGATCTCCAGAGTCTCCAGATCGACGGCGGTCTCGGGGAGCCACATCCCCTCGGGATCCCGCTCGAATCGGTGCTGGAAATCCTCGATTCCCCAGAGGACCTGGGTCCGTTTGTCCCTGCGATTCGCCAGGGGCATGATCATGTGATTGAAGGCCTGGGCCATGGCTGAGCCGTGCCCACCGAAGCGTTCAGCGCTCTTCCGGTCCGCCTCCAGGATCGCCTCGTAGGTCTCGCCGGCGTGGGCCTCCAGCCACCTCAGGAGGGTGGGACCGAAGTTGAAGCTGATCCGGGCGTAGTTATTGACGATCCTCTGGATCAAGCCCTGGCCATCGAGGATCCGGGAAAAGGCGTTGGGGGCGTAGCACTCCTTGGTGATTCGCTCGTTCCAGTCGTGGAAAGGATGGGCCGAGGTCTGTCGGGCGATCTCCTCCAGCCAGGGGCTTTCGCGGGGAGGTTGGTAGAAGTGTCCGTGGATGCAGATGAATCGGTCAGGCATCTACGAAGCCTCCTCCTCCGAGGCGGGTGGGCTCTCCGGATCTTCCGGTTCGGTAACGACCTGACCTCGACCAGGGTCCTCCTCGCTCCGCGAGAGTTGGAGGACAAGGGCCCCCAGAGGAGGGAGGGAGAGGACGAGGGAATGATAGTGCCCATGAGATGGGATCGGAGCCGCCTCCACCGGCTCCTGGTTGCCGGCGTCGCTTCCCCCGAACCTCCCGGCGTCGCTGTTCAGGATCGGCGTCCAGGTCCCCCCGCCGGGCACCCCGATGCGGTAGTTCTTCCGGGGCACCGGGGTGAAGTTGAACACGGCGGCGAGGGGAGAGGATTCGGGATCCCCCGGTGCTCTGCGCAGGAAGGCCAGGGTGCTCTGGCTGTGGTCGTCGGCGGTGATCCATCGGAAGCCTTCGGGGTCGAAATCGGACCGATGGAGGGCGGCCTGTTCGCGGTAGACTCGATTCAACTCCATCACGAGATGCTGGATTCCCCGGTGGGCGTCCTCCTGGAGCCGCTCCCACTCCAGGTTTCCGTCGTGGCTCCACTCGGACCACTGTCCCAGTTCCGCCCCCATGAAGAGCAGTTTCTTCCCGGGTTGCAGAAACTGGAGGGTGAAGAGGAGTCGGAGGTTGGCCCGCTTCTGCCAGAGGTCGCCGGGCATCCGTGCGAGGAGGGAGCCCTTCCCATGCACCACTTCGTCGTGGGAGAGGGGGAGCATGAAGTTCTCGTTGAAGGCGTAGAGTGCCCGGAACGTGATCTCGTCATGGTGATGGGGCCGGTGGACCGGATCTCGGCCCAGATACTGGAGGGTGTCGTGCATCCATCCCATGTCCCACTTCATTCCGAAGCCCAGTCCCCCCAGGTAGGTGGGCCGAGACACCATGGGCCAAGCTGTGGACTCCTCCGCGATGGTATGGACGTCGGGAAAGGCGCCGTAGACCTCTTCATTCAGACGCCGCAGGAAGCGGATCGCGCCCAGGTTTTCCCGGCCGCCGTACTCGTTGGGAATCCATTCCCCTTCGTTGCGCGAGTAGTCGAGGTACAACATGGAGGCCACTGCATCGACCCGAATCCCATCCACATGGTACCGATCCAGCCAGAAGAAGGCGCTGCTCAGGAGGAAGGACCGCACTTCCTCCCGACCGTAGTTGAAGATCAGGCTGTCCCAATCGGGATGAAATCCCTGACGGGGATCGGCGTGCTCGTAGAGGTGGGTCCCGTCGAAGTATCCCAGACCGTGCTCATCAGAAGGGAAGTGAGACGGAACCCAGTCCAGGAATACCCCGACACCCTCCTGGTGGAGGTGGTCGATGAGGTACATGAAGTCCCGGGGTGAGCCGTGGCGACTCGTGGGGGCGAAGTAGCCGGTGGTCTGGTACCCCCAGGAGCCGTAGAAGGGATGCTCCATCAGGGGGAGGAACTGGATGTGGGTGAACCCCATCTCCCTGGCATAGCTCGCCAGCTCGGGGGCCAGCTCCCGGTAGCTGCGGAGTCGATCCGGATTCTCGGGATCCCGTCGCCATGACCCCAGGTGGACTTCGTAGACGGAAAGGGGCGTATCCTGCTGACTTCGGCGTCCGCGCGACTCCATCCAACGGGCATCACCCCAGTCGTATTTCAGATCGGCGACCAGGGAGGCCGTGGCCGGTGGAGTCTCGTGTTGGAAACCGAAGGGGTCGGCCTTCAGGACCGTATAGCCTCGCTGGCTCGAGCGGATGTGGTACTTGTAGCGCTCGCCCACCCCGACCCCGGAGACATGCCCACTCCAGATTCCCGAGTGTTCCTGGGGTGACAGAGAGTTTCGCCCCGGAGTCCACCCGTTGAAGTCGCCTACGACCGAGACCGCCTCGGCATTGGGGGCCCATACGGCGAAGTGGGTGCCCGGGCCCTCGGGGACAGGGTAGGGATGGGCGCCCAGCTTCCGGTAAAGGCGGGTATGCGAGCCCTCATTGAACAGGTGAAGGTCGTCGGGGGTGAGTCTGGGGTCGGGGCTGTCGTCGGCCACGATGGTGCTCCTTCGTTCCGGAATCGGAGGAGGGACGGGGTCGCTGCGGATCTCAGTCGACCGGGCTCGTCTTCGGCGACTGCGGGTGAGCGCCTCCAGCGTCGTGCGAACCTCCGTCCGTGCGGTGAACTCTTCGAGCCCGAGGCGGGCTTTCTGCCGCCAGTTCCGAGGATCGTCGGTGCCTGGACGGTTCTGGGGTGACGCTTCGAGCCAGAGGTTCTCCAGATTCACCACGACGAGGCCGGCGGGACCGGCGCCGAGCCATTCGAGTGTACGGCGCATCACCTTGAGGGGTCCGTCGTCCTCGCCGTCGAAGCTCCGGCGTAGCGCCTGGCGGAAGTGTTCGTCCTTCCACAGCGCCATGAACGGAAGGGTGTCGTGGGTGTCGAGGCTGGCCACCGATCCGTGGGGCACGGGCTTCAGCCCGCTTCCCTCGTCGNCGGAGGCCAACTCGAAGGGCACGACGTACATTCTGCGGAGGCCCCGCCGATCCATGGCCGATCGAACCTCCGCGGGCACGGTTCCCAGATCCTCGCCCACGACAACGGTCCGGTGTCGATGGGATTCCAGCGACAGGATGGCGTAGAGTTCTTCGGCCGGATACCGGACGTAGGCGCCCCGTGTCGCAGACTCGCCTCGGGGAACCCAGTAGAGGCGATGAAGGCCCATGACGTGATCGATCCGGAGATAGCGGGCGGGTGGCATGAGCCGTCCCAGCACCCGCCTCAGGTGTTGGTAGCCCCGATCTCTCGCCTCCCGGGGATGGATCGGCGGGAGGCCCCAGTTCTGCCCTTCGTCGTGGAAGGCATCGGGAGGCGCGCCCAGAACGGCTCCCTCGGCGAAGAGCCCGGGGGCCGCCCAGGTGTCGTATCCCATCGGGTGCGCTGCGAGAGGCAGATCCAGGTAGAGGCCGGCCCCCTCCCCCCCTTCTCTGGAGCCGATCCCCTGAAGCTGTTCGGCGAAGCGGAACTGGGAATAGAGGTGCCGGTGCAGATCCCGGTCTTGGTAGGCCGAGTCGGGGATGCCGTCCCGCCTCCACTCCGCGGGCCAGGAAGGCCAGGGTTCTCCGCGGGCCTCCAGGGTGGCCTGGAACCGGGCGAACCGCTCCACCTCGAAGGGGCGCGCCAGAAATCGCCGGAACGACGGTTCCTCGAGCCCTCCTCTGGCGATCCAGATTTCTGAGAGTCTGGCGAGCAGACGCTTCTGGAGGCGGAAGGCCTCCTGGTACTCCACGAGGTGGGAGGCCCGGAGGCGCTGGCGTTCCTCCGTCGCGGTGGAGGAATGATACTCCAAGCGAAGTTCGTCGGCTCCCTCCCATTCGGGAAGGAGGGTGGGGTCCAGGTAGAGTTCGTTCCAGAATTCCCGGCTGGCCGGCGCGTAGGGACTGGGATCGAACGGCTCGTCCAGAAGGGTGGACATGAGAGGGAGGGTCCCCACCGCCCGACCCCCCATGGACTCGGTCCAGTCCAGGAGGTGCTTCAGGTCCGTCAGATCGCCGACTCCCCGATTCCGCTCGCTCCGCAGGGCGTGGAGTGGAAGGAAGGCGGCCCACTCCCTGGGGGCCGGCCCTCCTTTCGTCGTCGCCCCGAAGACCCGGGGTGGGGCCACCACGAGGAGGGACGATGTGGACGACTCCTGCTCCCCGTTCGCCGGCGGGTCGTACCTGCGATTCGTTCCCCTCGAGTCCGCCTCCAGCGAGACCCGGTAGTATCCGGGCGTCGGACGGCGGGGCAATTCGATCCCCCCGTCCTTCGCTCGGCCCGTCACATCCAGGTCCGGGCCACCGCCCCCTTCGGCCCGGATTCGAAGCCTCACCTGGGCACCGTCTTCGACCCCGGGCCCCAGCGCAAGGCGGGTCGGTCCTTCGGTCCAGAGCACCACCACGGGTTCAATCCTTCGGGACCGGGCCCGGGTCTTCTCCTCGCGGAGCGAATGGACGATCTCGTCGGGTGAGGAGGCGGGGCAACCCAGGGCCGACAGGATCAGACGGAGGCACTCCGGGTCCGGTTCCACCACACGGTCGAAGCCGTCTTCGTGACGCAGCTCGATTCCCCGGACTCGGGCCAGCTCGGACAGGGGGTCATGGTCCGCGAGTGGAGGGGTCGACTCAGGGTTCGGCATGCCGGCCCGGGTCATTGGTGAGGTTTCCGTTCGCCAGAAGGCTCAGGATTCCCGCCAGCGGGATCCGGGCCCAATCCGGACGGTTGTGGATCTCGTACCTGAGCTCGTAGAGCGCCTTCTCGAGGACGAAGAGGTCCAGAAGATGCCGACGGGCAGACGTCTGGTGGGGGAGGAGGTCGGTGACACCCGGCGCCTCCAGGTATCCGGCCAGGAATTCCACCGAGACCCATTCCGACCAGAATCCCGCCAGCGTCGCAGCCACTGGATCGGAATCGTCGCTGATCAAGCCCTGTTCGGGCAGCGTTCCCAGGACCGCCCGGGCCGCATAGTCGAAGGAGCGGATCATTCCACCCACGTCCCGAAGGGGTGAGCGCTTTATCCTCCGTTCCCCGAGAGGCCGGTCCGGCTCTCCCTCGAAGTCGATGATCTGGAAGTCCTTCCCCGTGAAGAGGACCTGGCCCAGGTGGTAGTCGCCATGAACACGGATTCGCCGGCCATCGAACTTCCGCTCCAGGAGCGCCTCGAAACGCTCCAGAATTCGCGGCCGGGACTCGAGGAGTATCCGGGCCATGGCCTGCTCCTCCTCACCCAGTGCGTCGATGCGTCGGGTGAGTCCTTCGAGGGAGGTGCCCAGGAGGTTCCGGATCGATTGATAGAGGGACCGCTGATACAGAGTGGAGAAGGGTTCGGGTCGGAAGGCCTCCACGTCGCTGCGGGAGGCCAGAGACCCGTGGAGCTCCCCGGTTCGGAGTCCCAGGAGGCGAGCCGATTCCAGGTACGGCCCCACGAGCTCCCGGACCCGCTCCGGAAGCCCCTCCCC
>SL_3KL_010_SEDDRAFT_10005181_pt1 | contig 11737 bp, 5 predicted proteins | sample SodLakKL_010_SED_2_FD_10381 | JGI IMG/M metagenome (IMG submission 10381)
CCCGGTATCAGCGTTCATCATGGCGATGCCGCCCCAACCCATATCTATCTCATGGTGTCCACTATTGCTGCCAGCATTTCGCTGGAAGCTCATAATACCCTTAGGACCTGATGTCGTGTAGAGAAGGAACTCTCCATATGGCTGAACACCATCAAGCTTTATCTCTAGTCCCTGATTAAGTTCTCCGAACCCAAGCTTACCAATCCACATATCTGGACCAGGGAAAAACATACCGGGAGCACCTTCAATGCTAGCGCTCGCATTAGGATCAACAAAACGAATCTCTTCGGTTCCGAATAAGACCTGTTCAGCATTGATATTTAGGTGCCTGGCGAGACCAAAGCTGCCGGGCTGAGAGATGTCCCCCTCTTCTCCAAACTGTGTATCCGTATCACCCAGAATTTCGATTGTATTGCCGTACATCGCAATGCCCGGTCTATGAGGAAGTGGCATAAGCGTTTTAATGCCCGGGTCACCAACAACCACTCTGTATCCTTGGGAGTTATTGATTATCTGACCAAATCTATCTATAGATGTTACAGAGTCATCGATTGTTGGGGAGCCGATCCAAACATCTCCAATAGAACTGGCATGGAACTGACCACCATAAAGCTTCTGGTAAGAATTCGGACCATAAGCAATAAAATCGCTAAAAGATTGACTCAGTACGTTACGACGGAAGACACCAAACCAACCAGGATTGCTCAGTGGTGAAGTATCCTCGACTCTTGCTACTTCAATATCGTTGAGGTAGAGAATAATGGTGTCGCCAACAGTCTTTATACCTAGACCTGTAGGCATCGGGCTAAACTGGTCTACCTCGAAATCTTGAGTATACATTGTTGATGTGAGCGTTCCGCTAACATACTTCTCTAAACGGACTGAGTACTCATCCTTGTATGTCGTATTGTTTTGGCCCTCTAGTCGAACACCCCAGAAGTATCCAGTGGTGTTGGTACCGCTGCCACTAGCCCGTGCAAAAACACCCAATCTCCAATGAGAATTGGCACTTGTTGAGGAACCCGTCATCAGGCCCAAAACACCAACTGAAACAAAAGCATTAAGCTTCTGACCAATATCATCTACAGAGATGCCATAGTGCCTAGCTGAAGATGAAGAAGGAGCTTCATGCCACAACCACGAAACGTCTTGGAATATCTGAACTGTATCCCAGACAACGCTCGAAGTATTGAATCTGGGCGTCCAACCCGGTAAACCTGAGACGTTTGGCCATGCCCCTGACACAACCGGTTCATCACCATCTTGATCTGGGTCATCATCTACAAGGCTTAGGTCACCTCGGAAAACGGCGGACCCCGTTGAAGCCTCCAGGTTAATGGAGGGCAACCCTGAACCCGCTGGGTTATCCCAGAAACGTAGACCGTCCCCGTCAAGCTCAAAGACACCGCCACTACCTACTCGATACAGGCCTCCGCCATCCAGTTCTACCAAGTTAGTCAACTTACCAGCAACAAGCGTCTCTGGATCAACTTCGGCTGAACCACTGATAACCCCTCCCATGAAATAGGCTTCACCATCTGTGGTTAGGTAGAAGTTATCAATAGGAGAGCCGCCACCAGTGGTGAGCTTCAAGACCTTGTCGTCACTTGGATCCGTATTGATAGTGAAGCTGTATCCAGTTCCTGAAGACTGGAACACAGTTCTGTCTGTAAAGTAGACATCGGCAGTGCTTGTGTCATTACCACCGATATAGACACCAGTTCTGTCTACTTTAAACTTGGTGTTAGCTGAGCTATCCGTATCACTACCGGCAACAAGACGGAAACTATCGGCATCGAGCTTCACATAGCCAACCCCACCGTCTCCACCACCTATGAGGGTTACTGAACCATTCTCGAAGGTGGCTCCAGATTCGTCAATCTGCCAACTCTGTGGGTCATTACGAATAGTCCCAGCGCCAGTGAGTATCAACTCGGCTGTTGCTATCTGACCACTTGTTAATCTGTCGGCAGAGAGACTAGCAATATTCGCGCTCTGGATGTAGTTAGTGGGAATCTCCAGAGTTCGGGGAGCATAGTCTGTTATGAAGTCTGACAACTGTAGCTGTGCTCCATCTACGTAGAACTCATCTCCGGCCTGAGGATTGTTAATCCTTAAGCTCACCCGCAAATCAGAGCGTGCTGTAGCCAATCTGAACACTGCAATAACACGAGTCCATGCCCCAACAGTTAGAGTAGTGTTGTTACCATCCCAGAGTGTTGCTCCAGCTGGAGTTTGAACAAACACTTTAGCTGTTCGGGCAGACCCCACGGTCTGACGGACCCAGAAGGAAACAGCAATCGTTTCGTCGTTTTCGAAATCTGTTCCACTAGGCTTTTCAATATCTTGACGAACTCCGGCCCAAGTTCCTGAACCGGTTATCTCCATGTGTTGACTCTTGCCCAGATAAGCCCAGAGGGTGTCGGAGACCTCAAAATCAGCAGTCGCACCACCGCCAAAGGTAGAAGCCCAGTTGGTGGCAACAGTTGTTCCTTCAGTAAATGCAGAATTGATGAGCAAGTTCTCTGACGACACGCCTATCTGAATGGCATTAGCACTAACGACACCTTCGTTGATTACGATTCCGTTATCATCGATGTGCCAACCGGTGGTATTGTCATTTCTATATGCTGAGTTGTTGATGAACCCGGAATGAGCTAATTCGATACCACCATTAGCCGTGTCTTCCCAGGTGATGTTCCCGCTGCCGGTAAAGTTGATACCACCAGAGCCAATGTTAAAAATGGAACCGCTGATTTCACCGCCGCTTAGGTTTGTTTCATTAATGGTGATTCCACCAATGGTTCCGCCAGTGGCGTTAATTTGAGATGCGGTTACTTCGCCGTCTTTTGTGACTATAAATGAAGGTGTATCTATGATACGTTGACCCGCATCCATGTCATCGCCAGTGATGATCACATTACGCATCAGGGCGCTACCAACATTTGAAACACTAAATGGGGCACTTACAAAATCTTCGTCCCCAATCCACATGTTTCCTGCAGCATCAACTCTGAACTGCGCTTCCGATGGTGCACCGGGTTCGTTGGATTGGATACCGTCTGGTGATGATCCAAAGAACTCGTTCGTAAATGGTGAGACAGCATCGTTCTCATTAACTGTTCTAACTCGGAAATACCACGTCTCATTGTCTGCTACGTTATGCACAAAGCGTGAGGTATTACCAGAGAAGAGCTTGTTTGTACCGGTGGATGTATCAGGTGTGAAACCTTGGGTCTTTGAGCCATACACCTCATAATGACTAAAGCGTGGATTGAATTCAGAGTCCCAGAAGACAGTCAGACTCCTGAAGCTGCCAGATACTCCTGTTCCGGTTGGCGCAGAAGGTGGCGCATCGTCCGTTGGGGTTGTTATCGTCAGCTCTGTTGAGGGGTCACTTCTGTTGCCCATGTAGTCATAGGCATAGATGATGATTGAATATTGTGTATCCTCTTCAAGATTCTCTAAACGATATGAAGAAGCGCCGGGTCCGATGATTACGCTACGCACAAAGCTGTCGCTGGTACGTACTGCTCTCATCTCAAAGTGAGACAAGTCGTCATCCACAACATTGGGTGACCAGGTGAAATCTATATATGCTCGACCAGTTGCGTCGTCAATGCCCGATCCGGGTGAGGCAAAGTCTTGAACTGCCTCCGGAGGGTCTGTATCGATTCCTGGAGCACCGGTAGTGGTAAGTTGCAAAACTTCTGAGTATGGTGAGTCTTGATTAAAGAAATCCCTCACCTTGTAACGGAAATAATATGTAGACGATTCAACACCGGTATCGATAAAGCTGTCACCGGAAGAAGCGCCAACCTCTGTGAACGGACCACCTTCGTCCTCTGAGCGCTCTATGATGAAGTATTCTATATCAGAGTCATCCGGATGTGGAGCCATAGAAACTGTCATCATCGTAAATGATGCAAAACCTGTTGGATCTTGAGGTTTCTGAGGTGCAGCGTTAATGGCCGTGCCAGTTAATGCGGTTGACTCCTTGCCGTCAACATCTGCAGCACGAATTGCTACAGAGAACTCCGGTTGCGGATTACCGAAGTCGGCTACATTCTGCCTGAATGGCAATATAAAGAAATTCTGACGAGTCTCGTAAGTTCGAGAATAACCAGACGTCTCCATCAGAGTTACTCTGTAATGAGCGAAATCCATGATGACAGAATCATCCGTATTCTGCCCAACAGGATCCCACTGCAATATCAAATCGGGTGTATCGAAATCGATAACAAGGTTCTCTGGAGCTTTTGGAATACTGCTATCTGCAGGAGTATTAAACTCTAGAGCCTCTGACCAGTCAGAAGAAACACCAAATTTGTTAAGGGCCCGAATTCGAACTGCATAACGACGCGATGGCAACAGGCCAGATAGGACTCTACGCATCTCTGCCATTAGCCACCACCCACATAACTACTCCACTCAACCTCATTCACTTCCTCACCTGCATCATTAGCCTTTACAGGCTTAACGTACTCAATACCTCTAAGATTAATAGTATCACCCAAAGATGCAATATTGGATCTTCCAGATACACGAATTCGTACCTCGTGAATCACATCCGGATCTAAACCGTCAGCCTCAAAAACAGACTGATACTCAATCTCTTCTTCGGAATAAAGATCAACGTCTTGCCAATCCCCACCATCAATCTGCACTTCCATAATCGCCTGCTCGCGATTTACAGTAGATACAATCCGAAATGCAGTTGCATATATTAGAAGACTTGCTCGTGCATACCTCGTAGACGAAACCCCCTCTTGCCAGTGCTCACCGGGACGTGTGTATGTGAGGTGACCATATCCCCCCTCACCAGATGTGTCAGTAGCACCAACGCCAACTGGCCATGGGTTGATAGCGTCAGCCGGGTAAAGAGTCTCGTCGGGAAATAAGGTCTCGCTAGGAAGTAGAGGCTGAAGTCTCTGTTCGGTATTGATTAAATCGGGATTGCCATAATATATCTTGTATCTTCCCGTTACCGCTTCATCAGCGTCCAAGTCTTCAATCACCTGAAAGGTGACATGAATCTCGTCTTCTTCCATATCCACAAGACGATAGAGTTGAAGTGAATCCCCCTCGGCGTTTTCGTATATGACTTCAATATCTTCAAAATCCGAACGCACTTTATTGTTGTCTAGAAGCACCCTATCCAGAACACATGTCACAATATGGCTGCTAGGCACGGGCTCCGGTGGAGCAGTAATGCTGACATGCCTTCTGTAGAAGTAAGACTCATTCCACCATGCCATTAGTCTCTCCTAACTTGCACAACTTGTACTTCATAGTTGTGATCAGGATTGCCAATCCACTCAATGGTCGTGTCTACAACAGTCACACCAGGGGGCCTGGTGTTTAGGCGGTGACTCAGCATCTTGAGGGAAGTAGGTGGCACAGGTTTCTCGGCTGTATTTACCACATCCTCCGACAGGGTGTGATTGATAATATCGCGACCATCTATCTGAGGAGAGCCATCTGCACCCGTATGTCTATGGGTGGATGGGCGCATACCATCGACAGTTGCACCTGGATCCATTGAGATGTTACCTGTAATAACACCTCCAGACCGAAGCAGGTACTGTGGGTGGTCATTTCCGTCCAAGTCTTCTAGGTCTGCGTGTGAAGCTACAAAAGTGCCATCAACAACCGGTGTCTCAGACTCTCTTTGTTCTTCTTGCTTCTTTTCCTCCTCGCGCTCTACCTCATACCAATAATGGACTTCACTATCAGACTCGTGTGTCTGCTCCATAGTATGAGGACCTGTATTTGGAACCGCATTACCAATGACAGAGAGTTGGAAGATATAAGCACGATACTTATCGCGCTCTTTCATATCGTCACGGACCTTCTTCATCTTAGATGAGAACAACTTAGAACGTCTCAACTGATCAGCAAAAGCGGTACGCAGGTTCCCGTCGAGTGCCATAGACGCCTCTTCCATCTCCTGGGCAAGACGGCCACCGGTCGGCAGGATGTTTCTGCCGACATCAAGGCGATATTTGAGAGCTGGCCCCAGGAAGCGAGTGTAGAAATCTGGGGCAAACTCTGAAAAGTTCTTTTTTAGAAACTCCAGGTCTTTATGTATTGCAGAGTTGTAACTGTTTAGCTTAACCTTAAAAACAGCTTGTCCGCGCTTTGCTTCTTCGGTGGACGTTCTACGTAGTTCTTCTTGGGAGAACCCTTCTTCGACTTGCCTTCCCGTTTCGAAGAACGTCCAGAATTCCTGTACGTTTGCGCGCGCCGAGCGGACCCAGTCCTGGAATAATTCGAGTAGCCTGAATTCCGAACTGTCATCTACATTACCAACATAAGCATTCAGAAACTCCTGTACTAAGAGAGCCTCGTCGCGGATTATCGCCGCGACCTCCAACACATCGATCGCGTTCGTTCCGGTTACACCTCTAGCAGCCTCCTTATATCGCTTACGAATATAAGATGCAGAAGTAGTATTTCTGAACCTCAGAGCTTTATAGTAACGGTAAGATACTTGGTCCCTCACCTCTAGGTCATTTGGCCATTCTTTGCGATGAGATTCGACCAGTCTTGGATCATAATCGCCCACCTGAAGAGCGAATCCAGTCATCTCTTCTTCTAAACGATTCTCCAGTTCTCTGACCTGCGCCAATAAGGTATTAAGCTGATTGCGGAGATAATCCAAATCAGCATATGTGGCATTTGGCCCGCCACCAGGGTCGTTGGCGCTTAACGGGGTATTTGCCCCAATATGGGGGCGATACTCTCCGGGAACTTTCTTTGGATCCCAGTCACTCATAACTTCCTCACATAATTAGAATGTTTTGCGTTGAAAAGCCCTTTGCCTCGAAGTTCTTCTCCTGGTTGCTGTACCGCTTCTTACGCGGCGAATAGGAGTAGAATCTGTTTCTTCCTTAACATCAACATTTTGAGGGGGCTCAAACATTGGTAGTAACAACTCGTTCGATATGGACCTCGCTCTTCTAGCAAGATTGACCCGCATTAGGTCCCCGTAGTTTTGGGTGTAAGCGAGAGCCGCAAGTATCAAAGCATCGTGCGCATGGTCAACCTGTGAACCCGAAGCTTCAAATACAGGCCTTCCAGCGGTCGTGGTCCTTACGACCACATAAGAGATAAGCTGTAGATAAAGCTCTTCGTCTTCCTCCGGGAAGACTATCTCACCATTCTCAAGAAGCGTTCGCAGATTGTCGACCATGAAAGGCTTCATCTCTTTTTTAATGGTTTGCTTGGTAGCCGGGTCTTTCATCTCTATCATCTGTGCAAACGAGATACCTCTAAGCTTCTTCTTGATACCCGACTGAGGATGCTCGACTCCATACTTAGCAAGAAGCTCAACCTGTGTGTTATGTAACAACAGACCATTTCCCACGAAGCTCTGTGCACCTTCTACCTCGATATCTATCAAACCAGATTGTTTACCGATGTAATTGATTTTTCGAACAGGGAGAAAAATATAATCAGTATCTGATTTCCATGATCTCCTACTTACACGCTCTGGATTGGGTATCTCTAGCCCTGTGTATGCTATGAAGCGAGCAGTGTCTTCCGGACATCCGCTAAAGACAAGCTTAAACTGATCGGCATGTCTTTCGTTTCGTTTTTTCACCAAGTGACTACTCACCGAGATATCAAGACTATTAAGTATCAACTTAATTTGATCTACCAGCTTGAATGACGTTAAAGCTAGTTCGTATCCATAATTGGAATGTGTTTTATACATATGGCCATCGCCTAGAAATACACCATTAAGCAATGGCCCCAAGAGATGGGGGTAAGCCATCATTTCATCTGGAATATTTTTATTTGCTGACCCTTTTCCGAGGAGCTTTCCTACGAAATCAGAAAAAATCTTTGATGTTACCCATATACGACGGATATCTTGATACTGAGACTTTCGACTGTCTACCCTAACGCATTCAGATGGTTTAATTCCAGCTATTCGCTCAATTGAGTTGAATAGTGCTAAAGAATCAAAAGAAGCTACTTGAGAGATTTCAACCTGGACACCACTACTTGACCCTTCAGACAGATACCATCCAGCAAATCTCAAGAAATCATCAGACATCAAATCTACAAAACGCTTTACAGGAATTCTATTGCCATTGCTGTTATTGGACCATACATATTCATCGTCATATTCATCATCAGCGAGCATCATATATTGTGCAATATCAATTATAGTATTTTCTGGTGGTGTAATATTTAGCTTGGGCAACGCAACATAATCGCCCACTTTCATTTCTGTTACATTCTTCCACTCTGTGGTTCCATCATGTGCAAGACACAAAAACGGATGAGTGTCACTGACTCGCACGGGAAGCGATTTGGCCACTTTTACCTCAAAAGTGTCCTTCCCATCCTCGCGCACAACCTTACCGGTAACCTTGTGCCAGTCACCATCATGAGAAAGAACTTCGTGGCCGATATCAATATCTCTGATAGGTACCATGCCATGACGCGCGGTGATCAGGGTATCTGGATCAACACAATCACCATATCCCCTATCCACATAGATGAATTTGGGATTGAAGATTGCATTCAATTCAATGATGCGCTCCACCGCTTGGGTAAGAACGTATTCATTTCGTGGAATCTCTTCCCTATAAGCGAGTCTTAGTTTTCCTGCAAACCTATCGTCTTCATAATTCTCGTGACATATCTCAAGTACAACAATATTTGGTCCGGCTCCGTATTTATCCCAATCGACACCGATTAGATGTTCACTTCGGGCTGATGTTCTGCCTTCAATGTACTTCCAACCCGGAGACACAAAAGCTGCGTCTACATAACGACGTGGGTATACACCCTCTACGTCCTCACCCCAGTCGGCTTCAATCTCATGCCGGTAGGCCATCTCGTTATATTGAGCCCGCATCTCTTCTTCAATAACCTTATCGAAATGGGGGTTGGCATATGAAGGGAACCAGAACTCTTTGAAGCGAGTGGAACGCGACCATTCCCAGAATCGCTCTCTTCTACCAGTAGGTGTCGAAGCTCCAACGAGTATCTTGTCGGGCTGATGTTCGTCGGTCTTCTGAAGCATGGCGTAGAGAGCGTCCAGGTCATCAGGGCCCATGTAGTCCAACTCATCCAGAATGATGAGATGTGCTTCCTGACCACGTGCAACGTCAGACTTACCACCCGACCTGAGTCCAGTAGTGAAGAACCGTACTGTTGAGCCATTAGAGAAATGAATCTCATACTGGGGCGAGGTGACCGAACGGGGTATTGAATCAAGTACTGCATCACTATTCTTGGCCAGCTTCATCACTTCTTCATAAATAAGACCAACCTGTGGCTTCATAGGAGCCATAACCAGAATACGTCCATTCTTATGGGTGTAAGCATAATGCAGAATCATTGCAGCCATCGTCCAAGTCTTACCTAAACGACGACCCGCTCTCAAGACTTTTCTAATACTTGGATGACGCAACATGAGTATCTGATATACACGTGGAGATGCTTCAAGGAAGTGCTTAATCCACAGAACTGGATCAGATGCAATGTGTATCTGACGCTGCTGCTCTATAGTCAACCCCATATCAGTGAGGTCTTTGTCTGGAGAGAATGGGGGATCGATAAGAAGAGCGAGTTCCGCGTTGGTGACTGGGCGCTCCTCCACAGGAGAACCATCAGGCCAAGTCAGGTGAGTTAATTTGTTGGCAAATACCCACTCAATACGATTAACCTGTTTTACAAGCTCTAGATCCTGAGAGCGCAAAAGATCTAACAACTCTTCTCTATCAAGTTCTTCCAGTCTTTTGCGGAACTCTGTTATCTTTCTAGACATTCACATCACCCAAAGTGTGCATGCATTGCACCAGCTTCTACACCGAGTACTCCACGTGCATTTAGTCGACTATTTTGAATTGCTTGGACACCTCTAGCCCTAGAGGTCATTGTGGCTTCGGTGTCTTTGAAACCTTGTTCCATAATACCAGTTCCCATACCACCCTGGAAAGACTTATAAGCATCGACCCCAATCTGAGCTGCATAACCTGCACCCTTGACTGAGAGTTTCGCCAAGTCATAGACCAACCAAGCTGCCATGGCAACATTAAGACCCGGAACTGTCAACCCAGCCACTCGGGCACCACCCATAACTATACCCTTACCAACGGTCCTGGCAGCTGCAGCCCTGCCTCCCTGCTTGAGAGCTGTGCGCCCAGCAGTCACACCGGCTCCAACCATCTGACGAGCTGTGTAAGTTTGTCCAGCCTTAAGACCGATGCTTCGGCCCCATGCTGCCGCTACACCCTGCCCCCTTAGAGCCGCTCTAGCACCCGCCTTGGCTGCAGGTGTATCTCCAAACTTAGCCGTCCTATAGAGCTGGGACATTACATTCCTGTCTACCGGACGACCTGCACCGGCCATGAAACCACCAATACGACCACTAAGGGTACCCGTTCCACCCGTCAAGAATGCTGCCTGTGTTGCAGCCTTACCCCCACGAAGTACTCCTTGAGCACCTTCGGCTGTGTATCCTGCCCCTCTTAAGAAGTTGTAAGAGCTGCCTGCTGCTCTACCAAACTGCCTGTCAGACATCCAACCAACACGACCAGCGGCACTAACTCGTGAATAGAAACCTTTGGAGACCAGTTCTCGCCCGTGACCTACATACCCCTTATCAACTAGAGATTGACCAAATCCGGTCTTAGCAAGTCTGCCAGCTACTCGGCCTGTACCCTCTCCGCCTAAGGCTCTACCAACCCAGTTGACACCTGCAGCGGCATAGAATGGGTTGTAGACAGTCTGGCGACCTGCTGCACCAGCTCGGCCCGCTCCTGCCACGCCCTTACTCGTTAATGGTCCTTGATGGTGAAAGTAATCCTGTGTACCAAACTGCATCCAGTTTCGAGGGCGTGCGTAATTTGCCTGGCGCACACCTTCACGCACCCACCCACCACCGCCGATATTAGCACCAGAACCACCTCGCAGCATAGTCCCGGAACCTCTAAATGCCTTTGTGCCCGCTACAGCAGTAATAGTGGGAATGCTTTCCGCCATATCTGCATACCAAGGCAGAGCCTCACCAGGGGGCTGTGTCAAGTCTCCTAATGTGCCATCTACCATGGCTTGACTGATTGTTTGTGGCATAATTTACCTTCTCATGTTGTACATATCCAAATACTTGATGGCTTCCTCTAAACGACGCGTATCATCCTTAAAATTGCCAATGGCAACATTACAGGGTTTGCAAAGCAGACCACGAATATCACCTGTCTCATGGTCATGATCAACACATAGAGCATGTTCATGTTCATTTTTACATATAGCACATACTCCGTCTTGCTGTTCTAGTAAAGCATTATAATCTTCGATTGTTATTCCATAAGTTCTCTTGAGGTGTTTACCCCAACCGTTTAACCTGTAATCATCTTGGGCATGAGTATATTTACATTCCCTGCAATAAGGATATAAACCATCTGTTTGATGTTTATTCTTTGTAAATTCTGAAGCATCTTTATCTATTTGGCATTTTGGGCAATATTTTGTTTGAACTTCTTTGGGAACTCTCTTTAATCTCTGCTCTTTTTGGTATCCAGCAAAACAAGATTTACACCAAGGGAATAGACCTGATGACCTCCTCTTATCTGCAGAAAACTGATGTACTTTTTTTGTCTCATTACATCTAGAGCATTCAATCATCGTCGTAGATTCCACATCCCAAAGACAGTATCCCCAGATACTGGAGTAGAAGCTCCAGAACCCCTACGTCTCGCAATGGCGGGAACAT
>SL_3KL_010_SEDDRAFT_10005182_pt1 | contig 11735 bp, 9 predicted proteins | sample SodLakKL_010_SED_2_FD_10381 | JGI IMG/M metagenome (IMG submission 10381)
GCATACAGAGACTTTTGAATTCACTGTATGCCTCACGAAGAATATGAATGCTTCTATGTTCAATTTTGGTAAGGTGATCCATAAGTTTGCTCCTTCCTTTGTTCAGAAAAAGAAATTATATTATTAACAAAACTAATTATAAATAACTATTTAAGTGCTAAAAATCAGGTTATACAGTACATTCATTACATGTGAAATCTAAGAAAAGATTACATTAAGCCACTTTCATAAAACAAAAGGATCATATTCACCGAAAAGAAGATCGTAAATACCCTTGTTGATATTATAACAATATCTTGTGACTACATTGCAATACACTCTCAACCATATTTCTCCATTTTATGGGTTAACCAGTTATAGGTATAAACCAACCCTTCCTCTATAGATAATGATATGGGCATTTCACCTGTATGTTTTATATGTTTGCTATTATCAAGTAAAATGCTTAATACATCAGTACTTCTAGACATTTTATACCTCAACAAGGCCTTATTGCCAACCAAATCTTCGATTTGTGGAATAAATTTAAAAAGCTCCAAAAATGGTATGATGCTTTCGTAAATGTCTTAGTCAAATAAGTCGATAGAATCATTGGGAAATGTTGAATGTGCAAGATAAACGAGGGTTGATTGTCCATCCAGTATATCTAAATATTTTTTACTGGTATTTTTTTTATAAATAAATATATTCCACATCTGGCAAATGTTCTATAAAATTTTCAGAACGCCAATCAACTAAACTCATAGAATATCTTTCACTTAATAAAATATCTATTAAGTGCGATCCTATAAAGCCATTGCCTCCCACTAATAAAACATTACGCACATTTAACTTTTTCTTTCTCCCGTGCACCAACTCCATATTTCATAGATTTGAATTAGTTATTTTTTGCTCAATTCTTAATAACCTAATTCGATTCTAAAGCCAATATATTAAAGGTCTAAACTCATATACGCATCAACATAAATTGCCAGCAATTTCTCAGGCTTAAAATTTGAAGCAGCTGACTAAAGATTTTGTAATTTATCACCATAATAAGTTTCATCAGTTTCATAAATTAAGATAATCTCAGCTACCATGTTAATGGATACTTCCCAACCATTCAAAGGAAATAGTGTCCCGGCATAATCATTATCTGCTTTTAACATATTAGCAATTTCAATGATATTTCTCGCTAAAGCAAAGCGACCAGACAATAAACAGTCTATAACAACCAATTTATAGCTTTCTCCTGGGAAACAGGAAGGTAAATATCCTAAATGCGATGCTGAAAAAACATCCCTTACATTTTCCTTAAACCCAACTAATTGAACTTAGACATCAATAAATATTGCTTTTAAAGAAGTTTCTTATAAAGTTGCACAGCGTTATCAGGATCTCCATCATACTTTAAATCACCATTATGAACAAATAAAGCTCTAGTACATACTTCACTAACAAATTTCATGCTGTGTGTTACTACTATAACCACTTTTGAACGTTCAATCAGTTCCTGCATCTTAGCACTGGCTTTTTCATAAAAAGCAGCATCACCTGCATTCAAAGCTTCGTCAATGATAAATATATCTGGTTGAAGTGCTGCTACAACGCTAAAACCCAGGCGAGTTCTCATGCCATTGGAATAATGCTTAACTGGATAATTAATCTTTTCATTTAAACCGGAAAAATCAATTATGTTTTCAATTTTTTTTTCTATACTCTTTCTAGAACCACCTAACAGCAATCCTTTAAGATATATATTGTCTACGCCTGTCAATTGATTATTAAAACCTAATCCAAAAGAAAAAAGAGTCATAACATTTCCTTTTACATAGATATTTCCCTTATCAGGTTTATATATACCACCTACCAAGCGACATAATGTTGATTTTCCAGCACCATTCGGCCCGATTATACCGACAATTTCACCTTCCTTAATGTTAAAGCTTATATTCTTTAAAGCCCAAAATATCTCCTTTTTAAGCAAGCGATCTTTTATTTTGCTGGAGATAATGTTTGTTTTTTCTTCAGTAGCCAAATTATAACAAGAACTTACATTTTCAACTCGCACCACAATTTCTTTGTTTACTCTTTTGTTTTGCTTTGTTTGGAAGAAGTCAATCACTTTACTTGTTTTTTTTTGCTCATGCTTAATATTTTCCATATACATCCTGGTAACTTGCTCTGGTAATCCATAATCTTTAATACAACCTTGATCTAACCAAATCGCCTTGTTACAATATTGTTTTACGTAATCCATTTGATGCGTTACAATAATTACCAGGCTGGATTTCCTTACAAGTTCTTGCATCTTATGACCAGCTTTTTCATTGAAATGTAAATCCCCAGCAGTCAAGGTTTCATCAATGATCATTATTTCTGGATTTAGTAGTGCTGCGATACTAAATCCAAGTCGTGTTCTCATTCCATTGGAATAACTCTTCAGTGGTTGACCAACAAATTTATCTAAACCAGAAAAATTTACAATACTAGGTACTAAATCATCGATCTTTTTTTTTGTAAAACCTAACATCATGCCATTCAGATATATATTTTCAATTCCCGACAGTTCTGGATTGAAGCCTGTGCCTATTGAAAGAAGAGCTGATACTTTACCCTCTATTTTTAACTCTCCCAAATCCGGCTTCAACAAACCAGATAGCACACGGCAAAGAGTTGTTTTCCCAGAACCGTTCGATCCAATAACGCCAATAATATCTCCCTCATATCCTGTAAAAGTTATATCTTTAAGCGCCCAGGTGCTTTGTTTTTGTTTTCTATTTCGAGAAAAAGCACCATAGACCAAAGATTGAAAATCATCTTTACCTAAACCCGAAGTATAACTAAGACCGATATTATCAGCCTGAATTAGGGGAGATTTATTTACTATTTTAGATGGCTTTTCTTTTTGTTTTTTTGAGTTGATCAAAATGACACAAAACCTCCAAATAAAGCTAAAGGATTTTAACAATTTTATGTTCATTCCGATTGTAAAAACTAAGCATATAAACTATAACGATAACAGATATTAGGCCTATAATATTTAAAGTACTAAAATCAGGGATACGACCATGCATCAAAATATCTCTAAAACCTCTTAAAAAATGAGTCAACGGGTTAATTTCTAATGCCCAGTGATAATTAATAGGAACCAAATCTTCTTCCCAGATCACTGGCGATCCAAACCTTAAAAGCATTGTAACATGGCTCAGCAGGTTGTCTATATCCATTACAAATGAACTTACATAAGCCAATACTAAAGCAATAGCATAAGAAAAAAGTAACTGTATTAATATAACATAGGGCAGCCAAAATGCATATAGTGTTGGATAAAGTTGAAATATGAATAAAAACAAGGCTACTACTATTAGAGCAAAGCAAAAGCTAACAGTTTGTGAAAGGGTGGAAGTCAGTGGAAATATTGCCTTAGGAACAGAAACCTGTTTAATGATTTGACTTTTAGTTACTATTGACTTAGCAGAGCTAATTATCACCGTAGATAACCAACGAAAAACAACCAATCCAGTAATTAAGTAAATACCGTAATTCTCTCCTCCGCGTTGGAAAATGACAACAACAACAAAATAAAATATTAGAGACATTAATAAGGGATCTAAAAGCCACCAAAAATAACCCAGGTATGTATTTCTATTCTGTGCTTTTATGCCAGAAGCCACCAGAGTTACTATCAAATCTCTACGCTTTAATATTTCTAACAGATAATATTTCAATTTTTGCAGAAGTTGCTCCTTTCTCAATAAATACTTTCATCTAATTATTGCGAAAAATATATCTCACCTATTTTGTCAACATTTTCAACATAACCCAATAATTAAAAAATGCGAAAAATTAATGTCTAAATCTTTTATGAAACAATTCCTTTACATAATTATATAATCGCAAATCCATTTCATTTTCTTTGACTAATAATCTGTAAGTGTCATGACCAATTTCACTCCTGAGCCTGTATATTCTTTCATCAAGGGTTTCCTGTTGATTTTGCCCAACATTCTTTTGTTTATATGTAAAATCAATATTTGGAAAATAAGGCTTAAGAGTTTTTTCAAATATAGTCATACTATTATCAAATTCTTCCACTAAGCCCAGCATTTCAACTGATTCAACATATTTTTTTGCTGCTGATAAATCTTTATCATTTATCTTTTCCTTCCAATTTACCGGGGCAGGAAGACAGCGATATATATGAAAATTTCTTATAGTCGGTGGAACATCTGCTCGCATTCGCCATGACACATAATCTTTAAAACTATGATTACGCGCGTATCTTGCGCCTAAAGTATCTGAATCAAACTGCTTCCGCTCAAAATTGTATACAGATGTTACCCTTTCTATTGGGTGACGTAGCATCATTATTGTTAATATACTCGAGTTTTCAAGTATTGGCAACGGAAGCCTCAAGTGGTGGGTTGATAATGCAATAATCCAGGGATTTTCGGCTAAGTAGCGTTTTAAATATTGCGCTCCTTTTTTCATGTTTATATCATCACGATGATCTACGAAGCTATTTTTAAAATTTTTTCTCAAAACCCAATCAATTGTGGTTCCAGCATTTTTAAACAAATGATTATGGATTATAATTATTCTTTCTTCTATAGATTTACAGGATTCTCTACCGAACAATAAATGTTTAAAAGATGCATTGAAACTGCAAATTGTCATATTAGCAACCTTTCGATAAGGCTTTATTTAGTAGCCAAATCTTCTAATAAATGCTCAAACTTTGATTTCGATGTATCGAAAGAAAAATTATTATAACAATATTCTAACCCCTTTTCAGATAATAACTGCCATAAGCTATGATCATAATAAAGTCTCATTACAGCTTCTGCAAACAAATATGGATCATCTTCAACTAGCAAATGCTTTCCATTGATAAATCCGGTTCCTTCAGTAGCAACTGAGCTAGCAACACATGGCACCCCATATGAGAGACTCGAAATAACCTTTCCTTTTACACCAGCCCCGTATCTTAGTGGTGCTAATGACAACCTGCAACGTCCAAATAGTTCTTCTAAACTATCAACATAACCTTTTACGATAACTCTTTCTCTCGATATTTTTTTTATTGCATTAGGCATGTTGCTACCAACTATTAAAAAATTATCTATATATCCAAGCTTATTTAATATTGGCCAAATGCTTTCAATAAAATGATATACCGCATCCTCATTAGGTGGATGTGAAAAGCCACCAATAAAAACTATGTCTTTTCTTTCTTCCCATGATAAGTTGCCTCTTCCAGGAATGTCTCGAACAATAGGCATGTGTACTGTGCAAGAATTTGGAACTAACTTATTTACTAGCTCAATTTCATACTCACTTCGAAACAAAGTTGCATCTACACTCCTTATTAACTTAAGCTCAATATTTTTAGTCTTTTCAGCTTTTCTTTTTAATCTTTTAGAATTAACTAATTCAGCTTCTCTCATTTCTCTTAGAAAATGAAGATCTACCGTATCATATATTATTTTTGCATTTGGGGCATGTTTTTCAACTAATGGTAACAATTTATTTGCAATGTACGCCCTGCTCATAATTACTATATTTATATCCTCGCCATAAATTTGAAGAGCATCTTCAAAGGAGGCCACCCAAGGTAAGTATAGGCACTCCACACCAATTCTTTGCAAAGCACGCGTATAGTTACCAAAATATAATAAATCACCTGGAACAAATACGACATGATAGCCTAGATCAAGAAGTATTTTCATATAATTGTAAGTATCGGCTGAACCAGAATCCCTATCTGGTGTAGGTGTCGATGCATCAAAATATAACACAACCTCAGGGCTACGCTTGTGCAATTTAGGACTAGGTCCATTCTTACAATTATTAAGCACATTATACCATTTTTCTTTAAATTTTTCTTTATTTAAAACCTGATACTGCTTAATGCCTTCATTCTCATTAGTACCATGACTAATCCCCTCAAAATGAATAACACTGGAAAAAGGATTATAAATTACTTTCTTCCCATAAGACCTCACCCTAAAAGCTAAATCAGTATCTTCATAATAAGCGGGCGTGAAATTACAATCGAAGCCCTTTAAGTTCTCCCATAAATGTTTTGGAATTGCTATAGAAGCCCCAGAACAATAATCAACTTCTCTAAAAAAGTTATACTTCGGATCTGATGGGTTTTTATATCGGCCAATATTGCATCCGCTACCGTCCTTAAAAATTGCTCCGCCCGCTTCTTGAAGGTACCCATCAGGATATATAAGCTTAGAGCCCACCAATCCTACCATCGAATCGTTCAGTAATGTATCAATAAGCTCTTTAAGCCAATCTTCAAGAACGATTGTATCATTATTTAAAAAAACAATATGTTCTCCTTCTGCATGCTTAACTGCCTGGTTGCAATTCCTTAAAAACCCAAGGCAATTATTATTTCTAATATACTTAAACCGTTCAGAATCTAGCAATGCTAACTTCTCTGTTAAGTCTGAGGAACAATCATCAGCAACAATTATTTCATATTCAATCATACCGGCATTTATAAGAATTGAATGTAAACAAGCCAGTGTATATCGCACCTGATTATGAACAGGAATTATAATGGTAGCTATTGGTTTTGAATAACCTTTTAAATCATTTAACAATTCCTGAATATTTAAAATCCACTCTTCAATATTACAATCAATATCTTCTTCATTATCTTTATTCTCAACTGCAGCGAGTAAATTATAAATTTCAATTATTTTTTTTACACTATAACTTTCATGAGCTTTACATCTAAAAGCATCATAATACTGATTTTTTTCATAGCTTTTTAGTAATTCCCTATTGTTTATGTCATAACCACTTATCCTTTCTGATGAGATTTTGTACGCTTTTTTTATTTTTTTTGGGCTAGTTAGATTTTTCAGGAGTGAAGGATTGCGAATTGCTAAGTTAACAAGCTCAAAAAAATTATACTTATATCTTTTAAAGCATTCATTCCAGTTATAATCATTAACCGTACCACTTAACATGTTAATTAGACGTTTTCTTTCTGCAGCCAGGCCATAGTTTCTCAAACCAATTATTTTGTATAAAAATGCAATGATTTTAATAGAACGAGATTCCAATAAACCATGTAAAGCATTTTTTAGTTCAGCATTGCGCAACTCTAAATCATGATAATTATCCTTTAAGTCAGCATAACGCAACTTATATTCACCTAGCTCTTTCTCTAAATCAAAGTAACTTTTCATTTGGCTGTCGCTAGGCTGCGCATCCACGGCGTTAGGGACATGCTCCTGCGCATTGTAAATTATTTTATTCGTTATGTCCATCTCTTCCTTTAGCTGCTCCAAACTATCCTGAACTTCATTAATTAATTTTTGGGAAACTAAAAAAGAATTATTATTCAGGAGGTTATTATGCAACTCGAGCTGTTGTGGAGTTAGATGTGCTTTTAAATCTTCTTCTCTGTGATGATATAGACTTTGATCAATAAATGCATTTATATTGTCACGATTAGGCATTTNCAGCCCCGAAACGTTCTCGTCTAAAAGATAACTAAAAAGATTTTGACAGGTATCATATGGAAAACTCATCAAGCTTTTGTAGGATATAGATTTATATTTATAATCCGCAATGGAACTAAAAGCAGTTCTTAAATAATATTCCCATAACAATATGCTATAGTCTACAGGTAGATTATTCCTCTTCTTTAATGAACTGGCAATTTGAACAGGTGTACGAACAGAAAATAGAATTACCGGACTCTCTAAGTAAGGCAACCAATATTTTATAGTTAAGCACATTCGAGGATCTTTAACAAACCAGGGTCTATTAGAGTCTAGTTTAATTATTGTATTTGCAATTTTTTCATTGATGCGTTCCAATTCAGCCTCTTTTATAATCGTATAATCTATTCTTCCTACGTCCCACCAGCTTCCTCCGGACAATCTTAAAATAAGATCATTAATTTCTACTACGTCTTTTCTTTCCCAAAAGCCCTTAGGGTTATCAAATGACGCACCGACACTAACATCTTCAGGCCCGAAGTAACAATTCATCATATTTAGTATTCTCCCTAAAGCAGATGTTCCAGATCGATGCATTCCTAAAACTATTATTTGCATTCTTATTTCAACCTTTCTTTAAATCACATTAATATCTGTTTATTATATAAACAACCCGTAACTTTACTCTACTTCTTGAGCAAAAATTAAAATTTGCCTTATACTATTTTCCCCGAATGCATTATTATATTTTTGTTGATCTTTTAACAAGTTTTTGAGTAATATAGTTAAGTTCAAATTATTATAAAGCTGCGCATCTGAATAAACAAATTTCCTCTCAAAAGCTATGCAGTCAGATCAGAATATTTTGCTCTGTCAAACGCAAAAACTTTTCAGTATTCATAATGTTTACAACAGGCGAAGCCTTTTTAAGGTATCAACAACTTCAACATCGCCTCTGAAAAAAATTTCTTGATTTTTTTAACCCTAATTATTCCCGAACCTTTCTAGTACTTATAACATAGTCAATCAAAGCATCAGATATTTTAACTGTCTTAAAATCAATTTCTATCAGATTCTGCTTTTCTTTACAATCTTAAATGAAATTTCTCAATGAAGGCACTTTTTAAAATCACCAAAACCACATTCCATGCCCAAATTTTTTCAAGTAAATTGATGTTCCTAATGAATAAGACTGATCAACTTCCATGTATTTCTGAATATTTTCATGCTAAAGAAATCTATTTATACTGAAAGATAGCTATCAACTTTTTTCCACTAAATTGATTGCCACGTCTTTAATCGCTACAGCAAGTTATGCCGGCAAAAGCATTTCTATATAGTCAGCACAAGTTCGAGCATATCTGCCCATGAGGGTAATTGTATACCAGTTTTTTCTTTAAAGCTAGAGTTATCAAGGACCGAGTATCCCGGTCTCGCTGCCTCAGTTTTATATTCAACAGTACTGATTGCATTTAAACGGGGTAGTTTTCTACCAGCTGGCAGAGCCAGTTCAAAAATCTTCTCTGCAAAGCCGTACCAAGAAGTATGGCCAGATGCGGTTAGATGATAAGTCCCACTTATATTCCATTCATCCCTATTTAATAAGGCAACCTGAGCAGTGACTTCGGCAATCATGCGAGCCCAGTTGGGAGTGCCAAATTGGTCATTTACGATGCTAAGCTCATCCTTTTCTGCAACTAACTTAAGCATAGTACGCAAAAAATTTTGGCCACGTAGACTGTAAACCCAGCTTGTACGGAAAATAAGATGCTTAGCTTCTGATTCCATAATTGCCTCTTCACCGGCAAGCTTAGTTTTACCATAAATATTGATTGGGTTAGGCTTATCTTCTTCAGTATAAGGAATTCCTTGATTGCCATTGAAAACATAATCCGTTGAATAATGTATCAGGGATGCTCCAAGTAGAGCCGCCTCTTCGGCCAAGACACCTGGGGCAATACCGTTAACGGTCATGGCTAGTTCAGGCTCTGATTCGGCTTTATCGACTAAGGTATATGCAGCAGCGTTTACAATAAGATTTGGTCTGATCGCATGAACAATGCTACGGATAGATTCAGGTTCGGCCAAGTTAATTTCCTGGCTACCTAGGGCAATTACTTCACCTAGAGTAGCAAGGGTTCGCTGCAGTTCCCAGCCGACCTGTCCATTTTTACCGAGAAGAAGGATTTTCAATGCCCTTTGTCTCCTTTATTAACTCTATATCCAGGCAAGGTACCACCTCGCAACTACTATAATAATTTCATTAGTTTGCCCAGACTTAACAGATAGCTGTTGGGTATATCAGCAAATAAAAGGTTATCGTTTGTTATAATTTTGTTCCATCCATGTATAATACGCACCAGATTTGACCTGCCTGATCCAGTCTGGATTAGACAAGTACCATTTTATAGTTTTATCCAGCCCTGTTTTAAAATTCTCCTGCGGCTTCCATTTTAGCTCAGTTTGGATTTTGCTTGAATCAATAGCATAGCGTAAATCATGGCCAGGCCGATCTGATACAAACTTGATCAACCTTGTGTATTCATCTACAGGCTTACCGGTTTCAGTAGCCAGGTTTTCACAAATAGCATTTACTATATCGATATTTTTCCACTCGTTATTACCGCCAATATTGTAAGTTTGGCCTGGGACTCCTTCATAAGCAACCTTCCAAATTGCACGACAATGATCTTCTACATAAAGCCAGTCCCGTGTATTTTCCCCTTTACCATAAACGGGCAAAGGTTCGCCTTCTATTGCGTTGATGATCATTAAAGGAATCAGTTTTTCCGGAAACTGGTATGGTCCATAGTTATTTGAACAGTTTGTGATAAGGGCAGGAAGTCCGTAGGTACGATTGTAAGCACGTACCAGGTGATCGCTGGAAGCTTTGGAGGCTGAGTAAGGACTGCTTGGATCATAGGCAGTTTTCTCAGTAAAATATCCTGTTGCTCCTAATGAACCGTAGACCTCATCAGTGCTGACATGAAGAAACATACAGCTCTGTGTTCCTCCTTCATCAGGCCAGTATTTACGGCAGACTTCCAGAAGATTGAAAGTACCTATAATATTTGACTGAATGAATTCAGCCGGACCTAAGATGCTTCGATCAACATGGCTTTCAGCGGCAAAATGGATTATTAGGTTTGGTCTGTACTTGGTAAAGATGGCGTCAACTGATTGATACTTAGCAAGATCAGCTTTCTCAAAAGTATAATTGGAGAATCCATCAATGTTCCTTAAGTTAAGTAAATTAGCAGCATAAGTAAGTTTATCAAGATTTATGAAATGCTTATCCGGATTTTTCGGGACAAAATGGTTCAGAAAATTTGAACCAATAAATCCCGCTCCTCCGGTAACTAATATATTCATACAAATTAACCCCTTTAGATATTATAGTTGCTAATTCTTAAAATATATGCTGGCTATAGATCTTAATTAGCATTTACATCTATTCATCTATTTTGTCCCAGAATAATTTATTCATACTCAGATTCTTTTTCAACCATATGGGCAAGGCCTTTTGTTTTAAACCAAATTTGTAACCGAAATATTTCGCTCCTGATTCCAACATAACCCTGGGCAAATGTGCAAGACATTTTTCTTTTCGCAAATAAGCTACTTGCTTTATAAAAAAATCAAGACCGCTCTTTTCTGCCACGGTCTGTTCTTTAATACGAGGTTCATGATCTAATGAAGCGCCAATATCAAAGTAACGCATAAAAAGCTGCAGGGTGCTCAATCTGTGGGTGTGCCAAACAACTGCATCTGCAGCATATGCAACTTTATATCCAGCAAATATGGCTCGTGCAGCGATGATCATATCTTCGTTGCATGTTACCGTTTCAGGAAAACGACCCAGCGTTTCAAATTCCCGGCGTTTGTAAGCAGAACAAGCATTACTGTTTTGAAAAGCACGTATACCCATTTTATTTATACTATCCAACGATTTAATACAAGATACAGGTGGATAGTTAGACAAACGTAAAAATTTTTCGGAAGGTGTTGCATTTTGACATGGCACCTGCCTACCATAAGATATCACTATTTTTTCTTGCTGTAAAGGCTTGATCAGGTTCTCCAGAGTTTGCATATTCGCGGGCACAGCGTCCTGAGTCATAAATATTATTATCTCTGATTTGGTATTAGCAAAACCAAGGTTCCTTGTGGCGCCATGATCAAATGTGCCCGGACTTATCTCTAAAACATTTACTTTTAAACTCTTAGCAATTGTAATGGTGTTATCACTTGAGCCGGAATCAATAACCAAAATCTCATCTG
>SL_3KL_010_SEDDRAFT_10005183_pt1 | contig 11735 bp, 10 predicted proteins | sample SodLakKL_010_SED_2_FD_10381 | JGI IMG/M metagenome (IMG submission 10381)
GAACGACAAATTGCCTTGTATAGTCCTTTCATACTACAGGGTTTTTAATTATATAAATAAACGCACGCCTCATGGCGTACCAAAGATCGCGAAATGATTAAATGCTAAAGTTCGCAAAGGGTTTAGTTTGCTAATTGCTCTTATAAAACTTAACCACAGAATATTTATGCCAAAAGTGGAAATTCTATAATAGTTGTTTGTTTTTTTCTTTTGCGAGCTTCCCGTATGCTTTTCTTTTGCGGGCTTTGCGTGTATTTTCTTTGCGGGTTTCGCGTGGGACTATAAGTAGAAAGGAACTAAGTCATCTTATATGGTAAACATTTTTATTTAACATTATTCGTGCATTCGTGGCAACAAAAAATAATTAGTATATGAAAATTTAAAAGTGGGTGGGTGACCCAATGCAAAAAACAGGAATATGCATAAATTTCATTAAATTTATTCACTAAAGTGTATAAATTTGCAAAAATTAAACATATTTAGAATTGTTGAGATTTTTAATTTTGTCAAAACTTTGAAAAAAATAATTACACTTATTGTTAATTTGTTGAGAACCTTGCCTCAGACACACTAAATTGGATGCTACCCAATTTTTATTTATACTGCCGGTAATTTTTTGATTTTATTCATAAGAATATCAAATTCTTCAAAATTAAGAGATTGTTGTCCGTCAGAAAGAGCTGTTTCCGGCTCATTATGAATTTCAACAATTGCTCCATCTGCTCCTGCGACAAGTGCTGCGAGTGTTATTTTATCCACATGTTGACGAATTCCAATTCCGTGAGATGGGTCTGCAATTACAGGCAAATGGCTTTTTTCTTTCAAAACCGGAATTGCGTTAATATCAAAAGTGTTTCTGTATGCTTTTTCAAAAGTTCTCATTCCTCTTTCACACAATATAATTTTTTCATTTCCTGCATAAAACACATACTCTGCCGACTGCAACAATTCACTAATTGACCCGGAAATACCTCTTTTTAACATAACCGGTTTATCAACTTTGCCAAGTGCATCAAGCAAATTAAAATTTTGCGTATTTCTTGCCCCAACCTGAAAAATATCCACATAATCAACCATTTGCTCAATTTGGGAAACCTGCATAACCTCTGTTATTATCTTAATATTATTTGCTTTACAAACAGAGTAAAACATTTTTAAACCTTCTATTCCTAAACCTCTAAAAGCATACGGCGAACTTCTGGGCTTAAACACCCCTCCTCTCATAATTTTAATATTATGCTTTAATAGTTGTTTGACGGTTTTTTCAACCTGCTCTTCGCTTTCAATTGAGCAAGGCCCCGCCATTAAGGTAAAGCCGTTTGAGCCAACAGTAACTCCATCTCCAATATCTATGACAGTTGGATTAACCTTCCATTTCTTCGACACAAACTTGTAAGGGTCAGTTACTCTATGAACATCTTTTACTCCCTCAATATTACCTATCAGCCGGATATCAACATCTTTTGATACTATACCAACTATATAGTCATTAAACTGAGTTGAAATTTCAGAAGTTTTAACATTGTTTTCAGTTAAAATATCATTTAACTTTTCCCTGTCTTTTTTAGAGATTTTACTATCTAATTGTATAATCATGGTTTAATACTTTTTATAAATTTTTGAACATTTTCAAATGATAGACTGTTTTCTGCTAAATTTTTAATAAAAGCACTTCCAATAATTGCTCCGCTGCTGTACTTGCAAGCACTATCAAATGTCTCTTTATTATAAATGCCAAATCCTGTTAACCTTGGGTTTTGTAAATTCAAATCATTAATTCTTTTAAAATATGAAGTTCTGTCACTTATACTTTTGTTTGCCCCTGTGACGCTATCAGAAGAGACCATATACAAGAAGCCATTGCTTTGCTTATCAATCAATTCAGCTCTTTTATCAGAAGTTTGAGGAGTTATCAGAAATATTTTAGAAAGATTTGATTTTAAAAAATATTTTTTAACTCTATCATTGTAATACTCTATTGGCATATCAGGAATAATTGCACCATCAATTCCTATTTGGCTACAGATTTCAGCAAATTCTTGCTCTCCGTATTGCAAAACGACATTATGATAACCCATTAACACAAGAGGGACTTCGGTTATTTTTCTTATATCTTTTAATTGTTCAAAAAGCACTTTTAGTGTCATCCCATTCTCAATAGCTTTTTTGCTACTTTCTTGAATAACCGGGCCATCAGCTAAAGGATCTGAAAAAGGGAACCCGACTTCTATGATATCAACTCCGGCTTTTGATAAATAATCAATAATATCAACCGTATCATTAAGCGATGGATAACCTGCTGTAAAATATACAGAAAGTATATCCTTATTTTTTCTTTTAAAAAGTTTTGTTATTCTATTTTCCATAATTTTAATTTTTACAATTATTATCCTTCAAATACTCCTGATAAATTTCCATATCTTTTTCACCTCTACCCGAAAGATTAACTACTACCACATCATTTTTTTTAAACTTCATTTTATTTAAATATGCTAAAGCATGAGCTGATTCGAGAGCAGGGATAATCCCTTCTTTTTTAGAAAAGTCAAAAGCTGCATCTAATGCTTCTTTATCAACAACACTAGTAACCTCTATACTATTTGTATCATAGAGGTATGCGTGAGCCGGTCCTATTCCGGGATAATCTAAGCCGGCAGAAACAGAGTGAGGCTCAACTATTTGTCCATCTTCAGTTTGCATAAGATAAGTTTTGCTTCCATGAATAATCCCTTTTTTGCCAAGAGTGATACTAGCAGCTGTTTTTCCGGAATTTACTCCCTTTCCTCCTGCTTCGACAGCAATTAACTTCGTTTTTTCATTGTTAATAAAATGATAAAATGCCCCAATAGCGTTGCTTCCTCCTCCAATGCAGGCAATAACATAATCCGGATCTTCACTGCCTGTTTTTGTTTTAAGTTGCTGCTTGATTTCTCTGCTGATAACAGACTGAAAACGAGTGACCATATCTGGGTAAGGATGAGGACCAACTATAGAACCTAATAAATAATAGGTATCAACAGGATTGTTTATCCATTCTCTGATAGCATGGTTAATAGCATCTTTTAATGATTTACTGCCACCATCTGCAGCTACAATTTCAGCTCCAAGTAACTTCATACGATCAACATTGTTAGCTTGTCTTTTAATATCCTTTTCACCCATATAAATAGTGCAAGAAATTTCAGCTAAAGCACATGCAGTAGCAGTTGCAACACCATGTTGTCCTGCTCCGGTTTCTGCAATAACTCTTTTTTTGTTAAGTTTCTTTGCAAGCAATACCTGCCCCAGTGTATTATTTAGCTTATGAGAACCTGTATGATTAAGGTCTTCTCTTTTTATAAAAATATTTGCAGAATATTTTTTTGACAAACTTTCAGAATAAAACAAAGGAGTTGGTCTTCCTGCATAATCATTTAACAAAGAGGCATATTCACTAACAAAGTTTTCTGAATTAATAATTTCCAAATAATTATCCTGCAGTTCTTTAACGTTGGGATAAAGCATTTCAGGAATAAATGCGCCTCCATATTCACCATAATATCCGTTGTTGTCCGGTTCAATATATTTCATATGTATAATTTTAATTATTTTATTTGTTTTCTCTTTTGATTTGTATCCATAAGACGTTTCCAGTTTGCTGTTTAAATCAATACCCGAAAGCATAGGATGTTTAAATTTTAATACTTTATCAATGTTATCTAATCCAATTCCTCCGCTTAAGAAAAAGGGTTTTTGAATATTATATTTGTTTAAAATTTCCCAATTGAAGGTTTTCCCTGAGCCTCCATAATTAATATCTTTCGTATCAAACAGAAAAAATTCGCAAAAATCTTTATATTCATTTAACTTATAAAAGTCAAATGATTCATCAATACCAAAAGCTTTAATAATTTTGATATTTTCTAAAAAAAGACTCTTACAGTATTCAGGACTTTCGTTTCCATGAATTTGAGCATAATCAAATCCATAATAATTCATTATTTCTGTAACTTCTTCCAAATCTTGATTTACAAAAACAGCAACCGTTTTGATGCTATCAGGCAAATCTTTTAATATTGATTTATCGAGTTTTTTTACAACTCTTTTTGATTTTTCATAAAAAATAAAACCTAAAAAGTCTGGTTTTAATGCAGCAATTTGTTTAATATTTTTACTCTCTCTTAATCCGCAAATTTTAATGTTCATATAAATTGGTTTTTTGCAATCTTTTTAAATAACTTACATTTTAGATTTTTTTATTGTTTCCACTAATCACGCAAAATATAATTTATGGGAAAACCACAAAGCGACTATAAAATCGTCTATCATAAAATTCATACTATATAATTTGCTAATTTAGAATTACAAACTTTGCGAACTTTTGTAATCAAATATTTAGCGCACTTTGCGTGAAACTTTTTTCTTGACAGATTCATATTTTATACTCTGTTGATAATTTTGAAATCTGCTTCACCAGTTCCTTGCATTTTTCAGCAGGATCACTATGCTTCATAAAGTACTCTCCTATCAAAAATCCATCAAAGCCGTTTTCTTTAAGCAGTTTTATATTTTCTGCCGATTCTATACCACTTTCAGCTATTTTTATAATATTTTCCGGCATAAAACTGCTCAACTCAATACTTTTTTGAATATCAACATCGAAAGTATTTAAGTTGCGATTATTAACTCCCACAATATCAACATCTTCTATGCAAATATCATCCAATTCTTCTTTCTCATGAATTTCTAATAATATTTCCATTCCCAAGTTTTTTGCAAGTTTCGCCAAGCCTTTTATTTCAGTAGGTTTTAACATTTTAGCTATTAACAAAATTGTGTCAGCACCTTTTGATTTTGCTTCAATTACCTGATAATCATCAATTATAAAGTCTTTTCGTAATATCGGGCAATAGTTAAATTTTCTAGCTATTTCAATATCACTTTTTTTAGCTCCAAAAAAATACTCATCAGTGATTATAGACAATGCTGAAGCGCCTGCCTGCATATATCCAATACTTATACTTTCAACATCAGCATATTTATTAATAAACCCTTTTGAAGGCGATTTACGTTTGAATTCCGCAATAATACCACTTCGTTCAGGGTCTTTTATATATTTTTTTAGAGAAACACACTCAGTGTTAAAATAAACTGATCTTTCAAGTAGTTTTACAGGATAAAGCTCCTTTTTCTCAATTATTTCCTTGATTTTATGCTCTTTAATCTTTTCTAATATTGTCATGATAAATTTTTTAATGTGTTAAACGAATTTAATGCTTTAAGTCCATATAGTGAATCTTTTGCCATTTCCAAACAATTACCGATGTCAAGTTTATTATTATAAGTTTTTATTGCAATAGCTGCGTTAGCTATTACAACATTATTTTGACTTTGATTTCCTTTACCTTTAATAATTTTATCAAATATTTCAGCACTTTGTTCCTTTGTACTGCCTCCATGTATATCTTCATAGTTAACTTTTTCAAAGCCGAAATAATCAGGAGAAACAACAATTTCTTTATCTCGGGAAAATATTTTAGAATTGCCGGTTAATGATATTTCATCAAAACCATCTAGTGCATACACAATTGAGTAATCAGTATCCGTATCCTGGAACAAATAATTATATATTCTTCCCAGCTCAAGATTAAAAACACCTGTCAGTTGTTTTTTAGGGTTAGCTGGGTTTACAAGTGGTCCCAGCATATTAAAAAACGTTTTAACGCCCAATTGTTTTCTAACCGGAGCGACTTCTTTCAAAGCCGGATGAAAAAACGGGGCATGCATAAAGCAAATATTTGCTTCATCCATTTGTTGTTTCAGTTTTTTTTCTTCTGTTTGAAATTTTACTCCCAGGTGCTCCAATACATTTGAAGATCCGGATACTGATGACACCCCGTAATTTCCGTGCTTTGCGACAGGTATGCCGGCACCGGCAGTAACGAAAGAAGCTAATGTAGAAATATTAAACGTGTTTTTACCATCACCTCCCGAACCGCATAAATCAATGGCTTCATAAGGAGAAAGATCTATGCCGGCAGATAATTCCAACAGAGCTTCACGAAAACCTTTTAGCTCTTCCAGAGAAATACTGCGCATTATAAAAGCAGTTAAAAATGAAGCAATTTGATAGTGATTATATTTTCCGGAAGCTATATCAGTTAAAATTACTTTTGCTTCATCTTTGCTAAATGATTTGTACTGATACAAATGTTCAAGAATTTCTTTCATAATTAAATTGTTTTTGCCAATTCAACAGCTTTTCTTAAAGCCGATAATTTATTATTTACTTCATTTAATTCATTTTCAGGTATTGATTTAGAAACAATTCCGCAACCTGCTTGGTATTTTAACTCATTATTTTTACTAATGAATGACCTTATAAAAATTGCGTGATTCAGTTCCCCGTTAAAACCGATAAATCCTATTGCCCCACCATATATCCCTCTGTTATCAGGCTCATTTTCATCAATTATTTCCATAGCTTTGTATTTTGGTGCTCCGGAAAGAGTCCCGGCAGGATATGTCTCAGCAAGTATCTTTATCGGATTATAACCTTTCTTAAGATTAGCCTTTACTTTTGATACCAAATGAATAACATGCGAATAATATTCAACTTGCTTAAACTTATCAACAACTACATTTTTCCCCGACTTACTAAGGTCATTTCTTGCCAGATCAACAAGCATAATATGCTCTGCAATTTCTTTAGGGTCTTTCAAAAGCTTTTCGGCAAGTTGCTTATCTTTTTCAATATCTCCTGTTCGCTTGAATGTTCCGGCTATAGGATTAATAACTGCTTCATTTTCGGCAATTTTCAGCTGAGCTTCAGGGGAAGAGCCAAAAAGCTTAAAATTTCCATAATCATAAAAAAATAAATAAGATGAAGGGTTTATTGATCGCAAAGCACGATAAACATTAAATTCATCCCCTTTAAATCGTCTTTTAAAAGACCTTGACATAACTACTTGTATCAAATTTCCTAAATTACAATGCTCAATCCCTTTTTTTATAATTGATAAAAACTTTGTATCACTTAAGTTTGATGTCTCTTCTCCTTCTGTTCTAAACTTAAAAGTTGGAAAAGAACGATTGGCAATTATATCCTTTATAAAATCTAATTCCGAGTCCTCATCATTAAAAAGGTTTTCAATAATATATAATTCATTATTAAAATGATTAATAGCAATTATATATTTAAAAACATGATACTGAACCAGTGGTATATCAGTATTAGTTTGCTTAAATTTTATATTTTCAAACAAAGGTATTGCATCGTAAGACACATATCCGAATATTCCATTTGCGACAAACCCAAGGTTTAAATCTTTTGTCTTAAAGCTATTACAAAAATTATATAGCTTATCGGAAACGTCAATTTCATTGGTATTTAACACTTGTTCTTTACTGTCCGGATAAGTAATTTTTGTTTTATTATTTTCAACTAAAAATGAAGCTATCGGGTTAAAGCATAAGTATGAATAGCTATTCTCTTTACTCTTATGGTCGGAGCTTTCAAGTAAAAAGCTTTCCGGAAACTTATCACGAATCTTTAAATAAAGTTCCACCGGTGTATAAGTATCACTAAGCGTTTTTTCGTAATTTGTTTTAATGTTATATTCCATTTTAATAAAGTTGTTTTATAATTATTTGTAATTACTTTTAAATAAATTATAAAAGGGGAAGCCTGCTGGATTCAGCAGGCTTCCCCTTTTATAATTTTTTATTAAAAATACACTACAGGCGACCTCTATCTGAATCCTTTCAGATTAAACTTAAGCCACCACCAAATGTTATTTTTAATATTATAGCTCATTATATAAAAATATGATTTCTTATGTTTTTATTTAATAAAACCCCATACTCTAAGTCCTTTAAGCATGAATATTTCATTTTTCAGGGTACAAATATAATACTTTTCTAAAATGAAAATAAAAAATATTTTATAAATTTGCATAAGCTTTACTGCTAACTAAAAATTAATTGAGATAACTACAATGACAAAATATATTATTTCCGCATTGCTGATTTTTTCTTTTTTTATAGAATTAGACAGCCAAAATGCCTTAAATAACAATGTAGAAGGCTTAAAAAAGCAACTGTTAGAAAAAAGTATTAATGAGCATATCAATACCACTAACCAACCTGTCAGAGATGACTTTTTGTTTCCTTTTGAAAAGAATCAAGATAGTGATTTTTTTAATTCTTATTTGAACAGAATTACTAATAAAGCATCAAAAACACAAAATTCTAAAAACACATAAGACACTTTAAAATCAAAAAAAACGTAATTCTATTTGTTTTTTAGTAACTTTGCTAAGATTTGCGATATATTTTTTTGAAATGGCTTTTATAAATGAACGATAATCTTGATCCAACAGCAAATAATTTAACACCGGAAGAAAAAGAGTTTGAAGTAACTCTTCGTCCGGATAATTTTGGTGATTTTACCGGTCAGAAGCAAGTTGTAGAAAATCTTAACGTTTTTGTTAAAGCTGCCAATCAGCGAAATGAAGCACTTGACCATGTATTGTTGCACGGACCACCCGGACTTGGGAAAACAACATTAGCACATATCATAGCTAATGAAATGAATGTTGGAATTAAACTAACCTCCGGGCCTGTTTTGGACAAACCGGGCGACCTGGCAGGGTTGCTAACCAACCTCGAAGACAACGATGTGCTGTTTATTGATGAAATACATCGCCTCAGTCCCGTAATAGAAGAATATCTTTATTCAGCCATGGAAGACTACCGAATAGATATTATGATTGAAAGTGGTCCAAATGCCAGAAGTGTTCAAATCAAACTAAATCCTTTTACTCTTATCGGTGCAACCACAAGGTCAGGATTACTGACTTCCCCTCTTAGAGCAAGATTTGGAATAACATCCAGGCTAAATTATTACGACTCTAAATTGCTTAAAAAAATTATCTTACGCTCAGCTTCTATTCTTAAGGTTGATATAAGCAATGATGCAGCAGAAGAAATATCAAGACGCAGCCGTGGAACACCGAGAATTGCAAATGCACTGCTTAGAAGAGTCCGAGACTTTGCTCAGGTCAAAAGCGATGGAAATATTGATCTTGAAATATCTCTCTACGCTTTAAATGCACTTAACGTTGACAAACACGGATTGGATGAGATGGATAACAAAATTCTTAATACAATTATTGAAAAGTTTAAAGGCGGACCGGTAGGACTTAACACCATTGCTACTGCTGTCGGTGAAGATCCGGGCACAATAGAAGAAGTTTATGAACCTTTCCTCATTCAGGAAGGATATCTGCAAAGAACCCCCAGAGGCAGAGAGGTAACTGAAAATGCCTTTTTGCACCTCGGAAAAATTAAATCATCATCACAAAGATCAATTTTTGATTAGTAATTTTTGACAACTCTCAAAAAGGGATTTTTACATTTTTTAGCTAAACAATGAATAACCTGAAATCAAATAACCTCTCAAACATTTCTGAAAAAATAAAGAAAACAGCTAAAGATGTTGGGTTTGATTTTTGCGGAATAGCACCGGCTGAGCAACTCCGCGAAAAAAAAAAACATTTTGAAACATGGCTTGCTAATGATTGTCACGGAAAAATGAGCTACCTCGAAAACAACAAGGAACTTAGGTTTAACCCTTCCCTTTTTTTTGAAAATGCACAATCAATTATCGTATTGGCAAAGAATTATTTCCCCGAAAAACAACAAAGTCAAAAGAATAAATACAAAGTATCAAAATATGCTTTGGGGAAGGATTACCATATTGTCATTAAGGAGAAATTACACGAGTTGCTTGACAAAATAAAAAAAGATATTGACCCCGGAATAAACGGCAGGGGGTTTGTTGATTCGGCTCCGATTATGGAAAAAGTATGGGCACAAAAAGCAGGACTCGGTATAATCGGGAAAAACGGCTGCCTTATAATACCCGAGAACGGCAGTTTCTTTTTTCTAGCCGAACTTATAATTGACAAAAAACTAAACTATGATAAGCCTATTAGCGAGAATTATTGTGAAAATTGCAACAAATGTGTCGAAAATTGTCCCGGGGGAGCTATTAGCGAAGAAGGTTATGTGAATGCAAAAAAGTGTATTTCATACTTAACCATCGAACTTAAAGACCATGCTGATACTAAAAATTATAAGAATTGGATTTTTGGTTGCGATACTTGTCAAGATGTTTGCCCATATAATAAATTTGCTAAACCCGATAAAAAAAATTGGTTTGAGCTAAATAACAGAATAATTGAGCTTAGTGGCAGCCAATGGGAAGACCTTTCTAAAGAGGATTTTTTAAAATTTATAAAAAAGCAAAAATCCCCGATTGCAAGAATAAAATTTGAAAAATTAAAAAGAAATATTTTTAATGTTAAAAATTGAACTTTCCAGCAACTGATGCTTTATGTTTACTAAAAAAACTGAAAGTTGGAAAGCTTATAAATATGATATTTGAATGTTGCCCATTAAAAAAATAAAAAACAATTTTTTAATTTAAAAAGTTTTTGTATTTTTGTGCACCCAAAACAAAAGGTACCATAGCTCAGTAGGTAGAGCAACGGACTGAAAATCCGTGTGTCCCTGGTTCGATTCCGGGTGGTACCACTTTAAGCCCTGAAAGATTGAAAACTTTAATTGTAAAGTTCAGACTTTCAGGGCTTTTTATTTGCATGCAATTAAATAATTTTATTCCATATTTATATTTTTTTATTAATCAAAAATTGATACCCGTCCATATTAGTGTGTCTAATGGAAGTAATTGTTAAAACTATACCACTAACATTCATCAAAAGTTTACCACTTATTAACAAAACTTTTTAAAACTAATCACACCAAACAAATATTTTTCTAACTAAAATTATATCAAATTTTCGACAACAAATCCATTTTGCTGTCGTAATATAGTTGTATATTTGTAAAAAAATTGTTATCGCAAAAGACAAATTACATATCAAAAAATTAAAAGCACACTTTAAGGGTGAAAAATCCTTTGATACTGCTCAAATATCTGCTTTTTACAGACAATTTGATAGGAATATAAAGCAGACAACTATCAATTGGAGGATTTACCAGTTGGTGAAAAAAGGTGTGCTTAAAAGAATTAGCAGGGGGAAATTTGCCTTCGGAGAGGGTAGGAGATATATTCCTGAAGTTTCTGCGAAAATGACATCAATTAATAAAAAACTGAAAGCAAAATTTCCTTACATTAACATTTGTATTTGGAATACTTCAGCTTTGAATGAATTTATGACTCATCAGCCCGGATATTTTTATACTTTAGTTGAAGTAGATAGAGAAGCAATTGAACCTGTCTTTTATTATTTGAAAGATTTAAAATATCAAGTTTTTATTAACCCCACACAGGATATTCTTGAAAAATATATGCCGAAAGATAAAGAAGTAATTATTTTGAAACCATTGATTTCACAAGCTCCACTATTAAATATAAAAGGAGTAAAAACAACTACACTTGAAAAGATGTTAGTTGATGTGTTTTCAGATAAAATTTTATTTTCAGCACAACAAGGCTCTGAAATGCGTACAATTTTCAAAAATGCCTTTGATAAATATACCGTTAATAGAAGCTCTATGTTGCGATACTCAGATAGAAGACGCAAAAAGGAACAATTAAAAAAATACCTTTATTAAAAACTAATTTTCGGCAGCAAATATTAAATTCTGTCAATTTATAGATTATGATAACCCAAAAAAACCTTACAAAAGAGTGGCTTGAAAAAGTATCCAAGAGCCATAAAAACATC
>SL_3KL_010_SEDDRAFT_10005184_pt1 | contig 11731 bp, 4 predicted proteins | sample SodLakKL_010_SED_2_FD_10381 | JGI IMG/M metagenome (IMG submission 10381)
ACACGGACACGTTCATCACCCCGTTGCACCTGCCGTTCCGGCCAGATGTCGCTGACAAGTGTTACTTCGTCGTTATACAACGCATTGTACCAGAATGCTTTCGCCTTATACTCAGCCATTATTTCCGGAGCTAATTCCCCGAGATGTGCAGTACGAACCGGAGGACTGGTATATTTCCAGCTTCCGAAAGAAATTCCGATCGGGACACTACGTCTGGAACCTTCAAAATCGTCGATATAAGCAACACCTTTCCCCTCATCGATTTCTACATTTGATCGCTTGGTATTACGATTCGGGTTGATATAAGCAGCCTCACCGCTCAGCTGCAGATTGGATTCCGCCAGTGAATTATAGAAAGGAAGCCGGTTCATTGCATCCGTCACGAAGTTAATCGGAATCCGTGTTCTCCCATCGAACCCGAGAATCATATTGCTGATCGGCTCTTCACCGACCCGTACTTTATCTGCAAGAGTTTCTTCGCGTAAACTCATGATTGTAAAATTAAGATCCGAGTATTGTCCAAACGGCATTTCGCCACGCATACCGAGAAGCGTTTTCGATGCAATCTGAAAAAGTTCATTTTGTTCGTATGTTATACGAAGATCCGCGCCGGGTTGTAACGCGGCTTCATTACGAATAGTGATTTGACCGAGCATATAATCAACGCTGTAATCAACCCCTTCCTGGAGTCGTGTACCTCCATGAAATACGGTCACACTCCCCTCAACGACATTGAACCCGAGATTGTACGAAGAAGCTACGGTTGACGAGTATTGACCGCGTATACGAAATCTATCTTTATCGGTGCGATTACGTGCAGCCGCTACGGTAGTATCATATAATTCGGGATAACGATAATCATCAAGACCGGCCGCTGCCAATTTTAAATCAAAGGGACGTAACGATGGGAAAATCAATTCTCCACGTGTTGGATCGATGGTGACACCGGGTCGCCAGTCAAACCTGTTATCGGGAGTGGGTGACCCCGAGTCATCGGTTTCGTCTAACCCCAGGACCTGCAGTAACGGTTGTCCGTCAAGCTGATCGGCCGGTTCCTGACCCGGCGTATCGTATTCGACACGTAATTCAAATCCTTCCCGTTGTAAATTTCTACCGCCGATCGAATAGATATTTCTGAGTTGTAATTTCCAGGCATCGCTGTATTGCGGTATGAGATTACGCGGACGAACAAGTTTTAAAACCATCCGGCTCGAATCATCATCTACGGTTGCGATAAAATCTCCGAACACCGAACCGTCTGCTCGTCTGTAGGCTACCGCAACAGCCTGATCGTTCGCAATTTGTTTTAATAAGGTGAGGCGTCCGGTTCTGGAACCTATATTATAATCTTCACCCTGTCGCAATAAAACAAACTGACCTATCTCAAGCTCCCCGGAAATACCGGTGGTAATGTCGCGCCATTCTCCGTCATCATAGCCACCGGGTGGCAACCGTGGCAGATTAATGTGAGCGGTAACGGGGCGCTCGTCAACATCGGTTACGATACCGCTTCGCGTAACCCAAACTTCGATATCTGTTATTTCTAATTGCGGATTATACCGGGGTTCAAGCGCCATCGCCGGTTCGTATTCATCGATATACTCTTCATCGATAAAAAAGTGATTTCTGGCATAGTCATAAGGCCGTATCTCGAACGTTTGTTCCTGCGCTCCACCGGAGAGTGTCAATTCTTCAGATCGTCCTTTTTGCTGTGATGCAATGGCGGTTAATTTCATAGGACCGAATTGCATAAACGATTTGATGCCGAATAACGCCTGACTACTGCCTATAAACTGCGTCGGTGTTTGTAGTGATACGTTACCGGCTTCGATCCTTTGAATTATTTCATCTTCGTAACCGTCATATCGGATGTTGAGCTGATTCTCAAATTCGAATGTTCGTTGCGTGTTCCAATCCGCGAGGATGTTGAGTTTATCACCCACCAGTCCGCTTACGTTTATCTGTACATCCTGTTTGAAATCCGGTTCGTTGCGTGTTTGGTCTAATCTGGATAAAGATGTCTGATCTGCGGCCTGTCTTCGAAATCCTGCCCGGATATCCACCGCGCCGGAGATATTCAGACGGATGCCGGGTCTTCCAAAAATATTTAACAGCGGATTTGGGGGAATGGGTATATCGATAGTCGTAATACCTCGCAGAAAATCTTCCAGGTCTGCCTGTCGGTCCTCCTGTTCTTCAAGCCGGTAATTCTGTGCAAGTCGTACCCAGCCTTCCCGTCTGATAGTCATAGCTCGCTGCTGAATGTAATCGTCAAGAGAGAGGGAAACCGGTATTTTTATATCTTCACCGTTAACAGTCTCGCGTACAGTAACCGATCTTCCCAGCGAGTCTAACGCAACGGATTTATTGTATACGCGATTTCTGTTCTCCAGAAAAAGGGCATGCCGGCGTGGTTGCGATAATAAAGATGCAAATGGTGCATCTTTTCTGCGATAGGTAAAATGCTTTATACGTGCCGTTGAATCTGTCGGAGCAAGCAGTCGTTCCTGAAGTTCCTCACGGGTCAGAGTTGTATCGGTTTCAAAATCGGTAACGCTTTCACCGGGTCGACGGACTTCACCGATTCTCCGGCCGCGAAAACGCGAAGGACGCCTGTCGATATCTTCATATATGACGCCGAGGGTATCCTGTGTTACAGAATCGTTTTCAGAAACCCTGATAAAGAAAGAATTGTTTGCTTTGGTAGTAAGGGTCCCGGGAAGGAGAAATAGACAAAGTAGTACGAGGGGAGTTCCGAAGGCCGGACTCATAATAAGGCGTAAATATTTAGAGAGTGATCCCTTGGAATTTTCCACTGCTCGTACTGCAATCAATCGTTTACTAACTTAACCGTCCGGTTAATCCGGATCGGAATTCGTTATTCATTCTTTAATCTATACCAATCTTCCGTGGAGTCACCCTTAAAATATTTGTGTAATCCGGTGTCTATAATCAAATAAATTAGGAAAAATGCAACTTAATTGCAATACTAAATCTGATTTTCTGCTTGTACAAATTTTGTGATTGTGAGATTAATGGAATATTGGTATATTGAATAAAATGATAATTGATCGATACATATTGAGAGCGCATATAGCCCCCTTTTTCATGTCTTTATTCGTACTGATCGGCATTTTTATTTTGCAGTTTTTAATGAAATTCATCGATCATCTGGTCGGAAAAGGATTTGGCATCGGCATTGTGATTGAAGTAATTATAATGAATCTCGCCTGGATGCTTGTGTTGGCTATACCGATGTCGGTGCTCATAGCGACATTAATGGCTTATGGCAGCATGTCGGCCAATAACGAAATAACCGTTATGAAATCCAGCGGTTTATCGGTTTATCGAATGATAACTGCGCCGTTGATCGTATCGTTACTGCTCGCGTATGGTTTAATGGAGTTCAACAACAGAGTGCTCCCGGATGCGAATCACCGCGCGAAAACACTGGGTATTGATATACGGAGGGCACGACCGACGCTTTCACTTGAACCGGGGATCTTCTCACAAGAGATTAAAGGTTATACGATAATAGCAAGAAAAAATTATGAAGAAACCAATGAACTCGAAGGATTGACCATTTACGATCATAGCGATCCGAACAGCAATGTTCTTATATCAGCTGACAGGGGATTTATCGCATACGGACCTGATTTTTCAAATCTTATTCTTGACCTTTATCAAGGCGAAATCCACGAAATATCGACTGAAACAAACAATAATGAGTACCGACGTGTTAAATTCAACAGGCATCGAATTCTTATACCTTATGAGGGATACGATTTCGAACGCACGGCTGACAATGTTTTTCAGCGCGGTGACCGCGAATTGAGTGCTCAGGTTATGCTTGAACGCGCCGATAGCCTGAGAGCTCATAATTACCGGACATCTATTTCAGTTATTAATACAATCGATACTTATAACAGGTCCTTCCTGTATGGCGAATTCAAACATTTTCCCCCGACACTGCCGGCCTATGAAGTTGATCCGGACCGTGCGAAAATTCAATTCGCGCTTGCGCGTGCACGGGCGCTCTCATCCTCGGTCGATTCCGACCTGAGAAGGATGCGCAGCAACGAACGCCGTATCGATCAATATATGGTTGAAGTACACAAAAAATATGCTATCCCCATAGCATGTGTTATTTTCATATTAATAGGCGCACCGCTCGGTATTATGACCAGAAAAGGCGGTTTTGGTGTCGCCACCGGTATCAGCATGGGATTCTTCCTACTGTACTGGTCGTTTCTGATCGGCGGAGAAAAACTCGCCGATCGGGGATTCATCTCACCATTTATCGGTATGTGGGGTGCAAATATACTCCTCTTCCCCGCCGGTATCTATTTAACAATCCGTACTCAAAAAGAACGTTTACTCATAAATTGGAATAAACTGAAAACGATCGTCCCGAAAAGATTCCGTATCGAAACCCTCAAAAATGATGTGCATGGTGATCAATAATGAAATTGATTGATCGCTACATAATCAAACAATTCATTTCACACTTCAACTTTGCACTGATTGCAATCATTATGGTCTTCATTATCATCGATCTGATGGAGAATGTAGACGATTTTATCGATCGAAAAGCCCCGGTCGGTATAGTGATACAATACTATATCTTTTTTATACCCGAAATGATCAAATCAATGATACCGGTCGCGATGCTGCTATCAAGTTTATTTACAACGGGAAAGCTTTCCAATCAAAACGAACTTGTCGCACTAAAAGCAAGCGGTGTCAGTTTATACCGGTTCATGCTCCCGTTTCTCGCCATCGGAGTATTCGTTACCTGCGCCTCGATATATTTTAACGGGTGGATTGTCCCGACGGCAAATAAAGAAAAATATCAAATCGAGCGGGAACACCTCGCAAAAGGCGGCAGATCCGACTTTGCACGTTACAATATTTTCATCCAGGATAGTCCGGTTCGTTTTCTCTCACTCGGTTTTTTTGACGAAACTACCAACACCGTGTCCCGGGTCAGTATTCAGGAATTTTCAGATACAAACTTCACCGTGCTCGAACGCAGGTACGATGCAGGAAGAATGGAGTGGATTCCTGAGGATAAAATCTGGACTTTACACCGGGGAGTGATGCGTGAATTCAAAAACGACGCGGAAACTCTCACTTCTTTTGATCGACTTCCGATGGGAAAACTTTTTTTTAATCCGGACGATATAGCAAGAAAACAACTACAGCCGGATGAAATGGATTATTTTGAACTCCGTGATTTTATACAATCCCAGAGGCGGGCGGGCCAACAGACTGCCCGATGGGAGGTTGATTACTATGGGAAAATAGCTTTCCCGTTCGCGAGTCTCGTCGTCATTCTTTTCGGAGTCCCGTTTTCTTCGGAGAAGCGACGCGGAGGTCTTGCACTCCAATTTGCAGTCGGTGTACTCATTACGTTTCTCTACATAGCATCGATGGCAATGAGCGAAACACTCGGTCAAAGCGGCAATTATAACACCTTATTTATGGCATGGCTTCCGAATATTATTTTCTTCGGAGTGGGAGTGTTAAATTTATTGCGGGTCCGGAAATGATGAAGGCGGAAACATGCAAAACCATTCACAAACGACGGCAATTCTTAGAATTTACACAAAACGGATACTTCCGGTAAAACCGATGAGCGTGGTTGCCTGCTGTTAAAACTCTACCTGCAACCGCATCGTCGGAACAAATCGTTCACCGTAAAGATCCTTGCGGTTTTCGATATCGACGGCAATATGAGCCTGGTTGTATGAATGCGCGAGGAAAGCAGCATGGAACGCACTGATAAAGTGATTTAAAAACACCACGAGGACGGCATTGTGCGCGCGGGCATATAGGGTGTTCGCATATCCGCGTTTACCCGAATACAATGAAAACATATCGCTTATATCATCAAAATACGCGTCCTGCTCGGCACGTATTTGATTCTCGACAGGTTCAAAATTTCCGATCGGGTGTGAATCTTCCCAGCCGCGATTATATTGCGGGTATTTTCCGATAAGTTCATAATATTGCTGCGTCCCGAACGGTTCCAGCCGGTGTGAGAACTGCGAGATGGTACGTTCAAACTCATTTATTTGCTGCCAATCGACACGTTCCCAGGGCGGTAAATTATGATTTGGATTTACGTGTATACTGCCTCCCCAGTAAACGTTCAACCATTGTACGTACCTGGTTACATCCCAGTGTTGGTTAGCATATGTCTCGAATAAAGCCGTCTGGTCATCTCCCTTTGCATCGTAATGAAAATATGCCACCCAGCTCCCTATTTCGATTCCTACATGCAGGAGACCGCGCCACCATGAACCGGCATAGATCTCCCCTACTCCCGGAACGGCAGCTGACATAATTCCGGCCAACAGCGGTGATTTCTTTTGTATATTTTTTTCTGAATAGCTATCATCAATTATATTGATCGTTTCAGAAAATGTACCGGAGTGATACTGTAAAACATTCCGGTCGAACACCGATTGGTAAACAGGGTTTGTCTGCCATGGCGGGTCTGCCGCAATTGAAACAGCGGGCAGCAATAACATAATTAATATATATTTCATTTTTTCCATAAGGATCCCGTTCCCAGATCAAATCCAAAAAGAATTCCAAAATAAAAATTCCACTGTTTTCCGTATGTCACCGGCTCATTCCTGAATACCCGGGTAAATTCGTCGAAACCATACGCAGCGCTAAAAAATATTCGTGTGGGATATGAATAAAACGAAAAAGATTCAAGCCGCAGTTCGATCCCGGCATTTTTTTTCAATTCGTCGACACCGGGGAACGAACCCGTCCACGCATCTCCTACATCGGCAAAGACGGATCCGTATAACCGTTCAAATTGTACGTGTGCGATCCTAAAACCTATTCCCTCCCATAGCGGAAATCTGTATGTTACGTTTAAAGCACCGTATTCGTTTCCGCCAAGAGAATAAAACGGATAACCCTGCATACCCATTAAACCGCCGATATAAAAATTAAAGAAATCGTCAACCTGTTCACCGATTATCGATCCGCCGCGAAGCCGGGCACTAATAGTATGGTACCGGGATAATCGCCGATGCTCCCGCCATTCTCCCTCGACCCGGTGAAAGCTCGGTCTGTCATAACTGGTAAAAAGGATATTTTCCGATTCATTGTATTCCAGTTGCGGATTAAATTTATTAAACTCATAACCGTACTTTAATTGAACGAATCTTCCGACCGGGTTGATCTCGGTTTGTATAGTCGGAATAATACCTCGATGCGTAAACTGAGCCTGCAGGGTATTTCCAACCAGGTAGAGCTCCCCGAACGCACCGACAAGCCGGTTTGTTTCCGGTATAAAGAAACTGCTTACATCGTATCCATACCGGCTATGTCGATAGAATATCTCCAGCTCATTAAAAGTATTAAATATATGGTCTTTCAGGATTACGTTAAACTCGGTTAGATTATACGTCACATCGACGTCAATATTCAGGTCTTCGCGCAGTTCTATACGTGCATCGGTTTTTCGGGTTATGTTATATACCTCAAAGGAAATTCTTGGATACCAACCAAATAGTGAAAAAGGCGGCAGCCCGCGATTCCATTCAAAGATCCCGAATAGATCACGCTCCAGCTTCCTGTTAATAGTTGCTCCCGCGAACAACGCGTGATGCTCCAGGATATCCCGGGTCATAAGATATAATCCGGGTTTAATCATATCGGCAAAACCCCTCTCAGGGATGTAATTATCGAACCTGACAAGCGGTACGAGCATTGTATTTGTAAATACGGAAGAATAGTTATCGGAAGGGTATCCGGGTATCTCCCTGTCATCGTAATTTCGAATGCGATTCCAGTTGATCTCCTCGTCATCCATACCGGGATTATATGCGGTATGAAGCTCATCGTCGAACCAGGAAGGCGACCCGGCTATATACTTTTTACTTTCATTAACCGCTTTTAACTCATTGATTTGAAACAATTTATACCCTGTGGACTCATATCCTGCATAAACCAGTATATTTTCACTAACCGAGGGCATAAATGCACCGCCGAGTACATTAGTAACCCGTTCATCCGCATGATTTATACGATTAAATCTGTATATATTATATATTCCGGTCTTTTCGGACGCATAATATATGTATATCCCATCCGGAGAATATGAGGGATCGCGGGCATCAAAATTCCCGCCGCCAACGATATAAGAAAAGTCTTTTGAGATAAATGAGTATTCAATAATTCTACGATTGAACCCCTCGGATGTCGCAAATATAATTTCATCGCCGGAAACCGACCATCTGGGAGCATACACCTGCTCCCCATGCTTATGATCTGTGATATAGGTAATTCGCTCATCTGCGATGTCGTACAAGACAAGATTCTGTGTTCCGTCTGATCCGATAACAGCCGCTATAGTCTTCCCGTCGGGGGAAATATCGGGATCGTGGAGCCGTAATCCGTTCGTGAGCCGGGCTACATTACGGGATTCAACATCAACAACGAAAAGATCACTGAATCCCTGCCAGTGAGGATTTTTCCGGGTAATACGGGAGAAATATATTTTATCGCTTTCCGGCGACCAGCTGATTCGCGATCTGACATTAGGAGCAATTCGTTTGGTCTCACCCGTTATGCGGTTACGGACATAAAGTGATGAAAGACCGAAATAATCACTCCCCTTATTTGATACATACGCTATATATTTACCGTCCGGTGAATGCATCGGATTAAAATTACCGAACCCTTCCTCCTCGATCGACTCTCCCCGGATTTTATTCTCTTGTATCGATGCAGTACGGATATGGTAATCACTCTTCACTGCATTTCGCCAATCGTTATAAATTCTACTTCCGGATATCCCCAGTGTCCGGCGGAATGCCTGATCTATATTAACGACACTGAACGATGCCAGCTCTTCCGATATTTTTCTCAGTGCGTCTTTACCGTATACAGTCGCTATATATTTCACGAGCGAGTATCCGGCATTGTAAGCCGATTCGTTACCGAGGCTTGTCTTTCCGAATACCGACATCTCGTTCCATGTCAGCATATTATCGTCGAGAGCATACATTCGCAGTATCATGTCACGATGTGAGTCCCACGAGTCATATGCTAGTCCGGGATGCATAAATTGCGCTGTTCCTTCGGCAAACCAGCTCGGCGCTATAAATCCGGACACAGGATAAGAAACTAATATATTGGGAAATCCATAAAGAACGTCCGGTCGCCGTTCGTCCTCATACCCCATCCATTGTATGTAGAACGCAGGGATTCTGCGACCGAATTTCATCGATGCCTGTATCTGCACGATGTGCGTAAACTCGTGTGCGATGACATTTCTAAGCCAGTTGTTCGTGCCGCGCATATCAAAATCCAACGCACTTGCCCATATTTCGATTTTGTTGTCATAGAAAAAGGCGGCGCCGTTTGAAAAATCCCCATGGTCGCGAACGACAATATGTGTTTTTGAAAACGGTTCGTATCGGTAAAGTGATGTGATCGGCAGATAAACATCTTCCGCTATCTTTGCGGCAAGTTGGCCGGTGCGTTCAGCACCGTCATGGTAGTGCACATAAAAGTTGTCGGTTTCGATTGTATACCAGCCGTCTTTTGGATTTTCCGGGAAACCCCATTGTGAAAAGAGTGTAATCGGCATTATAAGGATAAACACCGGGAGAAGACTGCACAGTAAACGTATTATAAAAACCATCCTACTTCACCACCGCTATCTTTATAAAAACAACATTGGTTTTATTTTCGCCACGGGCTTCTATCCGTCCGAGGTATACACCGCTTTGCAGACCGGATACATCCCACGCTATTTCATTGTCCACACCACCGATACCGGGCCCGCTGAACGACGATACTCTATCTCCGTTCATTTCATAGATATCTATCGAGACATCGGCATGTTCACTCAGGTAATAGCGAATATGTGTAATACCGTCATACACGGGATTCGGCCAGTTATAGGCACGATTTTCGGGGAGAAACTCTTCACTTATCGGTTCTAAGGGATATGTGGCAACCTGTACGTTTGTCCGTCGGCTGTTAAACCGTTCCTGACCCCACGCAACACGATCTCCGGACCAATCGCCGGAAAAACTATATGCATACAATACATGATCATCGGTAATGAAAGCGAGCGCCATTTTACCGTCATATTCAAACACAGCGGGTGAGCCGACTATTTTCTCACCCACCGCAAGCGGTGTCCCCGCGACCGAGGCACCTTTGCCGTTGTGAAAGATAATCCTGGAATCATTATCGCTCAGTGCTACATCCATAATACCATTACCGTCAAAATCGGCAGCTACGGGATATACATCCCGAAGCGGATGATCGCCGGCTTTCACGGGGAAATAATCCAGAACGGCACCACTCCGATTTATTGCATACAACTTATTATCAAATGTCGGTAAAATATCCATAACACCGTCTTTGTCGAGATCGAGTGCAATCGGTTGTCCGAATATTTCGGTACCGGTAATTTCGCTATAAAAATTATTCATCGTCCTTCCGATCTGATTCGGCTCTTCTACAATTACCGGAAGTGTAATGAATACAATTTTTCTTCCGATTCCAGCAATACGAAGCCTTCCTCTGTCTGAATACGCAACACTTCGGTAGATATCTTCCTGAAGTCCCAGTTCAAACATCTCATCGGAGATATATAGTACCTTTGTTTTAGTGGTTGCAGCCCAATGATTTTCATCGATTATGTGGAGATCGATAACACTGCTACCGTCCGATATCGATCCTATCGTCCTTTGTCCCGAATCGTCTATCGATATGATGTCCCCGGTATCGGTTCCAACCAAACACTCTCCGTTTTCCAACAGAACCGGACCTGCCGTTATGCCTCCACCGATATCAAAGGATGTAACCGGTATAAAGACATGTGGTTCTCCGGTACCGGCCGATTCGATATTCCACTTCGTTACCGTTGAGTTACCGGACCTTGTAAACAAGACAATTTCACCCTCCGGTTCGTGCCATGCCGGAGTACCGGTAACCGGTTTATCGTATGGATCCTGAATGTGAGTAATAATACCGTTTTTATCGACTGCACGTAACTCTCCGTTGTCCACAAATAAAATACCATCGAGAAAAGGAACGGGTGACGTATTTCGGGTAGCCGACTCCAGTTGAATTGGGAATCCTTTTACAGGTTTCACTTCATCCGAACCGATCCTGACTGTTACTTGCATACGTGGGTTTCGCGGTGAGAAATCATACATTGCTACGTGGCTCGGTGCGCCGGTGTTGCTTTTTGACGACGGTATGGTATTACGGTCGAAACGATTCTGATAAATAGGAGCGGGGTTGTTTTCATACCAGAAATCGAACTGTGTTCCGTCTTCGGAGCCCTGTCCCGCCTGNAGGAANCCGAANTCGCGNCCNATATCCTGNGANCCGTCNGCTTCNACNACCCGAATCCCGCGATTTTCGATATCGGCGTTAATACGGTTTTCCCGAATTCGCGCTTCGATTATACGTTCATCGATATGCCAGATGATTATACCACCGTCATAGAATATATCGTCCGCCTCCACATATCCTCCCGGTAAGCTCCAATCATACACAGCAACATCGAGTACGATACCTGATATGTCGCTAATATCAAAAGCATTGAGTCCTCTCCGGTCTCGCGGGATGGTTATCGTGACTTCCTCGCTGTTTTGTATAAGTGTAAGAGTTTGTCCCGTACCAAATGGATTCCGGTGTCGATTCTCGACAAAATAGTATTCACGTTCATTGATCG
>SL_3KL_010_SEDDRAFT_10005186_pt1 | contig 11729 bp, 9 predicted proteins | sample SodLakKL_010_SED_2_FD_10381 | JGI IMG/M metagenome (IMG submission 10381)
AATTCGGCTTTTTCATTGACTTCGCCGGAGACGACGCCGCCGCTGGTGCCGGCTTCGGCGCCGGTGCTTTTGGAAAAGATACTGTCGGTGTTGCATACGGGCTTGCCACCGATGAGGGTCTCGCCTGCGCATTTGTCGGCGTCGTCGGAGGTAGCAATGCTGGTATAAGTCACCGGGACATCGCTGCCACTGCCATTGGGGGTCAGGCAGACATCGTCCGGTGTGACTAGCTGCGCACCACTATCCTTGTAGATGGCGTGACGGCCATTGATAAAGACATCGGTCTCGGAGGCCATGGTCTATCAGGCCTTGTCGTTTGATTCAGGGGGATTCAGCGACAGGGGATGCCCACAGAGAATGTATTCTCCCCGTGTGTCGAAACGGGCGTGTTGCGTTTCGAGGTCGATACGCTCGGTTCCCAGGGCAAGCCGGCTGTCACCGACGGTCAGTGCCAGGGATTGCTCAGCACGAATACCGACCCTGCCCTCACGCTGCTCCATAGCCGGTGATTCAGTTTCATTGAGCAGTCGGTGCGTCACTACCACGCCCAGACCAGGCACCTTCTCGCTCAACACCTTATCCCCTCTTTCAACAGCCGGAACGCTGGAAGACTGGGCATCCACACGGACCACTTCTCCGGAATCCTTGTAAACAAGTTCACTGGCACGACCGAGTGCAGCCCTGTGCACCGTTGCGAAACGGATACGCTCTCCTCTCGCTGCCCAAATGACATTGTCTTCCCGTCTGGCTGCCTGTTCTTCCTGGCTCATGGCTTAGACCCCACTCCTACTTGATCAGTTGTCATCGACAGACTGAGCATTTTCCTCAATCTTGTCCGCGCTGAGCGTCAACTGTTCTGCGTTGATCGAGATGTCACCATCACTCATCGATATACCGGCATCGCCGCACTCAACGACAAGACTGTCGCCGGCGATCATGTCGACTCGCCCGTCGGCACCGAAACGGATGTCGCCGTCTTCCGCCATCATGCGGATATCCCCTTCCCGGGCATTAAACGCAATTTCGTGTTCAGCCTGAAAACTGGCCTCTTCCCGGGCGGTGAGGTTGATGTTGTCCTGCTCGCTCTGGATGTGAACGGCTTCATCGGCGTGTAGCAGGAGTTCGCCGGCGGAACGGGTTTCGATGTTGCCTTCCGTCGTAACGAGGGTGTATTTGCCTTCGATGCGGGTTTCGGCATCGCCACCGATTTGGGTGTGTATGTTCTCGGCGGTTTCGATGTTGAGGTTGCCGGCGGCTTCCATGTCGATGTCGCCGCGGGGGCTTTCGAGGGCCAGGCGCGGTGCGGATTCCCGTGCATCCAGTAGAAGGCGTTCGCCGCCGCCGGTGGCCAGTTCCACCGCTTCCTCGCCGCTGGCGTCTTCCATGCGCAGGAAATGACCGGCGACGGTGCGCAGGATGTTTTCGGTGTTGTTGTCGCGGGTCACCGGCGATGGATGCTGGCTATCCGGCAAGGCGCCGAGGATCACCGGGTGATCCGGGTCGCCGTTCAGGGCGCCGACGGCGACGGGGGTGCCGGGTAGCAGCGGCAGATGCATGCCGTGACCGTCACCGCCATAGGGTTGCAGGCGCCGCACCGGGCGACTGGCTTCGCTGCCCTGGGGCGTGTCGCGGTCAAAACCGTAACGCAGGCGGTAGCAGCCCTCCTCGTCCAGGCCGGCTACATCCTCGGCATCGCCCTCGACCACGGCGGTGAAGCTGCCGGCGGTATCCGGGGCGGCCACCCACGGGGGGCGCCAGTCGGTCTCGGCGGGTATCAGCAGGGCGTGATTGAGGTAGTCACTTTTCACTTCATCGCCACCGCCTTCCAGGCCGTGCTTCTGGCTGCCTTCGTGATGGACTTCCACGACTCGCCAGGCCTGATCGCCGGCCAGGCCGGAGACACCGCTGAGCTGCACTGTGATGCCGGGGCGCAGAGCGCAGCAATCAGTGCTGACCAACAGGCCCTCGGCCTGGGCGGCGGCATGATTGCTTCGGTGAAAGGCTTCGTGGTCGACGGCGTCATAATCCTCACCGCGACCGTAGTGATAGGCGGCAGGCAGTTCTTCACCGGCCTTATCGCCGCTGGCGCGTGCTTCCAGACGAGCCCCCAGTTCTTCCGGGTTGTCGGTGGCCACATGAAAACGGTGACTGACCCTTGTGGAGCGAGTCGCCACGGACAGAATGGCCTCGCCGGTGGCCACCTGGCCGCTGTCCGGGATATGGGACAGGCGCAGTGGCGGGGTATCGCCGCCCAGGGCATCCAGATCGGAGGCAATGCGCAGTCCGCTGTCGCCGGGGTTGCCGTCAAAATCCAGCAGCCAGCCGGCCCGGCACAGCATCCGCTGGAGCAGATGCAGGTCACTTTCCTGGTACTGGGTCACCTGAGCGCTGCGCGGGCCATTGCCATCGACCGCCCAATCCGTGACCTCAATGCCGTCGCCCCCGGTCTCGAACAAGGCCTCGACAACATCACGAATGGGGCGATCGACAAAGACCCGCTGATGATGGGATGTCTGGAGACTGTGCAGAGGACAGCAGACATCCAGTTGCAGGCGACGGCCACCGTCAGGCGCAGGCCCCATGTCCTGGATACCGGTAACACGGCCGGAGAAGCCCACCTGCCGGGCACCGGCGCGGACAGTCAGATGCGCCGGCTTGTGCATCAGCATGGAGAGACCGGGGGTACGGCGGGTTCTCAGCTGCACTTGCCAGGTGAAAGGCTCATTGGGGACATGGCGGCCGGTGCGGAAGGACTCAACCGTCAGGCCGGCCCCCTTGAGGTCGCCAATGTTCAGCGCCATGTGGCTGGCGCTGGCACCTTTGTCCGTTTTCTTGCCGCGTGTGGCTGAGCTGATTGCCATTCTGTCTCCAGGCCGGGCCTTCAGGCCGCTGATTCCGTGGCATTACGCATGGCCGGTGACGCACTTTTGTGATCAAGACTGTCCCGGGGCGGCACGCCCACCGGCAGGGACCAATGACCTGTGGGGGATGCGCCGAGGGGCGTATCCCACCCCAGGGCAGCCTTGTCGCCGAGGCGGAAACCGTCCCCCGCCTTCGAACTGCGGCGGAACAGGACCCGGGATGTCATGGTCCGGGGTGTGAGCGCATGAATGGCCCGTACCAGTCGAGGCCATTCGCGCTCACCGGGATACAGGGTGCGCAGCCGCCTTTTTTGGGTACCGGACAAGGCAATATCCACGCAGCGGCTGGCCACCGGTACGCTGTTGCCCATTACGGTGTTCTCGCCAAGGTGTAAATCGCTGCCCAGGCGCGCCGGCGGCACCGACAGGCGGGTCGTCCTGGGAGGCAACACCACCACATCCAGACCCGGCCAGAGCTGACGAAGGCCGGTTTCCAGACCGGAGCGGGAGCGGTTGGCCCCGCGATAGGCATGGATCTGGTCGATGCTGTCACCGGTGGCCTTGCCCGGCGGGAGGAAGCCGCCGAAGGCCCGAGCCGGTGATTGCGCGATGGTTAATTCTTCAAGCTTTTCAGCTTGATAGATCAATGTGTAAAGGCGATGGTTGAACAACGCCATCAGGTCCGACAGCGCGTCTTTTCCCGGCCCGTTGATCTCCGACACCAGGTAATGGGGCAGCGGCGCATCAGGCCCGCTCAAGGCCAGGGCGTTGATCTCGATCACGCGCCGCTTGCGATCACCCTCGCCCACCAGGCGGGCACGGCGCAGGTCGGCCGCCGGGTAACTCAGGTCTGCGGCCGGGGCCAGGACCAGATCCCGATCCGGATAGGCCGGCAGGCCCTTATCGGGGTAATGGGCCGCTTCCAGCAGGCGCAGGGCATCCACAACGCGCCAGCGCCAGGGTGCCTGGAAGCATTGCGCCAGGCGCTTGTCCAGATCCGGCTTCACGGCCGCCACCGGAACGACCTCCCGGATGGCTGACACAGGACATGGGTTTCGATGGCCTGGTTCATGGGGGCGACCGCCTGGAAGAAGGCATGCAACACTTCACCGAACAGATGGATATCGTCCAGCGAGCTGAAACCGACTTCCTCGCGCAGCTCCAGGGTAATGCGAATGCCACTGGTCAGCAGGCCATTGCGAACCATCTGGAACGGCTCGCCGGACAACTTCTCCAGGCTCTGGATGCGGGAGCTGTCATCCGGTGCGCCCTGCCATTCCAGTGCCTTGAGCAGATCACGCAGGCTTTCCGTTTCCAGCAGTTCTTCCAGGTCGGTGCGCAGGAGACAATAGAGCCGATTGACCGAGAAGTCTCCCGGCGGCGGTGACCAGGCGGTAGGCCGAAACTGGGTATGGGCACTGATACCGGCGGGCAGCGCCTGTCCGGCGGATTCCAGTTGATCGGAGCGAACATAGCGCCGCGGCAGATTGCCCTGGGTGGCCAGCAGGTCCAGCGACAAGGTATGGCTCTCTTCCAGCGGCAAGCCACCCACCCGCAACCAGCTGTCCGGGTTGCCGCCGGTCAGGTCACGCAGCTCCACCGCATACCAGGGATATTGCTCGTCGTGGCCAATGAGTTCGCGCAAGGGACGCAGGCGACGAATCTCGGCACTGGCACGGCCACGGGCATCCACATCAGTGACGGAATGGACCTGCAGCGTGCCACGACGATCCTCTTCCGGACGCACTTCAAACTCGTGGGTGGTGCCATCCGCTCCCAGCGGTTTGCCTTCACAGGGAAACAGGTTGACGCCAGGTACACAGAACGGCACCAGGTTACGCTCGGAGAGGCGATGATCCCGAGGCAGGCCCCGTTCGGTCTCAAACTCCACCACGAAACGATTCAGGCCCTCTTCGCCGAAGTCGACGGAATCCAGGCCTTTAAGCTCCAGGAACAGGAAGCGGGAACGAAAACCGAAGTAATCATGCAGCAGACGCAGGGCCGGTCGCGCTGAATCCAGACTGCCGTTGACCGCGTTCTGCGGGTCCAGCCCACCGGGCTGGAAAGTCAGCTTGCCCGCCGGCAGTTCACGCCCCTTCTCGGATCGTACGCGGATGCCGTGCATGGCGCTGGTCCAGAGACGATGGAGAGCCAGAGCCAGGGGCCGGTCGGCATCAATGAAGAAGGGAATCCGTCCAAGAGGCAGATCCTCCGGTGCTTCATCGCCTTCGTACTGAAAGGTCAGACTAAAGCGTGTACCGCCACTGAGGGTTTCGGTGGCAGACAGTGATTCCAGCGCCAGCGGAAACACATCCACGGCCCGGGTGGTGCGGAAACGGCAGCGAACCTTTTCCTCACCATGCTTCGGCGTGATCAGCGTGGTTTGCGACGGTATCCGGTGTACGCCCTGCTGGCGACGACCCGGCGTGAAACGCAGGATGGTGGCCGATGGATAGGGCCGAACCAGATCCGCGGCGTAGGCATCCAGCAGATCATTGGCGGTGGTTTCGTGGGCGGCATCAATGCGCTGGCGTATCTGGGCGGTAAGAAAGGCGAAACCTTCCAGCATCCGCTCCACATAGGGATCCCTGTCGTGATTGCTGGACAGGCCGAGCGCCCTTGCCTGTTCCGGATAGGCCTCGGCATAGGCCTCGCCGGCTTCCCGCAACAGCCGCATCTCTCCTTCGAAATAGCGTCTCACGATCGCTCCCTGCTGATCCTGACCATGCCTTCACTGCGCAGCCAGGCGGAAAAACTCACCATCTCGCCGCGGGCAGTGACGCCCTGGATCAGCATCCTGATATAGCCTGGCCCCGTATCCAGTTCCGAGGCGGTGACATGCGGGTGATGGAGCCGGGGCTCGAAGACCCGCACAAGATATTCGGCCGTTTCCGCCAGCGTATCCAGTGAATACGGCAGACGCTGAAACAGCGATGGGATGTCGGGCATCCCGTGGGTGGGGATATGCACGAGGGCATCAGCCCGGGAATTCATGAGTCGGGACAGATGATCCCGAATGCTCATGACTTCACGGTCCTCCTCGGCCACATTTTCCAGGGGTGTACCGTCAAGATACCGCCCGGTCAGGACCTCCAGCAGACCTGCTCTCATCCCGCACCTCCGTGCAATGGCAAAGACAACAGGCGGCCCGTGCCGGTGAGCAGATGCTCACCGGTAACGGGCCGCAACGCTGACTTAGCGCCCTTCGGTCCAGGAATCCGAGAACTCGATGTTGCCGTCCACATAGGTCCAGGTAATACCGGAGTAGCGCACGCAGATCTCTTCAAGATGCGGGTACTTCTCCTTGTCCAGATCCTTGACGTTGTGCATCACCGGCTTGACCGAGGTGATTTTCACATTCTCAAGGGTGTGGCGGAAGTATTCTTTCTCGGTGCCGGAATCATCAATCCGGTACCAGCTCACCTTGATCTGCTTGAGAGTCTGGCCGTTGCTGCATGCCTTGTAGAAATAAGGCGTGGCGCAGTCGAAGGCCTTCAGGAAACGGAACGGCTCGTGCTTGCGGGTCCCCGTCAGAGCACCGGTATCACCGTCGGTCGGAATGCGCAGCTCATGCTCAAAACCGATCAGTTCGATACTGCCTTCGCGACCCTGAATCGAGACGGAACCCTCCAGGTCGTTGCCCTGGTCGTCCTTTACCCACATATACGCAGGAATTGCCATGATCTATCCCCTTTTCTCCGTTGGTTTAAACAAGCTAAAACGCTGCCCTTATTCCTTCCCGGCCGGAAGGCGAGACACCAGATTCAGGCGCACATCAATGCCTTCGATCTGAAAGTGCGGCATCACCGCCATGTTTACCCGGTAGAAGCCCGGATTCTCCGGAACTTCCTCAACCGAGATATACCCGTCCCGCAGCGGATGGGATGCAATCAGCTCCGGATCGGGATTCTTCATCTTCGTCACCAGGGATTGCAGCCAGGTGTTCAGCTCGGTATCCAGCATCTGGGCGTTCTTGTTGGAACCGATATTCTCACGCTGCAGAACCTTGAGGTAATGCGCCAGGCGCGATACCAGGAAGATGTAAGGCAGGCGGGAATTGATACGCGAGTTGGCGGTGGCCTCGTCGGTATCGAACTCCTGGGGCTTCTGGGTGGAATTGGCCGAGAAGAAGCAGGCGAAGTCGCTGTTCTTGTAGTAACTCAGCGGAATGAAGCCCTCATTGGCGAATTCCAGTTCCTTGGTTTCCGAAATCAGGATCTCGGTGGGAATCTTGTACTGAACGCCCTTACCCACATCGTAATGATGAACGGGCATGTTCTCGAGCTTGCCACCGGCTTCCGGGCCACGAATGTTCACTGCCCAACCATGACGCTTGAAGGAGCGAGCCATGTTGGAGGCAAAGGCGAACGTAGCGTTGCCCCAGAGGTAATCCTCGTGGTCATTGCCTTTCACGTTTTCGGTATAGCCGAAGCCACGCACCGGGTTGTCGCTACCGTAAGGCAGGCGAAGCAGGAAGCGCGGGAGCACCAGACCGATATAACGGGCATCCTCGGTCTCGCGGAAATTGCGCCAGCGGATGTACTCGGCCCGGTCGAAGTAGGTTTCCAGGTCGTGGATCTTGGGCAGATCGGCAATGTCGTCCTTGCCAAAGAACTGCTTGCCTACAGCGCCCAGGAACGGTGCATGAGACGCGGCGGCTACCCGGGAAATCTCGGTCAGCAGTGCGATATCCGGGGCGGAGCAGTCAAACTCGTAGTCCGACACCATAGCAGTGATGGGCTCGCCACCGGGGGTGTCGTATTCCTGCACATAAAGATGGTTGTAGAGACCGGACTGGGTGACATCCGGTGCATCCTCGAAATCCTCCTGCAGGTCTTCCTTGGACACATCCAGCAGTTCGACCTTGGTATTGGCCTTGGGATCACAGCGGTCCACCAGGAACTTGAGACTCCGCCAGGTGGATTCCACCTTCTGGAATTTCGGGTGGTGCAGAATTTCGTCCAGCTGCACGCTCATGGCTTCGTCGATGCGGGCGATGTAATCGTCCAGCAGGGTCTTGTCCAGGCGTTCAATGGGCTGATCGCTGTGGCGTGCAATTTCCAGGAAGACCTGCAGAGCAGCCGTCAAGCGCTTGTCGAGCGACATGTCCGCCAGGGTGTTGCTGTCGTCAAAGGCGGAGACATTGACGGTTTCCTGCAAGGGATTGATTTCGGCGACTTCACAGAGCCGCCCGTAAACGCCGGCCTCTTTGGCGGCAACTTCTTTCTTCTGGGCTTTCGTGCTCATCTGTATATTCCTCTCGTATCCGATTGCGTCGGAGCTCAGTCGCCTTACTTCTTGTCGTCACTGCCGGCGGATGGTGGCACCAACTGGGCCAGATCCTTTGCCAGCGCTTCGGTTTCCTTCTCGTCCTTGAGCACGCGCTCAAGTTCCTTGCGGAAACGACCGTTGTCCAGCAGGTTGGACTTGAGGTCCTTGAGCAGATTGCGCATGGCCATCATGGTGCTCAGCTCGGGAACCTGTCGCGCAGCGGATTCGGGACGGAAAGCGTCGAAGCTGTCGAACTTCATCTTGACCGGAATCTCATCACCACCTTCCTTGATGCGGTTGGTCACGGTGAAACTGACTTCCGGTGACATGTCTTTCATCACCTTCTCGATGTTATTGCGGTCCACGGTCACGCGCTCGCGGTCCAGCAACGCCTTGTCGGATTTGCCGTTGCTGTAGTCGCCCATGGCGAGCAGCTTCATCGGCAGTTCGGTTTTCTTCCTTGCGCCGCCGGTATCCAGCTCCAGCGCAATATTCACCCGGGATTTCGGGATTTCGTTCTGAAAAGAATCACTCATGAGGTTTCCCCCTTCTCATTGGCCGGATAAGACACCGGACATCCTTGGATCAGGTCCGTCTGGAACCCTGACTAAAACACGCTCAATGCCCGTTCGGGCGAAGCGCGTACGATTAAGGCACGCAATTCAGCGCGCCATTGGGCCGGGTCTCTGCCCGACGGAAACTGGTTCTTGTCCACGCTGGCAATCAGGCGCAGGGCCAGCGCCGCGACTTCCCCGCCGAAATCCGCATCCCAGCTGCCGGCCGAGGCCTCCTGCAGGCGATCGATCAGATCACTGCAGATGGCCAGCGCCAGGGCCGGCTTGTCGAAACGGGCCGCCATGCGAGCCTTGGCCAGGTCCTTGCGGCCGGCATCTCGCCCGGGACGGGCCGGGATGCTGTCGATATGCTGCATGGCCGCTGCCAGACCGTCCTTGCGGCCAATCTCGGCGGCTTCCCGCTCGCATTCGGCAAAGGCATCTGCCTCGCCAGCGCCGCTGGATGCCTGATCACTGCCACCGCGAAACTCGTTCAGCCATTCGCGATCGGCTTCATCGAAAAAGGGACGCCCGCACTCGAAGCAAAGGTTTTCCAGTTCGGCATGGCGGTCCAGCAGCCATTCGGTCTGAACTTCGATCATGCGGGCCACTTCAGGGCGCCCCGCCCGGGTCACGGCCTGGTGAGCCAAGCGCTGCAGACCGAACAGCAAATGGCCGCCCGGCTCCATGAAGGCGGCTTCGGCCTTCTGGAACGCCGACTTCCAGTCACTGGAACCCATGGCTGTCTGGACCGCTTCCACGGCATTGCCGCGCGGTGCGGGAATACGGGTACGGTTATCTTCCGCGGGTGGCAGGGCCTGGGTGGACCAGCGCAGCAGGCGCGCCTGGGCGACGGCGCCGGCCCAGTTGTCCTGCTCCAGCATCCATTCGATCAGGCTGCGGCCATTGCGCAGAAAGTCTCGCTCGGAACCGATGGGGCCCGGGCTGTTGTCGCTTGCCGCCGAGGCAGCGGACGCTGGCGCGGCCTTGGCCGCCGGGCCGCTGCCTTTCTCCGGCTCTTTCCTGGGCTCTTCCTTGGGTCGCTTTTTGTCCACCCAACGCTTGAGGGCGGACAGGCTGCGCTCATCATCCGGCAGCCACGTATTCAGCAACTGGCGGAAACGATCCGCTGATGCTTCCAGATCCGCATGCAGTTGCCGGTCATCATTGAAATCGGCCTGGAACAGCAGTTCCTCGAAGCGATCCGAATCAAACCAGCGCACGGCATTCAGGCGCGCCTTGGCGCGACGCGGATGGCAATCATCGCCAAAGCGATCCAGCATGGCCGCGCCGCTATCCAGCACTAAAGGCAGACCCCGCAAACCTTCGGTGACCAATGTGGCCAGCACCAGGTAACCCAGTACGCGCATGTCCTTGGCTGTTTCGCTCAGCAGTGAGCGCGACTCCTTGACCACGCGAGGAAAATCGGTGCCGGAGATCAGTTCCAGCTGTGCGCGCAAAGCCGCAAAGGTATCGTCATAGCGAGGGTCTTCCCCCGCCGGATCACTCTTGCTGATCGGCTGCAGCAGGGTGTCATCGGCAAAGGGAAACAGCGGCTGCGCCGCGTCGTTCTTCACACTTTCCTCATCCACTGCTTTTGCCTTGCTGGCCTGTGCACTCATGACAGCATCCTCAGAACGGACTCTCGGGCAGAGAGAAGCGGGTCAATGACCGCCCGGTAAACAATGTGTGCGCGCCGTTGTCGGTTCGGAATCGCAGCCGCACAGTGCTGGGCCCGTGGGCAAGGTCAAACTGCCAGCGCGCTTCGAATTCACCGGTGCCCAGCACCTCAATGTTCGCCTGTTCCAGCAGGCGGAACAGGGCCCATTGCCCGTCCGCCTGAAGATCCTCGCCGCGACCGCCGCCACGCGGCACCACGCGGAGCTGACCACCAGCCCCGTCGCCCGGCCAGTCGAAGCCGTGCCAGCGCTGGGGTTCATTGCGGTAGCGGAACTCCTGATCGCCGGAACGCAGACGGATTTCCGCCACGCCGCTAACCGGAATGGGATAAACCTGGAGCGGGATTCGGGGCTCGATGTTGCCTCGCGGGAACAGGCGGTCGCCCAGTTCGTGAGCCTGTCGAAGGCTTCGGGTCATGGAGCGGGACAGGCCCAGCCCGCGTCCGCGCCAGCTTTGTTCCCGCCAGTTGCCACCACTGATGCGGCCATAGTCGCCCAGTGCCTGTTCCGTGAACTGCCACAGACTGCCGCTGCCCGGCGCGATAAGACGGCCCAGTGCTTCGGGCGATACATCGACCTGGGCACGGCTCATGGGATAACGCCCGGCCACTTCCCGGCGATAGGCACTGTGTACATCCTGACGCCAGGCTGTCCGTACATGCTGACGTGCCGCGCCGAGCACCGTGTTCCAGCTCGTGTCGACGGCCAGATCAAAGGGACTCATGCGACCGGGTTCCGCACCGCCGACCAGGCGAATGGCAGTGGCCAAACCCTCCAGCTCTTCGGCGAGATCGGCCAGGGTATTGCCATCACCGCTCAGAATCGCGCGTGCATAGGCATCCGCCGCACGGGGCAGATCGGAATCGCCGGCCAGTTCTTCCAGTTCGTCAGCCAGGGCGCCCAGCTTTGACTGGAAGGCGGAGACGGCGTCGGGAGAATGCTCCACCGCCGTCAGCAGGCGATAGGTATTCGGCAGTCGCTCACCCAGACCACCCAGTGCCGGGGGCAGATCCTGATCCAGCCCCACGGCGCTGCGTATGCGTCGCGCAATGTCTGACGGCAAGCTGCCGCGACCCGGTGCCATCAGATGTTTCGCAAGACCTTCGACGACAGCACTCAAGCCGCCGTCGTTGGAAGCCAGCAGAGCCACGGACTCGGCCTGTGAGGCCAGATCATTTCCATTCAGACGCAGGCCGGCAAGGTAGCGTTGCCATGCACGAGCGTAATCGGCCTCGTAATGAGTCCACAGCGCGTCCAGCAAGGCGGATTCGGCCTCGGGATCCGGCGTGCCGTCCTCATCACCCGCCGTGCCCAGCACCCAGTCACCATGAATGGCTTCGCGAGCCGCCGTCTCGAGTCGGGGG
>SL_3KL_010_SEDDRAFT_10005187_pt1 | contig 11728 bp, 9 predicted proteins | sample SodLakKL_010_SED_2_FD_10381 | JGI IMG/M metagenome (IMG submission 10381)
CTCGTTTATATATACATAAAAACTGCACAATACTTCATTCAGTGGTATGTATTGTGCAGTTTGAATTGAATGTATGTTTCTTGCATGTGAGCCCGATAAATCGTTTGCGTGTATTTAGCCAATATGCCTAATGCCAAATATACAATATTTTTCTATAAATCATCAAAAGGAGATTTGATTTTTTGTATGTGCTTCTCCGAAACATGCGTGTAAATCTCTGTGGTCTTGCTGCTTTTGTGCCCCAAAAGCTCCTGGATGTAACGCAAATCTGTTCCAGCCTCAAGCAAATGCGTGGCATACGAATGCCTCAGCCAATGCAAAGTAACAGGCTTTTTTATCCCGGCTTTTTTCAATGCACTTTTTAAAACCGCCTGTAAACTGGTCTCCGAATAGGATGTACCCGCCTTTTGACCCTCAAACAACCAAACCTGCGGCTTAAAACGCCTGTAATATTCCCGTAACAATACAACCATTTTTTCAGAAACAGATACCACCCTGTCTTTCCTGCCCTTGGCATTTCTGATGATTAACAAACCCCGCTCGCTATCTACATGCTCTGGCCTGAGATTCAGCAATTCGCTGCGCCGAAGCCCACATGCATATACTAAACTTAACATGGCCTCATGCTTGATGTTTGCAGGTGCCGAAAGTATCGCCCTGACCTCCCCCTTGCTCAACACATTCGGCAGTTTGTGCTCACGACGCGGACGTTCCAGCTTGTCAATCTCTATCCTGCTCTTCATGACCTCCCTGAAAAACAATTTCACAGCATTCACCGCCTGGTTCTGGTATGTAAAACTCAATTGGTTCGGAATAATATAATCATTTACATAATTAACCATATCCTGATTACTTAACCCAGCCAAAGGCTTAGGTGCCGTGAAAAGTAAAAAATTTCTGAGCGCACCTGTATAGCTTTTTATTGATGACGAACTGTATCGTTTATGCAACATCCACTTCCTGAAAGCCTGTATTTTTTTGAGTGTATTAGACGGCAATTCTTTGTCTGCCAAAAGGTTTCTGCTTTCTCCTGATGATGGCCTGACGCTCTGAATGTGAACACTTTCTGCTGCGGTTCGTAACTTCGAATAGTCAATGTAAGCCTTTCTCCTGAAAATGCTAAAAAAATCTTTAAGCACAAACCTGTCTGCAGGGATATACCACTTTTTAACTGCATCACTCCATCGGGCCCCGGATCTTGATTGCAGCAAAGGAATCAAACCATTACCCCCGTCTAATGATATAAAAATCACATGGTAATTGCCATGGATACCCCTGGTGAGCCTTATCGTGCTTTTTGGCAGCATTAATTATGAAAAAAGATAGTTGCTTTATAACCTTATCGTTAATTAGTTATGTTAATGAAACCTTGTTATGCAAATATAATAAATATATCACAAAATATAACTAATATGTTGTTAAAAGTGTCTTTTATAGCAGGAAGCGTTACAAGCGCAAACTCACCCAAGAGATTGCCTTTGAGATCGCCCATCTTTTGTCGGCCAACATAGAAAAACGCTTTCAGGGCTATCAAGCGCGTTATGATCTTAAGCGCACCGACAAAGGACTACAGGTCACCGACACCCACAGGCCAAATCGAGATGGCCCGCAAGATCAACACCACATCCACAAAAGTCAAAGAAAAATGGGGCATTAAAACTGACAAAGGACATCGCTACTTTGATGAAGGACATATCAGGGCTTCCGAGTTGCGACGAGAGTTAGAAAAACGCCCCATCGAAGAGCTGTGGAAGCGTAACAACGTGGAAGCCAACATTTTCCAGCTTGGCTGTCACCTGAAAAACGGCAAATCAAAATAGTCTATTTGTCAATTGTCCCGGACGCAACGGACGCTGTACCCATTCACCTTTGTAAGTTCGTTGGAATAAATAGTTCCGAGGTGACTGCGCATGTACTGGTGCCAGGCCTTTGACGGTGAGTACTCGCTGGAAGACCACCAGTAACCGGCGAGCCCAATATAGCCGAAACCACCATGCGACCAACGAGCACCGCCCGGAAGAGCCGAAAAGCCAAACTCATCAAACCCATAATGTGTGCTGTGTGAGTTCCAGCGGGGATGTGTGTTGGTATTGCATTCGCCGTCCAGAGGTGAGCCTATTTGACGACAGGACTTTAAGGCATTGCCGGCACTAATGACAGTGGGGGCAGTATTGGGAAAACCTTGTGCAACCACATAATCAATCAACTGCGTCCAATCAGCATTACCGGGCACGCTCCAACCTGCTGGACACAGACCTCTTGCATCATCCACGGCATACCAGTTATACAATTTGCCATAAGCCGCAACTACTTCATTATCTGAATTTAATCCATCTATGCTGGCATGAGGATGAATGGCATAAGCCCCTTCTGTAGTGTCTCCCCAATCCGCACCATTCAAACCCGTGGGTATGGCATTGCCGTTGTTGTATCTGGTAACACGAAGGTTCTCTACCATCCACTCCTGATCGCCGATGATCACAGTTTGATAAACATTGCCGTCAATGTCCGTAACGGTACCATCAGGGTCACCATTTGGGCAGGGACCCCATACCGGGACACCATTACACCATGTGAGTGTTTGTCCTTGCTCACCTGGTTCTATGGCTAGCCAATTGTTGCCATCCCAATAACGCATATCACCCGGATGAGTGCCCTCAGGCATATCATCCCAGCCAGGTGTCCAATCATTGAAACGATATAAACCATCATGATCTCCCCAGGAGAAGGCTTCATCCCAATTATCAATATCTTCCACAAGAATACCTGCAGCTGGTGAATCCATAAACACAGGGTCGGTTTCAATGATTTCTTCGCTAAGTGTTTCAGCAGTTTGGGAATGCAGTGCATAGGGTACGCTCAACATCTCGCTGGTGTGCGCAAGATTATAATTTGCCCCTCCCTGAAAGTCTATCTCGGTATAAATGAAATACGGGCCTTCTGCCCAGTAAATTTCCTCCACGCTGCCCATAACGGGTGTTCCATCGCCTATTTCAATGCTTACGAGTCCGTTGTCATTCGTTGTGGCGAAATGACGCTCAACAAACACCGCTGTTCCTTCAAGGCTGCCTTGCAAAATACTGACCTGCATGCCAATATTGCCGTTTGTTACCAGTTCACCTCCGGAATCCCTGATCACCGCCTGGTAACTCATGCGTTGTGGAGCCTGGGCCAACAGATAGGTGTTTGCCAGTAACAGAAGGGTGGTCAGAACACAAATGACACTTGTGCAGTTTACTGATTGTTTCATGTTGATGTGGTTTTGTTGTTATGGGAAATGTGATTATCGCTTGATGATCTTGAATGCACCAGCCATACGATCCTGATCAAACACTTGCAGAAAATACGTGCCGGGCCGCAGAAAATTCATATTGACGGTTGTATCGCCATCCGGTATACGCTCACTGCGAATCAAGTGACCGTGCATGTCCAACAGCCGGTAGGACAGATCAGAAAAATGGCCTTCTTGCGTCCACAGGGTTAACTGAGTAATTACCGGGTTGGGAAAAGCCTTTAGGTGGATCTTGTCGCTGATAAGCTCATCCACAGAAGTGATTACAAAGATCTCAAAGGGCTGGTGCACGCCTTCGGCAACTGAACCAACGGCTGCCGAATAGGTATGGTAAAACACCTGACCGACAGAATAGCTAACAGAGCCCTCGCTGCCGGTGGCATCGCCTCCGGAGGCAGAGATGGTTTGTTGGGCATGAAGCAGAAAGGGAACGCTGAATAGTAAAAAAAGTAATGGGGTTTTCATGGCACATTTATTTGTTGAGGCGTTGAATTTTTTTTTCATTCTTGACAAATGGCAAAAAATCAAAGTGTCAATCATCCTTAAAGCAACGCACAGAGAATCCGCCTGCACGGCGGAAGCTGTACATGCCGGCAGTGCTAATGGTGAAGTTAAGGAGGCGAGAATAGGTGATGTTAACCGTACTTGACCAATAGTAGCCGTAGGAGCCTACAGCGCCGAGCGAACCATCGCTGAGGCTGCGATTGCCCGCAACGGGCAACTTTAGCGGTGAGGCAAAGGCCCCGTCACGGTCATTGCTGATCCAGCTTGCGCGTTCATCTTCCCATTCGGCATCTGTAGGCAAGCGGTAACCCGGTGGACATGGGTTGGTTATCCCGGTTACACCCTGCCACAAGTTGTCGTTCTGCGGGTTGCGCCAATCCCAGGGGCTATCAGGTGCCAAAATAAAACTCCCATGCCCGGGCGTATCACTGCTGCTCAATGTGGGAGTTGTGCTTGATGTCCGTTTCTGATGTCCATCAGCGGCCCTGCCCCACTGGTACAGATCACCATAAGCCTCTGCGTCTGTTCTGCTGGTAGCGGCGCGGCTGGCACCCAGGTTGCGGTCCATCCAGGTTTTGCCGGTGGCAGGGTTGATAACTTCTACCACCTCTGTATTGTCACCATCTTCTTCAACAAAATTCGCAATCAGGGTTATGTTTTCAGCGGGCATGGTAACTATGGCAATTTCCGAATTGGGACTGTCTAAAAAGTCTGTGTCACCTGTCCAATTAACAAATTCCCATCCTTCTCCGGGTATGGCAGCAATGTTAACATGTTCGCCTTCCGGGTATTCGCCTGCACCTGTTGCATTTCCTGCTTCCTGGGGTTCAACATCCAGTGTAAGCACAAAGACAGATTGAATGGTTTCAAACATCACATCATTTCCATATGATGTACCTGCTGAATTGGTGGAATATGCTCGGATATAATATGTGGTTGCAGACGATAGATCAGTAATTTCGCTTAGAAATACACCTGAGCCTGTTCCGTCTTGTGTCATGCCAATATGATCATCCAATGAAGGATTCACATCAGTGCTCCATACAACACCTCTGGCTGTAATTTCGCTTCCACCATCATCTGTTACGTTACCACCGCTTTTTGCAGAAGTTTCTGTAATTTCCGTTACAGCAAGGGTGGTTAAAGTTGGTGGATTAACGGGGTCTGTTTCATCATCACTACATCCAACGATGATAAACAAACTTACTATAATAACCAGTAAGGAGAAAAATAAACATTTGTTTTTTCTTTTCACCATGTTTTGGGTTAATTGATAATTAAAGTGTACTAATTATCCTGTAAAATCAAGAGTAGCGGGAGTAGAATATGTGGGTTTTACATTTCCCTACTAATTTAAGAAAACATTTCGATCAATGCAAAAAAAAATATTGCGAAACTCGCCTCAACATAACAACTCTGCCGGCACTGAAAAAAACCAAAAAATCATCACCAATAAATACGGCTTCTTCAAAAACACCAGAGGCCAGAAAAAAAACACCCACATCGGGTGTGTTGAAGTGAATATGCCACCAGACCCGTTTGCGCCTGAACCACTGAAGGTGTCCCCGGCGGATGTGCTTTTCTGATCTTTAACCCAGGCTAACACGCAAAGATTCCCATAAGTGCAGACTTGCGTGCGTTTTTGAGTCGTTGCTATTTATTTATCTCTAAAATATAAGGTTGTATATCGTAATACAAAAGATATTTGTATGCGATATAATAAATATTTCGGTATTTTTTTGCTTTTTTAAATAAATGTTTTATATTTGCTGAATCATATATGCCCTTATCATAGTCAAATAAAATGTCTGACATAATGCGAAAAGTAACTTTTGAAACCAACCTTACATACATGCAGGATATTGATCTTGTGCCTTGTTTGTTTGTGTAACGGGTCATTCCAACGCCTGACTGCTTCTCCCGGATTCTCCTTTTCGGGACAAAGCACGCTCACCGGTCATTATTCCAGTCATCAGCCCTTTGGACATACCGTGCCAGCTGAATACCTTAGCTGGCAAGCAAGAGGCCGGCTCACCCTGTTTCATCTGCCCCTGTCTGTGTCATCTGTATTATCAACACAGCAGGATAGTCGTGCGCAACGCATGAATCACGTATCGGTAAGTCTCGATACGCGCGCACTGTTACGTACTATTGACACCACCGGTCGGCTTGGATTTCTCCGGGGCATACAGACCCTCGAAGCGGGACGTACCCGGCCGCAATATGCATCCCTGATGCTCCAGGGCGTGACTGTGGATGGGGTGAATCTGTCGGTACAAGCGCGGGGCATTCATGGTGCCTTTGTGTACGGCAACAGCAAGCGTGCCGTGGGACGCGGAGTGTATCTCCAGCAGCAGCATGAGCAACGGATGCTATATGGACGCTTTGGGGTGGGATATAAAGAGCGTACCTTCCTCTTCCTTTCTCTGCTTCACGCACGCGACGATGCCGAAAGCATCGAGCCGGATGGGAAATATTATCACTGGCCGGCCGACACCCTGATACACCACCTCGACACCTTGTTCATCCAAGCCGACTCTGCCCGGGTCTTCCGCAAACCAGGCGAAGTGCTGATCCCGGGTATCGAGCTCGGAACAAACCTTTTCGGACGCAGACTCTCCATCGGCGGAGAAGTGGCAGGGATGATCAACACAGCCAATAACGAAAGCGACCCTGTCGATGGCGGCATTGTTCCGGAATGGGTCAACCAGATCCACCCGGTGAGGTTGTCAACATCGCTGTCGTACGCCTATGCCATTACCACTGAACTGCGCCTTTCCACAACACGACTGCAGGCAACATACCGGCACATCGAACCCGGTTATTCTTCACCCGGTACACCCTTTATGCGCCAGGATCAACGAAGTTTCTCCGTACGCGCAAGCCAGACCCTGTGGAACCGGAGACTGACCCTTCAGCCCCACTACCGCAGAATGGATAACAACCTATTAAGCCAACACAGGAACACTACCCATACCACCGTTTGGGGCATATCCGCCACCTTGCGGCCGACAGACCTTCCATGGCTTAGCCTCTCGTTCTCCCCACACCGCCAGGAAATGGACGACGACACCCACCCTGTCAAAAACAAGGCAGAGGTGATCACCCTATCCTCAGGGATGAACTATCTGCTGCAAGAGCAGATCCACGCCAGCACCTCACTGTCGTGGTCGCACCAGCAAACTGCCATCCGTCATGGCCAGGATGAGCGAAGCCTCACAGGGAACAACATCTCCCTGCAACAGTCGCTGCGCTTTCCTGTCCCGTTGCAGCTGGTAGCAAATGCCGGGCTCTATTTCCTGGAAAATGAAGAAACTACCTCCACAAGTTACCAGGTCATGTTCCGCGGCAACTATCATGTATCGGAGCAATGGATGGTATCCGTGGGAGCCCGCCACTTTAACCAGGGTGGCGAGAGGAAACGATGGAGTGCGCGCCTGGAAACATCTTACGATTTTGGGCCATACGGCAAGGTACAGCTTCTGGCCGAACCGGTCTACTACCGCGACCTGCTGAACCCCGAAAGAGAATACGACCAGTACGTGTTGCGCCTGCAGTTTATCAATACATGGTAAAGTTTATTGCCTGCATTGGCCGGCTAATAGCCAAAAGCAAACAGCCAATAGCAGAGCCAGACATTTTGACTTTTGATGTTTCGAAATTATAATAAAAATCTAATCATATGAAAATCAGCAATCAACACCCCAGCTATGCACAGCATGCCTGCAATCATTGCATGCACGATGCCAAAACAAAACCAGCAGTCAGGGTTGACTCCCCGGTTGCTGCTGTAGCAAAACCCTTCAGGTCGCTCTTTCTTTACCTGGTAATCATAATCTGGATGCTTACACCCACCGGTGCTGTCGGGCAACACGTCAGTATACAGATGAACCTGCCTCCTCCCGGTACGTTAAACCCGGAAGACATCATGGAGATCATCTCATTTAACAACACCTCACCCAACACCCTGCATGTGACCATGATGGTGACCGTGGAAGAGGATATGAAAGGGCTGGTATTCAGCGGGATATCGTCGATATTTTCTCTTCCGCCGGGTATGTCGGTACCTGACTACTCGGTTTTTGAACCCGTGGAAGTGGAGTATGCCGATCCCCTGCTCGAAGACTATGTGATACAAACCAACAACATGCCGGGGGGAGATTATGTGCTCTGCATATCATTAATGGATGCCGAAATGGGCGACGAAGTGGGATACCACTGCGTAGCACATTCTGTATTCCATCCGTCAGCACCCATGCTCGTATTTCCGGCGGACGGTGATATGGTGTTCGAGCCGGCACCCGTCTTCGTATGGCTGCCCCCGTCGCCCACCCCGCCTGTGGACGTGATGTTTTCCGTGCGAATGGTCGANGTGCTCGAGGGACAGCTTCCCTACGAGGCGATGCAATCGAATCCTGCATGGTTTGAAGACCCCCAGGCTATGACCGGCACCTATCCCTATCCGGCCGATGCCGCCCCGATGGAGCCGGGGAAAACATATGCCTGGCAGGTGCAGGCCCTTATGGGCGATGGGTTTCCCGTCGGAGAGAATCACGGATACAGTGAGATTCAAGTGTTTTCGTACAATCCCGAATATGTTGAAGACGGGATACTCGAGTGGACAAGTCCGGCCGACGGGGAACAGATCAACCAGCCCAACCCGTTGTTCCGGTGGTTTGACCCGGCATTTGCTGATGGCCTTCCGCCCACAGGGTATTATTATTCGCTGGTTATTAAAAAACTGGACGATGACGACCCGGAGGGCGACCGTGTCTACGAGGCATTTACCGGATTGTCGCAGCCTATGCTGATCTATCCCTCGTTCGCTCAGCCGCTCACTGACGGTGAATATTCTGCGCAGGTATTCCGGTTGCAGGCCGTGGAATACCATGTTGCACCGGCTGATGCGGCAATCGTACAGCCCATCGATTTTGATGAGGTGGCCATTGTGCTTCCCGCCGATATGGAAGAAATACTGACAGTGGATCCCGGGTTGCCGGACGCAGACCCGTTTCCCGGCGATGTATCGGTCGTTGCCAGTTCACCGGATCTCCATTTCAGTTTTACCGATGCCACCCTGGAGGCGTGTTGCGACACCATTGCGGTGATGAACAGGATATGGGGCGATATCGACGCCATCAAGGAGGACCTCTGCACGGACAAGAAAGACCTGATGGACCAGTTGCTGGATGCGCTCGACGACTATATGGACAAACAATGGGATGCCGATGCGCTGAAAGGTACGCTCGACGCTGCAGCCGAATTCAAGGATAATTTGGAGGCGTTCAAGGACCAGGCCATGGATGGGTTGGAGGGAGAGATCGACCGGCTCACCGACCTTAAGGATAACTGCAACACCGACTGGGAAACCGACTTTTACAACCGCTACGTTGCCAATCCCTCTGTTTGCTGCACCACGGAAGGCAAGCAACAAAAATACGATCGCGCGGTAAGCTCTATTCAACGACGGTTTGACCGGCATATAAACCGCCAGATCAATGACCTGCAAAGGCGCAAGGATCAGATAGAGTCGCGATATGATGACCTTTTGGACCGGCTCGACGATTACATTGCCGACACGCAGGATGCCCACGACCAGGCGCAGCAGGAGGCCGATGATGCACTGGACCTTGTGAACGATCTCTTTAACCAGATAAAGGATAACCTGTGCGGTATCGAGGGACAGTGGGAAGATTTGTTCGCCTTCATGCTGGAAAACTTTTGCTGTATCACCAAGTGTGCCGAAGAGCATGTGCCGGTGCCGCCCGAATTCGCGGCGATGGAAGACTGCCTGAAGGACCTGTTCAACAGGTTGCTCGACTGGAAGGGCAACATCCGCCAGCCGGGCGACCAGGATGAGCTCAAGGAGCAGGCAAACAATGTATTCAATGCCGATGAGGCAATGGATCAGCTTCAGGAGATTAAGGACCTGGCAGCGGAACTGGATGCAGCCATCGACGATTTCAACGATCAGAGCACGCACCTGCAGATCGTCGACGTGGCCTGCGGACAATTGCATACCTATGGCTCGGGTGGACGCAGCACAGGACGGGTAACGGCTCCCTCCGACCACAGGGGGAACCGGTACGGTGCGCCCACTACCCCGAAAACGTTTGCCTACAAAGCAACCGGCGAATACGCCCCCAGCCGCAGGGACCGCAGTGAGGCCATGCGCGAGCGAAGGGACTTTATGCGCAACCAGAGAGACCTGATAAGCCGGATGAACCGGTTGGCCGGGCGATTGAGCAGAGGAAACGTTGAGAACAACTTTGTCGATCCCGATGCCATCGAAGCACACGGGAAAGCAGCGGCAGTCCCCTACCACGAGCATACCGCCCAGGCGCTTGATCAGCTGATCGATGCCATGCTCGATGCGTTGCGCGACTGCTATGATGTGGCCAAACACCACAGGCAACGCCGGCGCTTCAACGACATCATGACAGAGTGCGTGGAGTTCAGGGAAGCTCTCAGAGAACTCGACGGAAAATATGCCGAACATGCTGATGCGACTGCCGAAGAGGAAGCAGCCCTTCGGGCCCGCCTGGCCGAGATAGAACGGCTGATCGACCAGCTCAGGGGACGTACTTCGGCTGCAGGTTCCAGTGTTGGCGCATTGGAACGGATGATCGAAGAAATAAAGCGAAAGATCGAAGAATTGCGGGGCGAACAGGTGCATCCCGATCTGCGAGGTGAACAACGGGATATGATCCGGGAATTGCAGCGCAGGCTGGCCGAACTCGAACGTCGCCTGCGGGAGGCCGAGGGCCATCTTGACGATGCAGAGAGTCTTCTGGAAGAGCTGGAACGCCTGCGCGATCAGATACGGGATGCCATAGATGAGTTTGGCGAGATCACCCCACCGTCGCCTGTAGGATCAACGGATGAAGCCAATGAGGCATCCGGTAAGGTGGAGGATGAGCGCGAAGAGAAAGAGGAGGAGGCGGAACGGATCGGAGGTCTGATCAACGAGGCCGGTGAGACTGCCGATGAGGCTGGAGGAGCCTCTGGCGGAGCCAGCGGGGGCGCATCATCCGGGTTGTCGGACGGTGACGACGTACTGGACGACCTGGATGCCCACCTCGAATACCTGCGGCGCTTGTCTGAAGCCAAACGCGAGTACGAGCGCAGGCGCCGGCAAACAGACTGCCTGCGGATACTCGAAGAATACCGGGCTATGCAAGACCAGGAACCCGGTTTCTTTACTCAAATATGGGAGTTTTTCTGGAAATCCAAGGAAGAACTGGATGAGTTCCCTGAAGGGATCTTTGAGGACCTTGATGAATTCAGGGAATATCTCGGGAAACTCGAGGAATGGAAAGAGCGCATTGAACAGGCTCTTACACTGCTCAATGGAATCAATACGGACGATCCGGAAGCACGGGCCAAAGCATTCGGGGAAGTGCTTAAAATTGCCGAAGAACTGGGTGGCAAAGTGCCCGGATTTGGCGAAATAATCGGGTACTATGCCACTGCGTACAACGCTGCCATGGCTGCTATACAGCAGATAGCGGAGGATATACGTCGACCGGCCAAGGAGGCGATTGATGCGCACCGCATCCGGTGCAATCCCGACGCATGGCACGGCAAGTCGCTGGAAGATATATTGGAAGAAGAATGGCAAAGGTTCCTGCAAAGACCGGAAGGAGGCACTGTCCGCGGCCTTTCTCCGCAACAGCAACGTACTATGGAGGCCTATTTCAAAGAACAGGCCGCCAGTGCGATCCTGGAGTGTTGCATCGATGAGTTAATGAAGTAGCTTGAGCCGATGCACTCATATCATTTATCATTGTACACCTCCTGATCAAGTAGTTTTACGCTGGCAGTAAAGCAACCATCATTGTACTTTCAATCCGCCTGGGGATGACAGGTGTGGTGGCCGGCTGGTCTATCGGGGGTGCATTTGCAAGCTTCTTTGGTGTTCTTGGGGTTATC
>SL_3KL_010_SEDDRAFT_10005188_pt1 | contig 11726 bp, 9 predicted proteins | sample SodLakKL_010_SED_2_FD_10381 | JGI IMG/M metagenome (IMG submission 10381)
TCTTTCTTCAGGCACCTACATCTACGAAGTTGTCGCAGGGGAATTCACGGCGCGACGCACCATGATGCTGATCAAATAAACACCCATCTTACAAGTGTAACCGGCACTGCAGAACAGTGAAGCCGGCCGGTCATTTCTACAGGAAAATCACACTTTCAGAATCTTGTACGGTCTGCTCTCATCCACTAAGGGAGCGACCCTCTTCTGGATTTCCTCCTTCAACACATCCACGATCCGCTCCTTGAGGTGATGGCGGTAGGTGACGATACTGATCTGCCTTGCCGGAACCGGATCCCGGAAATACTGTACTGATTCCAGCTCTTTTTCTGAAAAATCACGTATGGCCAGCGCCGGAAGAATGGTTATGCCACTGTTGGAATCGACCAACCGCTTGAGGGAGTCTATGCTTCCGGCCTCGTAAATCAGATTGCTGTACGTCTTGTTCTGTTTTTTCAATTCACACAGCGCGGCAATCTGACTGCGCAGGCAGTGCCCCTCTTCAAGCAACCAAAGACGGTCCAGGTCCAGGTCTTCCGGCAGCAGGCTGTTCTGTCTCTTCCCGGGCCGTATCGGCGGAAGCATCTTGCTCCGGTAAACAACAAATGGTTCATTATACAGCGGGATTTCACGGATCGCTTCCTGTCCGAGCGGCGTGGCCAGTATTCCCGCATCAATCATGTTGCTCTTGAGCTGGACTATGATATCGCTGGTGGTCAGCTCGTTGATGGTGATCCGGAGCTTGGGATACGCATCCAACAAATCCTGAAGAAACAATGGCAGTAGAAACGGCGCCACGGTCGGGATTACCCCCAGCCGGAGCTCGCCTTCCACCTGATCGCTCATCTCACCGGCCAGACGATGCAGATGATCCACTTCTTCAAGAATCCTTCGAGCCTGGGCAATGATCCGTTTTCCGGTTTCCGTGGGCATGACAGGCGATCTGCTGCGATCAAAGACCTTTACCCCCAGCTCCTCCTCAAGCCGGTTGAGCATGGTACTCAGCGTGGGTTGCGTGACACGGCAATGTTCCGCAGCCCGGGCAAAATGACGGAAACGATCGATGGCAATAATGTAGGTAAGTTGCTGAATATTCATGAGGAATGATAATTCTCTATAGAGTAATAAATTTCATCAATGGCAATATAATCAAGATCATTGGAAATATTCACAATATTGTCCGGAGTTTTCTCGATTTTTCCATGGCAACCTTCAATCCGGCTATTTGGGACACTAAAAAACGAAGTGAAATCCCCCCAAAAAAAACCAGGCAGAAACCATCGCAAAAAAAATCGTCATATTGCTCACCAGCACGCTGACCGTCATGTCCGGTGCCACCATCGGACCAGTACTGCCTGTCATGAGCGAGGCCTTTGCCGATACGCCGGATTCGGCATTCCTGACCCGGCTGGTGCTCACGATGCCCGCCCTTTTCATCGTAATCACATCGCCGTTTGCCGGTTATCTGGTTGACCGATTAGGGAGAAAAAAGCTGCTTCTGGCAGCCACGCTACTGTACGGTTTTGCCGGCTCCGCAGGTTCCTGGCTGGACAGCCTGACGGCCATCCTTGTCAGCCGCGCCCTGCTCGGAGTGGCGGTCGCGGGTGTCATGACAGTCTGTGTAACGCTGATCGGCGACTACTACAAGGGCGTAGAGCGTCAGCGGGTAATGGGTATGATGAATGCATTCATGGCTTTCGGCGGTGTGATCTTCATCACCAGTGGAGGCATTCTCGCCGATATCAGCTGGCGGGCCCCCTTCCTTATCTACGCAACGGCCCTTTTCCTGATCCCGGCAATCTGGCTTTTTATCACGGAACCCGCAAGGTCACTGCCACCCAAAGATGATCAGACAAGCCCACGGATCCGTTCTGTCTCACTGATCATCACCGCACTGATTGTTACCATGGCCTTCTTCGGCATGGCCATGTTTTACATGATACCGGTCCATATTCCATTCCTGCTCGACCGTTTCGGGGATATGAACAGCACGCGTATCGGCCTGGCGCTCTCCTCATTTGTCTTGATGGGTGCCATCACCTCGCTGAATTTCCACCATTTTCTCCGGCGGATGACCTATCCAGCCGTCTACCTCCTCTGCTTTTTCCTTCTTGGAACCGGCTATGTACTGATCTCTTTCTCGGGATCCTATCACCAGATTTTCCTGGGTATGGTCATTGGGGGTATCGGATCCGGACTTCTGATGCCCAATTCCAGCATCTGGCTGCTTTCCGAAGCGCCTGAACATCTGCGGGGACGTATCTCCGGGATGCTGACCACAGCCGTTTTCCTCGGACAATTCCTTTCTCCTGTCATGACGCAGCCTCTTGTGGATGCGATCTCCATTCCCGCGGCATTTTTGCTGGTGGGATCGGCAGTCGCACTTGTAGCGTTCCTTCTCTCAGCGTTCCTCATCCTCAAAAGCCGATATCGCAGGGCCGCATTCCCGTTCCGTTCAGGGAATCGCTGAAGTCACTCAGATTGCCATTTCAAACCGGTCTTCCTGCTTTCCAGACTTTTGGAATCCCACTCTTTCCAGGTAGGTACGGTGCGCTTTCTCCCTGGCATGGGCAACCAGTTTCCGGAAACCCGCGTCGCGCAGAAACTCCCTCTCTTCATTGAAAAGATACTTGCTGATCTTGAAATCCCGGAAATTGGGAATGACAAAGTCAAGGCGTATGGTCAGCACATCCTTGCCGTCTGGTTTGCCGATAACAAGTCCGCCTGGAACCATATCCCTCAGAATAAAAATGCAGATATCCTTTTCACCCGGCTTGAAATCAAAATCGGGCTGGAATTTGCGGATGTCTTCCTTGTAAAAATCGATAAAGGCGCGAAGGTATTCCCCGTCCGGCGAGACCCTGAGCAAACGGAAATACTCCCGGTCGCCCAGTATTTTTGCGAGATAATAGATATTGATCAGGACGATGAAGCCGTTCATCGCTGCAACCGGAACGGCGCCTATGAGGATTCCGTAAAGGCAGAAAGTGGCCGCCCCGATCATGTTTATGATGCGCAAACGTACAATCGCGCTCATCATTAGCGATACGGCGATCAGAACCGAGGCAACGTAGCCGATAATCTCGTAAACAAGGGTTGTTTCCATAAAAAAAGCCGGAATCTCCGTTCCTGGATAAAGGAAAGGTATGATACCGGCATTTTCAGAAAATTAAAAGTAATGCCTCCGGACCGGACACGATCCGGCACACTACCGTTCTCCTATTTGATTGCCTTTTTGACTTCGTTTCTTAGTTCGTCTGCCTTGGCCTTGCCCTTGCTGATGATCTGCTCGGTGTCGTCCAGGGCCGTTTGATACTTTTTTCTCATCGTTTTTGCGAAGTCGTCAAATTCGGTTTTTACCAGGTCGCTGTATTCATCGCTTTTCTTCACGATTTGCTTGCGGGTTTTTTCACCTTTGTCCGGAGCGAACAGTACGCCCAGCAGGGCCCCGATGAAAGAACCGATGATGACACTGATTAAGATATTACCCTTGCTCATATTCCCTCGCTTTTTAGTTGCGGTTTATAACACTTATAACAATTGAAAACCCGACAGGATTCCAATCGGACAAAGAACCCGGAGAAAACGGAATGATTCCTGATGTTATAAACGTTTCTCAAGTGAAGATTATGACGTCGTTCATCCGTAGTATGGTACAAATTTCTCTCACTTACTGACACAGCAATAAATCTAAAAGGCTTGATGGCGAATATCCACAGTAAATCACAAAATGCCGGGAAAGGATCCTCGATACCTGAATGGTTCAGTGCTTCCATGTTCCCGTCACCCGAAGAAAAAATCACGCTTTCTGAAGAAGAATGGCAGGAACGGCTCTCCGGATCCGAATACCATGTACAACGATCGGAAGGAACCGAACGACCTTTCGACAACGAGTATCATGCCACCGAAACGGAGGGGGTATACGTGTGCCGCGGATGCTCCAATCCCTTGTTTTCTTCGGCGGCCAAATTCCGGTCCTCCTCAGGCTGGCCCAGCTTTTTCGCACCGCTGTCCCCCGATCACGTTGGCTCCAAAACGGATTTCAAGTTGCTCATGCCCAGAACCGAGGTGCATTGTGCGCGCTGCGGCGGTCATCTGGGACACGTATTCGACGACGGACCTGAGCCTACCGGATTGCGCTATTGCATGAACTCGTCCTCCCTCCGCCTTATTGACCGGGAAGATCATGAAAAGATTGCTAATGGACGACAAGATGAGCTGGATTTCAGGCTGAATCGCTAGTGGATCACCCGCCCATTCCGCGTCAATAGCCCAACAATATCCGGCATTCTCTATTGCGATCCATTACTTCCGGGTATTTCTCACATCGCCCAGCAATATCCGGCAGCCTCGAACGTGATGCGCCGGCGCCGGTCTCATGCACTGCTAGCGGCATGATGCACTGCCATGCTTCTGGTATCATGCGTGATTACCGGTGTGATGCGCTGCTCCCGGGTATCACTCATAAAGAAGGTATGGGCGACGCATCTTTTCGAAGCTTTCGACATCTTCCTGCCAACTGCGGATGATTTCCTCTGCCGGAACACCGTCACGTATCATTTGGGCCACCATCGTGTTGCCGGCACGGACTGGCATCCCGCGTGGATGGAAGAACTCCTCCTTTCTCTCATCCGGCAACAGGTCGTAAAAAACCTGGAGCAAATGGATGCCCGCGGCTACAGGGGACACGGCCGGGGCATCGGCCACTTCCAGTTTCACACCACGCACCGTTTCCCCTTCCAGCTTGGGATGACGGGACATGCCCGGTATGCTCACCGGTTCGAAGGTGACCGGATGGAACCGGAGTCCGGGTAACTGCCGCTCGTTCAGCCGGTCTGCCGCCACTTCTTCATCTGTGAACGGACTTCCGACCTGCAGGAACGGCTCATAGGTGCCACGACCCTCACTGGCCGGAGTGCCTTCAAAGAAGCAGGTCCCCGGGTAGACCACGGCTGTCCCGGCATCCGGGATATTCGGACTGGGCGGAATCCATGCAAGGCCGGTATCGAACCAAAGCATGTCGCGGGTCCACCCTTTCATCGGCACTATGTGCAATTCAAGCTCTTCTATACCGTCGTGCCAGCCCTGGTCGTGGATCATCAGCGCCAGTTCACCAACGGTCATACCGTGTGTGACGGGAGTGGGATACAGTCCAATGCCCGAAACAAATTCGTCCTTGCGGATATGTCCCTCAATGCGCTGGCCGCCAATAGGATTTGGACGATCCAAGACGACATAAGGAATGTCAGCCTCCACTGCCGAACGCATGGCACGCCCCATGGTTGCCGGATAGGTGTAGAAGCGCGTGCCCACATCCTGAATATCAAAGAGCAGCACATCCACTTCCGAAAGCATCTTGGGGGTCGGACGTCGATTCTGACCGTACAAACTGTAGGCTGGAATGCCGGTTTGCTCATCAATGGCATCTTCTACCGCTTCTCCGGCATCGGCAGTGCCGCGAATACCGTGCTCAGGGCCAAAAAGTGCAGTGACGGTCACACCGGGATGTGCATGGAGCAGGTCCACAATATGCTCTCCACCGGCAACGGCGCTATGGTTGGTGATGATGCCGACCCGTTTCCCATCCACCAGGTGAAAATAGTCAGTCAGCAGCCGCTCGGCCCCCACCTGCACCACGGGTGTTGCGCTTTCCGAGTATGCATGATCGTTTCGCGGGATATCCTCCGATGAACAGGAAAGGGGAAGCACTAAGAGTGTAAAAATCGTAAGCCGTGTGAATGTGAAGCGAAACACACTACAGGCAGAATGTTTTGTAGCGGTTGTCCCGGAATTACTCAAAAATGGTATCATGGTTCTGTTTGAAACGGATATCGTGATTGCGGGTGAAATGGGCGACTGTTGGAAATGTAAATATTGACAGATACACTGATCGAAAATAAATGCTATAATATGTATTATAAGAAAACCATGCCTTAACGGTACAATAGATTTTCGATAAACCAGACAGCAGCGGATAATCCGGACCGTCCCAGTCAGTCTGGCATTCACAGGATATTCCCGGACTGGAACGACAAAATAATGAAGGCAATCACATGAGAAGAACAATCGGTGGCATCTTAAGCGCAGCCGGCATCATTGGCATCATATATTATGGTTACCTGTATTTTCAGGAAACCGAACATTTTGATGCATTTGGTGCAGAAGTGACCGTTAGCACCGGAGATTATATCCCCATAGTCATATCGGCAGTCGTTCTGGTAGTTGGACTGGTGATCGGCTGGAAAAAATAATATTCAGCCATCTGCCGGATGATGGCAGACTCCGGTTATCGTGCTGACCATGCTGCCGGCCGCACGATCTCGTGCGATGGGGACATCAGAGCGCCTGCCTGATCGCAGCATCGATCAGCGTATCTCCTGAAGTCAGATCCCACTGATACCCGGCTGACCCAGGTATTTCAAGGATCTCGGCTACGACGGCTGCGACATCGGCTCGCGGGATTTCCCCAGATTCAAGATCGGGTCCCAAAGCGATACGACCTGTCGGCAGATTGTCGGTCAGGCGTCCCGGACGGATGATTGTCCATTCCAGTCCGCTTTCACGCAATGCACTGTCTGCTTCCGACTTTGCCTTCTGATACACCTGGAATACCTCGTTTCCGCGCGGCTCTTCCACCTTCATGGCACTGATCATTACATAGCGGCTGATGCCGTTTTTCTTCGCTGCATCAATCAATTTGATGGCTCCATTCCGGTCCACGGTCCATTTCCGCTCAGCTCCACTTCCCGGACCCGCTCCTGCGGCAAATATCACGGCGTCCACTTTTCCGACGGCATCGGAAATATCATCTTGTGCCTCCACGTCGCAAATTACCGGCTGTGCTCCGGCTCTTTCGACTTCATCGGAGTGATCAGGATTGCGGATCAGCCCGATGACATCATGACCGTTGCTTCTGAGAATGGGGTGAAGGAGCATGGAAATCTGCCCGTGAGCTCCCAGTACTGCAATCTTCATAGATAATACGTTTCGGTTACTGATTTGTGACGAAAGGTATCTATCTATATAATCACCCTTACGGGTATTATCATTCCATCCACTTATGAGAATCGGGAAGCGCTGTCACGGCAGCTCCGTACTGCCCATCAGCCATCGGTCACATTCACGCGCCACACCACGGCCCTCGTTGATGGCCCAGACCACCAGGCTCTGACCGCGCCGCATATCCCCGGCGGCAAACACGCCATCCACATTGGTGACGTACTCTTCGAACTCGGCTTTGGCATTTGAGCGCTCGTCACGTTCAACACCAAGCTGATCGAGCACCGGATTTTCGGGCCCAAGAAAACCCATGGCAAGAAGCACCAGGTCAGCCTTCCAAACCTTTTGCGATCCGGGAATCTCTTTCGGGATGCGGCGCCCGCCTTCTCCGGTCTCCCACGTGATCTGCACCGTGTGGAGCTCTTTCACGTTCCCTTTATCGTCACCCGTGAATTTCTTTGTCATGATCTCGTATTGTCGCGGATCGTCACCGAATTTCACGCGCGCCTCTTCCTGGCCGTAATCCAGCTTGTAGATATGCGGCCATTGAGGCCAGGGATTGCTGTCGGACCGGCTTTCAGGGGGTTTCGGCAGAATCTCAAACTGGGTCAACGTCTTGCAACCGTGGCGCAGCGAGGTGCTGACACAGTCGGTTCCGGTATCTCCGCCGCCGATGACGATCACATGCTTGCCCCGCGCCGATGTATAACTGCCTCTGGCTCGGCTGCCCAGTTTGTGCTCAGATCCGTTCTGACCGGAATCCAGCAGACCCTTGGTATCGGCATGGAGAAACTCCATGGCAAAGTGAATGCCTTTCAGGTCGCGGCCATCGACCGGCAAATCACGCGGTGTCGTCGCTCCGCCGGCCAGTACAAGCGCGTCGTGCTTCTTCCGCAGCTCGTCGGCCGGAATGTCCTTGCCAATTTCGGTATTTGTCACAAATTCAATGCCCTCGGCCGCCAGCAGGTCGACCCGCCGCTGCACGATGTGCTTGTCAAGCTTCATATTGGGAATGCCGTAAGTGAGCAGCCCGCCAATGCGATCGGCACGCTCGTAGACGGTCACGGTATGCCCCGCCCTGTTGAGCTGTGCGGCGGCAGCAAGTCCGGCCGGACCCGATCCCACAACCCCGACCGTCTTCCCCGTACGTTTGTCCGGCGGCTCGGGCACCACCCATCCCTCGGCAAAGCCACGGTCAATGATCGCCTGCTCAATGCTTTTGATGGACACGGGCGGCTCAATAATACCCAGCACGCAGGAACCTTCGCATGGGGCCGGACACACACGTCCGGTGAACTCGGGAAAATTGTTCGTTTTATGCAGACGATGCAGTGCTTCTTTCCATTTTCCGCGATACACCAGGTCATTCCACTCAGGGATCAGATTGTACACCGGACATCCCATGGCCCCGGTCGGAGTGGCCTTTCCGGTCTGGCAGAACGGAATGCCACAATCCATGCATCGCGCACCCTGACGCCTGAGCTCTTCCTCCGCCATCGGTTCGGCGAATTCCTCCCAGCTCTTCATCCGCTTATCCGCCGCCTGGAAAGGTGTGGTTTTCCGTTCAAACTCGAGAAATCCGGTTGTTTTACCCATCTTCTGCTAAATTAACTTGTTTCCTGATATGGTTTTACGGGTGGATACGGCCGTCAGTTGCCGGCGGCCCGCGCCTTGTCGCCTTTGTTGATCTGGAACGCTTCCATGATGGCCTCTTCTCCTTCAAGCCCGCGCAAATGCGCCTCGTGGATCGCCTCGTTCATACGTTTGAAATCGATCGGGTGCACTTTCACAAAGTGCGGCACCATTTCGTCCCACTTGGCCAGGATTTTCCAGGCACGGTTGCTGTCGGTATAGTCGGCGTGACGACGTATCATCCGCATCACTTCCATGATCTCATCTTCATCCTCAAGCCGTTCCAGATGGACCATCTCCTTGTTGCAATGCTGCTCAAAGGTGCTGTCAAGGTCCAGGACATAAGCGATGCCGCCGGACATTCCCGCGGCAAAGTTGCGTCCGGTCGGACCAAGCACCACCACGCGTCCACCCGTCATGTACTCACAGGCGTGATCGCCGACCGCTTCCACCACGGCACGCACCCCGCTGTTGCGCACGCAGAATCGCTCTCCTGCCATCCCGCGGATGTACGCCTCGCCACCCGTGGCACCGTAAAACGACACATTGCCCACGATGATGTTCTCTTCCGGCTTGAAACGTGCATTGGAGTGGGGATAGAGGATGAGCTTGCCGCCGCCGAGGCCCTTGCCGAAGTAGTCGTTGGCATCGCCTTCCAGCTCAAGGGTCATCCCTTTCGGCACAAACGCTCCGAAACTCTGTCCCGCCGAACCTCGAAACTTCAGCCGGATCGTATCCTCGGGAAGTCCATCGCGGCCATGTGCCCGCGTAACTTCGCTCCCGACGATCGTCCCGACCACACGGTTGATATTGTGGATGGGCAGCTTGGCCCGTACCGGGGTTTTGTCCTTAATGGCCGGCTCGCAGATATCCAGCAGCGTCTGGATATCCATCGCATTGTCCAGGCCGTGATTCTGCTTCATGAAATTGCGTACACCGATATTTCCGCTGACCTGCGGTTTGTGCAGGATGGCGGAAAGGTCAAGCGTTCTGGCTTTCCAGTGATCGGTCTTCCGCTGGCGGAGCCGGTCCACCCGTCCGATCATCTCGTCGATGGTGCGGAAGCCCATCCGTGCCATCTGCTCGCGTACATCCTGGGCCACAAACCGCATGAAATTGACAACATACTGCGGGTCACCGGCAAACTTGTGGCGCAGCTCGGGGTTCTGGGTGGCGACGCCTACCGGACACGTATCCAGATGGCACACCCGCATCAACACACACCCGAGCGTGATCAGGGCGCTGGTGCCGAATCCGTATTCTTCGGCCCCCAGCAGTGCCGCAATGACAATGTCGCGGCCGGTCTTTATTTGTCCGTCCGTCTCCAGCACCACCCGGCTGCGCAGATTGTTGAGCACCAGCGTCTGGTGCGTTTCGGCCAGGCCAAGCTCCCAGGGCAGTCCGGCATGCTTGATGCTGGTCTGCGGGGATGCGCCTGTGCCGCCATCGTGACCGCTGATAAGGATCACGTCGGCCTTGCCTTTGGCCACACCTGCGGCAATGGTACCGACCCCGGCCAGTGATACCAGCTTCACATTGATCCGTGCCTTCGTATTCGCATTTTTCAGGTCGTGGATGAGCTGGGCCAGGTCTTCAATCGAATAGATATCATGGTGCGGCGGCGGTGAGATCAGTCCAACACCGGGTGTGGAATACCGCTCTTTGGCGATCCAGGGATACACCTTACGTCCGGGCAGCTCGCCACCCTCACCGGGCTTGGCTCCCTGCGCCATCTTGATCTGGATCTCCTGCGCGCTGGTCAGGTATTCGCTGGTCACGCCAAAACGTCCCGACGCCACCTGCTTGATGGCACTGCACCGCGAATCTCCGTTGGCATCCGGCGTGAAACGCGCGGGATCCTCGCCCCCTTCCCCGGTGTTGCTCTTGCCGCCGATCCGGTTCATGGCAATGGCCAGCGCCTCATGGGTCTCGCTGCTGATGGATCCGTAGGACATCGCACCGGTCTTGAAACGCCGGCAGATCGATTCGACCGGCTCCACCTCCTCAAGCGGCACCGGCGCCGCCGAATCGTCGAACTCCAGAATATGCCGGAGCGTTGGGAACGGATCCAGCTGCTCATCCAGCAGCCGTGCATAATCCTTGTACAATTTATAGTCGTTCAGCTTGCTGGCAAACTGCAGGGTGTGGACCGTCTCGGGGTTGTACATATGGTACTCGCCGTTCTTGCGCCACTTGTACAGTCCGCCTTCTTCGAGCACCTTTCCGTTCACGCGAACTTTCGGATACGCCCTTTGATGGCGTATTTCCGCTTCCCTGGCGATGATATCTAGCCCGATGCCGCCAATTCGGGACTGAGTCCAGGTGAAATACGTATCAATAACCTCCTTGCTGATACCCAGCGCCTCAAAAATCTGCGCGCCGCGGTACGATTTGATGGTGGATATGCCCATTTTGGACATCACCTTGACGATGCCCTTCACTACCGCCTTGTTGTAGCCCTTTACGGCACGTTCGTAATCCATCCCTTCAAGCAGCCCCTCACGAATCATGTCGTAGAGACTGGCGTAGGCCATGTATGGATTCACCGCATCCACCCCGTAACCCAGCAATGTGCAGAAATGGTGCACCTCCCGTGGCTCGCCGGACTCCAGAACGATACCCACCTCGGTGCGTTTTCCCGTGCGGATCAGGTGATGATGGAGCCCCGAAACGGCCAGAAGTGCGGGAATGGGAGCATGGTCCTTGTCAAATCCGCGATCCGACAGTATCAGGATATTGACGCCGTCTTCAACAGCTTTATCCGCAGCGGCAAACAATCCGTCAAGGCTCTCTTTGAGCCCCGGGCCCCCGTTTCCTGCTTTGAACAGGATGGGCAGAGTCGCATTTTTAAAGCCGGGCAGCACAAGATCTCGAAGCTGCCGCAGTTCCTCGCTGGTCAGCACCGGCCCTTCCAAACAGATCTGCCTGCAGCTTTCCGGTCCGGGATTCAAAATGTTGCCCTGCGACCCCAAAAGGGTTTCGGTGGATGTGATCAGTTCCTCGCGTATCGGATCGATCGGCGGGTTGGTCACCTGCGCGAACAACTGCTTGAAATAGTTGTAAAGAAGCTGCGGCTGGTTCGAAAGCACAGCCATTGG
>SL_3KL_010_SEDDRAFT_10005190_pt1 | contig 11725 bp, 9 predicted proteins | sample SodLakKL_010_SED_2_FD_10381 | JGI IMG/M metagenome (IMG submission 10381)
CTCTTCAATGAGTTTTTCCAGATCGATGATCAGAGGGTTTCCCGCGAAAGCGGAAAAACACTGATAAGGTGAGTCGCCATACCCGGTATGCCCCAGGGGAAGTATCTGCCAGATCTTCTGACCCGAAGCCACCAAAAAATCTACAAAATGCCGCGCCTCCCGGCCCATGGTACCAATCCCATACCTCCCCGGCAGAGACGTAATATGCAATAAAATCCCACTACTCCTCTCCATAAAATATGATGCCTAAAATTATACCTATCGCAATAATATTAATACTAATTACTAAATACTAACTACTAATTACTTCTTACTAACTACTTCTTCCCTCAAGCTCCTCAAGCGTCTTCCTGATAAGCTTCTCATCCGGATCATGCACCACAAAGATCATCATAATGGCTGCAATGGACAGGGAAATGCCTCCGAATACCAGCCCGAAAATGGGCTGCCCGGGCGCCACGATGCTGATAAAAGATCCAAGCACGCTGGCGGCCACGATCTGTGGCACCACAATGAAGATGTTGAACAACCCCATATAGGTTCCCATTTTATGCGATGGCAAAGAGCCCGTGAGGATGGCGTAGGGCATGGCCAGGATGCTTGCCCAGGCGATGCCTACCCCCAGCATGGAAAGAATGATCCAATTTGGGTTGGGAACCACCAGGATACTCAAATATCCCAGGGAGCCCATCAATAGGGCAAAGGCGTGTGTATAGCGTCTGTTTGTCCTGCGTGCTATCACGGGAAGCAGGAAAGCGATCAGGGCGGCAAACCCGTTGTACACGGCAAAGGATACGCCCACCCAATTGGCGCCCGTATTGTATTCGCGGTCGATATGCAGCAGTTGTGCCCGCAAATCTTCGGGCAAGTCGATCTTTTCGGCGTGTTGCTGGAAAAAGCGCACGACGCGCATCGAAGACACCACCTGATCGGCCCCTTCGGCAATGGCTGCACTGTACATGTCAATGTCTTCGCGGATGGCGGGCAGCCGGCGCTCCCACGCTTCATGAGGCTCCTGTTCCATTTTGTCGGCCATCTGAACCAGCATCGCCACATGGCCGGGCTCCAGCTTCATGTCGTAATGGTGGCTGGTGATGCCTGGGGTGCCGAATGTCCACAGGGTAAACAATCCCACCCATGAGAAAAACTGCACAATGGCCAGTTGTCCCATGGTTTTGGGCATGCGGAACAGATCGTTGACCACTGTCACAAACCCGTTATCGGTCTTTTCCCTTTTGATCAGCTTGCCTGCGATGAACTGGATCACTCCAAATATCATGAATCCGAAAGTAAGGATGTAGAGGTCGCTGCGAATAAAATCGTAGCGGTATACCAAAAAGGTCAGCACCGCCCCCAGCAAAATCCACAACACAGAGGGTTTACTGAAACGGGTGTAGGGAAGCAACTCGCCCGCCTTGTGATCCTGTTCGACACGTTCCTTGCCTTTTTCCAGTTCTTCAAACTCCCTGAGTTGTTTGGGCGAGTATTCGCGGGTGCGCAGCACGGTCCACAAAACGGCCAGGAAAAATACCATGCCGCCCATAAGGAAAGCAATCCTGACAGAGGGCGGCACCTGTCCCTCGGGGGCAATGTTGGCCACTCCGGCCAGGTTGGTAAGGGCCCAGGGCAGCATGGAGGCTACCACCGAACCGGTCCCGATAAAAAAGCTCTGCATGGCAAACCCCTTGTTGCGCTGATCAGGGGGGAGCATGTCGCCGACAAAGGCCCTGAAAGGCTCCATGCACATGTCGATGCTGGCGCCGAGAATCCAGAAGATACCCACGGCGATCCACAGCAGGGGTGCTGTGGGCAGAAGGATCAGTGCAATGGATGCACCGATCGCCCCAAATAAAAAGTACGGCCTTCGTCGTCCCAGGCGGGTCCAGGTGTTGTCACTCATGTATCCCACGATGGGCTGTACAATAAGGCCCGTGACCGGTGCAGCGATCCACAGGATCGGGATGGCTTCTACCTGTGCACCAAGGGTTTCAAATATCCGGCTGACGTTGGCATTCTGCAAGGCAAAGCCAAACTGAATACCCAGGAAGCCGAAACTCATGTTCCATATTTGCCAGAATGACAATCGCGGCCTGGTTTTCATATAGTGTGGTTTTGTTTTTTTGTTGAAATCCGGATGTTAAAAAAGGGGTTAAAGATAAAATTTTTTTTACTAAATCGGGGCCATAACATGAAAATATACCCCGCCTTTGCCATGTCGGTTCATGGTGAGTTCGGCACGCAATACCGTATCGTAATAGGTGTGGAAATCAAGGCCAAGCCCGGTACCGGCCAACCATTTGTTGGCCAGTTGGTTGTTGTGGGCAAAGTGCCTGTCATTGATTATTCCTGCATCCACAAAAAGATTAAGATAGAGGGCATAATGGATGCGGTTGAATTTTTTTGATGGGATAAAACCAAGCTCAGATACCTGTTCGGGCAACAGGTTGTATTTGATGTTTGATTTAATGATCAAATATTTGTGTCCATCCACCACATGGTTTTCATACCCCCTGACCAGCGAACCGGAAAAGCCCAGGCCCCGCTGGTCAAAATAAGAGAGGGTGGTTCCTTCGCTCCACTTGCCATTGATGCTCCAGGCCGTATACCACCTGTGGGCAAGTGGCGTGTAGTAGCGTATTGCCCCCCTGAGGGTGGTAACGTCCATGATCTCACCAGGCAATGTCCTCAGCCCCTTTCTGGTGATGCCTCCTTCAACCAGGTAGCCATCGAGCGGATATACGGCCATGTCGCGGACATCGCGCCGGAAATGGTAACTGAAGCTTAAAAAGGAAAAACGCCTTTCTCCTTCAGGGCCAAAACGCGGGTTGAGGACCAGCAGGGTATCGGCGTAATCATGGTAATGAAAACCGAGTGAAACCGTGTGCTGGTTGTAATATTCCCGGCGGTAGCTCATATTGGTGGAAACAGTGTATTCGTTCGATATGAACCGGTCAGACCGGACAAACAATCGCTGGTTGTCTTGCGTGTTGTATGCACGCCGCTTGCTCCTGTTCATCCCATAATAAATGCCCCATCTCAGGCTCTGTGCCCTGTCAAAATAGGGCGTCCGCAAAGCAATGTTTATGCTTTGTTCATTGCCTGTTTTGGCTGACAGCCATATGCGTTCATTGCGTCCGGTAATGTTGGCCATAAACAGGTTGATGCCATAATTGATGGTTGACAATGATGGGTCTCTGAGCCATTGATTTACATTGGGTTCATCGAGTTCAAACACAGGAATGGGCCAGATATTCCAACGTTCAATAAAGGAGAATGTGATGGCCACAGACGGGTGACGGGTCTGGTCAACATGGATGTCCACAAAGTTAAACAGCCCGGTGTTCATCAAATTCGACCGGCTTTTGCGGATGTTCCGGATAAGTTCATCGGGACTCATGCGGGTGCCCGGGTCAAAAAGCAACTCACGCATGATGATCCGGTCGCGTGTGAGCCGGTTGCCTTCCAGGATGATGCTGTCGATGAGTACTTCAGGTCCTGCAATGGCAGGCATGTCAATGGCCGGTTCATCGTTTCTGTGACCGGCCTGGCTTACTGGATTGGCATGCAGCAGGGCATGGCTTGGCCAGGCAACCGAAAGGATCAGTATGATATAACCGGCGATTATTCTTGTCATGATCTACCCCTTGATCGATCAGGTGTCGAGGAAACGCATCAGCGACTCAAACCGTTCACTCAGCAGGCTATCATACTGGCTCTCTTCAGCAAAGGATGCCTTGATGATGTAATCGTAGCGGTTTAGTGTCTGGATGATCGACGAAAGATCCATGACACTGACTTTGATGGTCACTTCCAGCTGGGTGCTGTCGGGACTTGACGTAACGGCAGCATGCAGGATTTTTGCGTCATTGGCTTCGATGATCCTGGATATTTCACTCAGGGAATATTGCTGTGCGCTGATTTCGAGTACAAGAATGCCTCCCGGCTGGGTAACGGATGTAAAGTTCGCCATGGCCTGAATGATCTCCGACTGGGTAATGCTTCCCTTGTAATGGTTGTGGTGGTCAAGGACCGGCACTACCGAGAGTTTTTCTGCATCGGCCAGGCGCAACACGTCAAAAAAATGTGCATCGGTTTGGACATAGAACCTGTGCAGGGGAATTTTGCTGACGTTCAGTGGCTCATCAATGTCTTCCCGGCTGTAGATGTCAGAGTTTTTCACCAATCCCAGATAATTGTCATTGTCTGTCACAGGCAGATGCACCACACCAAGATCCTCCATCCAGTTCAGGGCAAGGCTGCCCGTATCGGTTGGCTTCAGTGGCATTACCAAATTGCTTAAGAGATCCTTGGCGCGCATGTTTGAGGTCCGGATTTTTTTGTGAAGTTACTAATAATTTTATTTTTGATAGCTTTGTGAGAAAAAGGCGCAATGGTACGATTAAGCGTGAATATTAATAAAGTGGCCACGCTGCGAAATGCACGCGGGGGCAATATTCCGGATGTGGTCAGGGCGGCAGTCGATTGCGAGCATTTTGGTGCCCAGGGCATTACCGTGCATCCTCGTCCGGACGAACGGCATATCCGTTACCAGGATGTGTTGGACCTCAGACCGGTGGTCAGCACAGAATTCAACATCGAAGGGTATCCTTCACGAAAATTCCTGGATCTTGTATCGAAGGTAAAACCCGAACAGGTGACCCTGGTGCCTGATCCGCCCAATGCCCTCACGTCCAATGCCGGCTGGAATACCATCCGTCATCGGGATTTTCTTACGGAGGTGATCGCCGAACTGAAGGCTTACGGCATCCGTACGTCCATTTTTATTGAAACCGACCCGGAGCTGATCGAGCGGGCCGCCGATGTGAAAACCGACCGGGTGGAGTTGTATACAGAACCGTATGCGGCCATGTTTCCATCGGACCATAAGGCTGCTGTAACTCCCTTTGCCCAAGCGGCGGAAGTGGCGCACGCAGCCGGTTTGGGAGTGAACGCCGGCCACGACCTGAGCCTTGAAAACCTTCGGTATTTTGTCGAAAACGTACCCCACCTGCTGGAAGTATCCATAGGTCATGCCCTGATATCGGATGCGCTCTATTTCGGACTGCAGAATACGATCCAGTTGTATTTGCGTTGCCTGGATGGGGGGAGGAAGAAGTGGTAATTAGTAGTTAGTAATTAGTAATTAGTCATTAATATTAGGTGGTTGGTGGGGTTTTGTTATTTTTGGTTTGGAAGTGAGTTTGAACAACATATAACTTTTGGTGTGACATTCTTTTTTTTATTCAAAATAGCGTTATATCATGAAGCCCTCAGAGAAAATAATTGAAGAAATTGCAGATTACCTGGATTCAGGTTTAATATGTTATTTGCATCTGAAAACCCATGAGATTGAGGTAGTTTTGGATTTTGACAGTTGGGAATATAGTGATGAAGAGCCATGGCAGGAAATTATTGAAAAGATCGACAATAACTTGAATGATTATTTGGAATTTTCGACAATGTCTTCGAATGAAAGTTTTCGTGTGATGGAGGATTTTGCCGAGACTGTCGAAGATGATATTGTGCGCAACAAACTGTTCAGGGCATTGGGCGCAAATAAACCATTCCGTCTTTTTAAGTGGGAGGTTGAATCTTCAAATTGGCTCAGGGACAGATGGCATGAATACAAGAACAAACGATATATTGAATTTGTAAAAAAACAAATTGATGAATATAACCGGGGTTTGACCTGATAACCCTTCAAGATTAAACAACCGATTTTTTACTTTTGGAATTATTCTACAGGGAATTTGGGGAAGAAGGCCTGCAGCCGTTGGTGATACTGCACGGTTTGTTTGGCATGTCCGACAACTGGGTGAGCCTGGCCAGGCAAATGGCTGAGGAAGGCTATCATGTATTTGTGCCGGACCAGCGCAACCACGGCCGTTCGGGTCATAGCGAAGTATTCAATTACCCGGCCATGGTGGATGACTTGCTGGAGTTTATGGATGACCGGGAGCTGTTCGGGGTGCATCTGCTGGGGCATTCCATGGGCGGAAAAACATCCATGCAGTTTGCCTTTGACTACCCGGAAAGGGTCAGAAAACTGGCGGTGGCCGACATCAGTCCGGCGGCCAGCAGCCATGGCGCCACCCATGTGAATATCATTGATGCCTTGCTGAAGGTGGATCTTGGGCAATATGAAAGCCGCCAGGAGGTGGCTGCGGTACTCCGGAACATCCTGTCCAATCCGCGATTAAGGGAGTTTCTGCAAAAGAACCTGTATTGGAAAGACCGGAGCAACCTGGGTTGGCGCATCAACTTTGTGGCGGTGCGGGAAAACCTCGGAGAGATTTTTCGGCCCATTGAATCACCGGAGGCCTTTGATAAACCCGTGTTGTTTATCCGGGGCGGCCAATCCGATTATGTGCCTGATGCAGACATCCCGCTGATTGAGTCGCTCTTTCCGCAGGCAAAGGTCAAAACGTTGCCCGGTGCCAGCCACTGGTTGCATGCCGAGGCCCCGGAGGACTTTTTACGGGAGGTGTTGTATTTCCTGAAGGAAGGCTAAGGACGGCGGCTGTGGCGCCATAAGTGCCGTAACAATGGCAGGGCGACAATGAATTTTTTTTGCCCGGTCAGCAGGTGAAAAACCAATATCCTACAATACAAAACCTTCGCCCTGGTAGAACTCCAGGATTTTCACTTTAAATACAAATTCATACATGGCCTGCAGTGCACTGACCTCGGCCCGGTTCAGGCGGGCTTTGGCTTCGTTGTACTCGAGGGTGCTGACCAGCCCCAGCCCGAATCCCTGTTCTGAAAACTGGTAGGATTCTTTGGCGGCATCCAGGGCCTTGGAATTGCTTACATACCCCTGATAAGCGGCCATGGCGTCGGCGTGTGCCTGGTGTATGATCTGGCTCAGGTTGTTTTTTGTGCGTTCGTAACCGATTCTGGCCTGTTCCAGGTCGATGCGCGCATGCTGGATATTGGTGCGCACCTGCATGTTGTTGAAAATGGGGATGTTCAGAGTCAATCCCACCGACCGGTAATAGTTTTCGGTAAGCTGATCACGGTATGGGATGGTTTCCAGAACAGGCGCATCGCCGTTTTTTGCATGGGCCAGGTAACTGCCTGTTCCGGCATGCATTGTTTGTGTCTGGTCATTGTTGGCAACGCGTTTAAAGGCTTCTGAGTAGGCCGTACCCAGGTTTGTGTTCAACGACAGGATGGGCATGCGTTGTCCCCGGGTCATGGCCAGCCCGTTTTCTGCCATGGAAATTCGTTCCCTGGCCGCTGTTACCGAAGGTTCAATGTTGAGTGCCTTTTCGATCACCATGGTGGGATCGTAAATCACAGGGATGTCGGCTACTTCAAGTCCGGGTTTTTTGATGGCAAATTCTTCTTCGGGATCCAGTTCGAGCAGATGCACCAGTTCGAGATAGGCCAGGTTCAGGTTGTTTTTCGTATTGATCATGCGGACTTCCTGTTCGGCTGCCATGGCCTCCATTTCCAGCAGGTCGCCACGCGACACCGTACCGCCTTGTAATAATACGCGTGTGCGCTCCACTTGCTGCCGTGATAGTTCAAGTTGTTGTTCGGCCACTTCGAGCATGTCTTCGAAATACAGGATCTGCAGGTATGCATTGGCGATGGTCAGGATCAAATCGTTTTGCATTCGTTCGGTATCGTGACGCATGGCGGTTTGACGGGCCAACTGGTAGCGTATGTTGTTGATGGTACGGAACCCGGCGAACAGATGAATGCTGCCGGATGTCGACAAACGCTGTGAGGCGATCCGTTCGGTGAAAAATTCATTGGTGACCTGGTCGATGGTGCGGCCGTAGTTGTAGCCAAAAGTGCTGCCGGCATTGAGGGAGGGCAGTATATTGGCATAACTCTGTATCACATCATGGTCGGCCCGCTCGGCCTGCAGGCGCTGCTGCCTGACATCGAGGTTGTTCTCCAGGGCGTGGGCGATGCAATCCTGCAGGCTCCACACAGTCTGTGATTGGGCACTATGGGCTTGCAGCATGATGATGGTGAACAGGAACAGCAGGTTGGCAGTCTTTTTCATGGTTTTTTTATTTGAATGTTTGATTTGCGGACGCATGCAACATACGACCGCTTTTTAACCGGAAAATGATCGAAAAATATGCCAATAAAGGTAAATGGTTGTAAATAAGGTGATTAATCACATATGGCGACCAAAAAAAGCGGCCCAGGTGTTCGTTAAGCTACAATGATCGTTCGTAAGCGGACAGTTGTTGGCAGCCTGGGGAGACCAGGGAAGAAACGGACACTTATTGGCGGCCCGGGGGTAACAATGGAAGAAGCGGGCACTTATTGGCGGCCTGGGAAGACCGGGATCAGAAGTGCAGGGTGAACTTTGTTTCCACCCCGGGTTTTGACTTGACGGTGATGTTGCCTTTATGCAGCCGCATGATCTCGCGTGCCAGGCTGAGGCCGATGCCGGAGCCTTCTTTTTTCGAAGTAAAAAAGGGCACAAAGATCTGTTCCAAATTGTCGGGTTTGATGCCGTGGCCATTGTCGCTTACAGAAATGCACAAGCGGTTGAGGCCTTCTGTGGTGGCCAGGATTTGGATCCGGGGGTTTTTGGCATCCTGCACGGCATGAATGGAATTGATCACCAGGTTGATCAGGACTTGTTCGATGAGATCGGGGTCGGCGGTCAGTTTCAATCCGGGGGGTACCACCCGGTAGGCGCATTGAATGTTGCGGTCGACAATTTTTGGTTGCAGGAGTTGCTCCACATTGGTAAATAACTCACTGACCTGAAAATGCCGGAAACTTGGTTTTGGGATGCGGGTCAGGTTCCGGTAAACCTGCACAAAGTTCAAAAGGCCCTGGCTTCGCCGTTCGATGGTGTTGAGTGCACTCTGGGCACTTTCTATATCATCGGAGTCAATGTCCTGTTTTAGTTTGACACTGTTGTCGTCAATCAAAAGCCCTTTGACCGTGGAGGAAAGAGAAACAATGGGGGTGATGGAGTTCATGATCTCGTGGGTAAGCACCCGGATGAGTTTCTGCCAGGAGTCCATCTCCTTTGCTTCCAGTTCGCTGTGGATGTTTTGCAGCGAAATCAGCACATAATCGTCGCCTTGCATGCGGAATTCCGTTGCCCGTATCGACAGCTGCATGAGTTCATTGTCTGAAAAAACTTTCAGCAATTCATTCTCCCCGGCCTTGATATTTTGCAGCAGTTCAGACAGGTTTTTGTCGATTTTTTCCAGTTCGTCGATAAAGCGCAGGTTGCTGACGCGGAACATGCGTTTAAACGCGTTGTTCAACAGACTTACTTCGCCGTTTTTTTTGTATACGATGATGGCATTGCTTACGTGCTGTACAACCGTTTGCAGATAATTGAAGTGCTCTTCCTTGGCGGCCCGGGTTTTTTGGAATTCGGTGATCACCTCGTTGAAGGCCTGGTTGAGTTCGTCAAAACTTTTCCCCAGCCCTTTGTCTGAAAAAGAGGAGGAAAAGTCGCTGTAGCGGATGGCGTCAAAAAATACAGACAGCTTTCGATTGGTGCGTTCCACGTATTTTACAAGGCTCACAATCTGGAAAACGATCAGCAATGACAGGATGACGGAACTGATGACGAACTCCGGTCTCCGGATGATGGTCAACAATGCCACTACAGAGATCATGATCAGCAGAACCCTGCCAACCACCATGAAACGGAAATTCCTAAAGTTCATACTTTTCGAGTCTTCGGTATAGCGATGCCCTGGTGATGCCCAATTCTTTAGCGGCTTTGCTGATGTTGCCGCCATGTTTGTCAACTACTTTCCTGATCAGCATTTTTTCAGTGGCCTCAAGGTTGGATGCAGACTCTGCGAGGTTTTGCTCTGGTTTGTCTTGCGCCTGGGAAATGAAAAAATCGTGTGGTTGCAAAATGTTGGAGTCGCTCATGATCACAGCCCGTTCCACGGCATGCTGTAGTTCGCGGATATTCCCCGGCCAGTGATGTTTTTCCAGCCGTTTCAGGGTGTTGGTGTGCAGGCGCTTGTTGGGCATCTTGTATTTTTTGCAGTATATCTCCAGAAAATGATTTACCAGCAAGGGGATGTCATTTTTACGCTCGCGCAGCGGGGGCAGGTTGATCTCGACGGTATTGATGCGGTAAAGCAAATCCTGCCGGAACTTGCCTTCATCCACCATTTGATAAAGCGGCATGTTGGTGGCACAAATCAGGCGGACATCCACCGGGATCTCTTTTACAGATCCCAACCTGACCACGTTCCGGTTCTGTATTACGCTCAAAAGCTTCGATTGCAGGGGCAGGCTCAGGTTGCCGATCTCGTCCAGGAAGATGGAGCCTTTGTTGGCCGCCTCAAAGCGTCCGGCACGGTCTTCCCTGGCATCGGTAAAAGCCCCTTTCTTGTATCCAAACAGTTCGCTTTCAAAGAGGGTTTCGCTGATGGCGCCCAGGTCTACGCTGATAAACACCTCATCTTTGCGTTTGGAGGCACGGTGCAGTGCCCGGGCAATCACCTCTTTTCCTGTTCCGTTTTCTCCGAGGATGAGCACATTGGCATCGGTGCCCGCCACTTTTTGCACGGTGTTGAGCACCGCCATCAAAGGTTCCGACTCGCCGATGATCTGGCTGTAGGGCTGATCGCCCTGTTCCATCAGGAACTTTTGCTTGGAACGCAGATCCTGCAACTCTTTCCTGGATCGCTGTGTTTCGAGGGTGGTGGTGATGGTAGCCAATAGTTTTTTATTATCCCATGGCTTAAGCAGGAAATTGGTGGCCCCTTCCTTGACCCCCTGCACGGCCAGCTCAATGTCGCCGTAGGCGGTGATCAGGATCACGGCGATGGCAGGATCGATCTCCAGGATCTTGTTCAGCCAGTGAAAGCCCTCTTTTCCGCTGGTGGCGTCGCGCGAAAAGTTCATATCCAGCAGCATCATGTCGTAATTTTCGTTCTTCAGCAACATGGGGATGTTGTTGGGGTCGGGATCGGTGTGTACGACCTTGATGTGTTGTTTTAGAAATAACTTCGCTGCCAGCAACACATCTTCATCATCATCAACGATCAGCAGCTTGGCATCCAGTTTACTCATAATCAAACCCTCATTGTTTTACAATCTCGTCAGGAACATCTTTGCACAAAGATAAAATTTCTTACAATAGGTCAATGACCGGATGCATTTAAAAAAATATTCATAATTTTAGCCTTCATATGTTAAAAAATACCATTCATTTATTCAATAAATCATCTTAGGATATGGATAAAAAATACAATTCCGGGCGGTTAATACACCGCAGGAAGTTCCTGGAGATTGGCCTGAAAAGCGGCATTGCCCTGGCTGTGACGCCTCCCTTGCTCACACACATGGTGTCTTGCAGCGGGCCGGCGGCACGGGTGGGTCCCGGCCTGGATATGGACAAGGCGAGCATCGACAGGGTGATTGCCAGGGCCCTTAGCCAGGGCGGCGAATTTGCCGATGTGTACATTGAAAGCCGTGTTTCAAGGCAGATCATCATGGAAGAATCGATGTTTAAAAGTGGTTTGTACGGTATAAGCCAGGGCGCTGGCGTACGGGTGATATCGGGCGATAAAACAGGCTATGCCTATACCGAAGAGATCACCGAAGAGAACCTGATGCGTGCGGCCGAAATTGCTTCGTATGTAGCGCGCAACGGGAAAAGCATTGTTCCGGTAAATATTGCAGAGGGCAAACGGGACTCTTTTGTGACCGTCGAAAAACCCCTGGAGGACATTGCCGATGCCCGTCGTATTGAGATCATGGA
>SL_3KL_010_SEDDRAFT_10005191_pt1 | contig 11723 bp, 9 predicted proteins | sample SodLakKL_010_SED_2_FD_10381 | JGI IMG/M metagenome (IMG submission 10381)
GTTCGAATCCGCCTCCGATGGAGGCACCGAAGCCGATGGAACGGTGAGCTGGAACCTGGGCGATATCGAGGCGGGACAGAGCCGGACGGTATACCTCGAACTGTGGACAGACCACAGCCTGGGCAACAACGACGTCCTCATCAATGTGGCCACGGTGAGCAGCAGCATCCTCGACCCCGAACCCGGAAACAACACCGATACCCTGCACACCCCGGTAACCTCAGTCGCCGACCTGTCCATCGCCAAGGAAGCTTCGCCCGACCCGGTCATTGCCGGCGAACTGCTGACCTATACCCTCAGCGTGCACAATGCAGGGCCCTCCGACGCACCCATGGTGGAGCTGGCCGATCCGCTCCCCGCTGAACTGGGCGAAGGCGAATTCAGCACCGACCAGGGGCAAAGCTGGAGTACGTGGACAGGCCTTTACGCCTACGGCAACCTGCCGCTGAACGGCAGCTTTGAACTGCTCGTCAGGGGCCGGGTCGATCCCGGGACCCCCGAAGGCCAGCTGATCGAAAATACGGCCACGGTAAGCAGCCAGGCCGACGATCCCATACCCGGCAACAACATCGCCACAGCCACCGCCAGGGTGAGCACCCTTGCCGACCTGGAGATCACCAAATCGGCCGATCCCGACCCGGTGATCGCCGGCGAAACGCTCCGCTATACGCTTAGGGTCGACAACCACGGACCCTCGCATGCCGTCGAACTGCTCATCACCGATATCCTGCCCGAAGGGGTGGTGTTTGCCCAGGCAGGCCAGGATGGGGTCTACGCCGCCGGAGCGGTAAGCTGGGAAGTCCCCCTGCTTGAAGCCGGCAACCATCTGGAGCTGACCCTTGATGTGGTGGCCGATGCCAGCCTCGAAGAAGGGGCCATCCTCACCAATACCGCCACGGTGAGTTCGGCAACCCCCGACCCCGAACCCGCAAACAACACCTATACCCTGAACACCGGGGTTACCACCCTGGCCGATCTGTCGATCCACAAAACGGCCGATCCCGATCCGGCCATTGCCGGCATGGAGCTCACCTACACCATTACGGTAGAGAACCACGGTCCTTCCGATGCCAGGCAGCTGCTGATCACCGACATCCTGCCCCCCGAACTGACCGGTGAGGCCACCTGGACGCTTGAGGGCGCAGACAACTGGCAGCGCTGGGACGGCAGTCTTGTACATGATCTGCTGCCCGCGGGTCAGGAGATCAGCCTGCACATCCGCTCCACCCTCGATGCGGGTACGCCCGATGGCAGCCAACTGCCCAATACGGCAGAGGTCGAAAGCCTCACCCCCGATCCCGACCCGGACAACAACAGCGTAACGATCCACACCCCGGTAGAGACCAGGGCCGACCTGGCCATTGCTAAAACGGCCAGTCACGACCCGGCCATCGTGGGTACCGAGCTTGGCTACACCATTACGGTCACCAATTACGGACCCAGCCACGCCCGTCAGATCGTGGTCAGCGAAGAGCTGCCGGCCACACTCAGCCTCTTGAATGCCAGCCCGTCGGCAGGCAGCTGGGATGGAAGCCAGTGGACATTTGAATTCCTGGAGGCGGGCCAAAGCCAGACCCTGGAACTGCTGACCCTGGTGGGCGACGACGCCATACCGGGAACAACCCTTGTCAACACCGCCACGGTAGAGGCCGCCACCCACGATCCCGACATGGAGAACAACCATGTGCTCTTGGAAACAGGGCTTGCCGGCTCGGCCGACCTGGAGATCCTGGTCGAAAGCGAACCCGAGACCGTCGTTGCAGGCGAACACATTGTGTACACCCTTACGGTAACCAACCACGGTCCCACCTGGGCAGAGCAGGTGGTGGTAAGCAATGCCTTGCCCGAAAACGCCGACCGCATGGAGGTCAGCTTCGACGGACAGGGCAGCTGGGCTGAGTGGACGGGAAGCCATGTTCACGGCGAGCTGCTCAGGAACGAATCCTTCAGCTTCCATCTGAGGGCCCATACAGGCAGCGGAGCCACCGGGCAGGTGGTCAACGTCAGCAGCGTAAGCAGCGACACCCACGATCCGGACATGGATAACAACACCGCTACCACCCTTACGCCCATCAGCACCGTGGCCGATGTGATGATACAGGTAGCAGCCGAAAAAGCGGCTGTTATTGCCGGCACCAACATGATGTATACCCTCAGCATCACCAACAAGGGCCCCAGCGATGCCAGGGAGGTCATGGTGGTCACCATCCCCGACGGGCAGATGGCCTTTATCAGGGCGGAACACGGGGGCAATAAATCAGGAGACAACATCACCTGGCGGATTGGTGACGTAAGGGCTGGAAGGTCGACAGAGATCGATGTATGGGTGAACGTGCCCAGCTATGTGCCCAAAGGCAGCATTCTCGATGTGAAGGGCTACGTCAGCAGCATCACCAACGACCCCAACCTGATGAACAACAGCGACTCCATCGAGATCATTGTCGATACCCGGGCCGACCTGGAGATTACCAAGTTGGTCAGCGACCCCATGGCCAGGGCAGGCGATGTGGTCGACTACACATTGAGCATTACCAACCACGGCGAAAGTTATGCCGACAACATCAGCATCACCGACATATTGCCCGTGGGCATGGCCTTTATCGAGGCCAGCGGCAACGGGCATTACGACGAATACCACCACAGTGTGAGCTGGAACCTTTCGCTGATGCCCGACAAAACCACGATCACCCGCACGGTACGGATGAGGCTGAACAGGGACCTTTCGGGAGGTTTGCAGCTGATCAACCATGCCCAGGTATTCGCCCATACCGACGATCCTGATTTCAGCAACAACACCGCGAGGGCCGAAATCCTGGTCGACGAGCACCAGGAGCTCTTCATCCCCCAGGGTTTCTCGCCCGATGGCGACGGCATCAACGACACCTGGGTGATCGGCGGACTCAACGACCTCTATCCCAACAACGCCGTCAAGATATTCGACCGCTGGGGACAGCTCGTATTCGAGGCCGCCCCCTACCGCAACGACTGGGACGGCACCGATATACGGGGCCGGAGGTTGCCGCGGGGCACCTATTACTACATACTGGAGCTCGGGCCAGGGCAGGAGGCGATCAGGGGCTTCGTATACATTATGTATTAAAAAAAGAGTTTCGGATTATGCGTATCTTTGTTTGTATGACCAGACAGCGTGTAAAGATCATCCTGTTGCTATTGTTTTCGATGCTAGCCTCCCTGCAGGGTCAGGCCCAGCGGGAAGTGATGTATGCCCACTACATGTTCAACACCCAGGAGATCAACCCGGCCTATGCCGGCAGCCGCAAATCACTGGCCATCACCTCCCTGAACCGCTCCCACTGGTCGATGGTGTTCGAGCGGGCCCCCATGACCCACAGCTTCAACCTCCATTCGCCCTGGGACAGGGAAGACCTGGGGGTGGGCCTGTCCTTCCGCAATGAGACCCACGGGCCGGTGTCGACCACCTCACTGTTCACCGATGTTTCGTACAGTGTAAAGCTCGACGATTACTCCACCCTGTCGTTCGGGCTGAAATCGGGAGTCAGCTTTTTTAATGTAGGGCTTACGGAACTGATCATCGACGACCCCACCGACCCCCATTTCGGCACCAATGTCGAGAGCCACTGGCTGCCGAACTTCGGATTCGGGCTGTATTACCGCAAAGACGATCTGTTTGTGGGAATGTCCATCCCAAAATTCCTCGAGGTGAATTACTTCGACAACAGCTTTACGGCCGGGGTGAGGACCATCCTGAGCCGGCGTAACGTTTACTTCATAGCCGGAAAGATGTTCCGGGTCAACCCCGACATCATTTTCGTGCCCACCACCTATATCCGGCTGCAAAAAGATGCCGACCTGGAAGCCGACATCACGGCCACCCTCACCTTTTACAACAAGTTTTCGGTGGGAGCCATGGTCAGGCTGCAGGATGCCCTGGGGGTGCTGGTGGGGATGAGGATCACCGAGCACTGGACGGTGGGGTATTCTTTCGACTGGTCGGTGCTGAACCGGGTCCCCAGTTTCAATTTCGGCAGCCACGAAATCATCCTCAGGTACGACCTCTTTTTTATGCGCACCCACCGCGAAGATGCCCCGAGGTACTTCTGACTCCCTTACATTTTTTCGGGCACCCCGATGCCCAGCAACTTCATGCCGTTGCCGATGGTGAGCCCGGTCAGCCGCGACAACTGCAGCCGGAAGTCGCTCAGGCTGCGGTCGGGTTCGTTCAGCACCGAATACTCGTGGTAAAACTGGTTGTACTCCCTGCAGAGTTCATACACGTAGTTGGCGATCAGGGCCGGGCTGAACTCCCTGGCGGCTTCCACGACCGCCCCCTCGAAACTGTGCAGGTTTTTCAGCAGCGATAATTCCTTTTCGTTCAGTATGCGCTCGCCAAGCCGCGGAAAGGGAGCGGCGAGGCGTTCCGTTCCGGCCGAACGCATGATGGAGCGGATGCGGGCGTGGGTGTACTGGATAAAGGGCCCGGTATGCCCGTTGAAATCGATCGACTCGGAGGGGTTGAACAGCATGTTCTTTTTGGGGTCTACCTTCAGTATGAAGTACTTCAGGGCACCCAGGCCGATCATGTGGTTGAGGCTGTCCGTTTCATCCTGGCCGAGATCCTGGATTTTGCCCAACTCTTCGGTGGTCCGGCGGGCGGTTTCAACCATTTCGTCCATCAGGTCGTCGGCATCCACCACCTTTCCCTCCCTTGATTTCATCTTGCCCTCGGGCAATTCGACCATCCCGTAACTGAGGTGGCAGATCATGCCGGCATAGGGTTTGCCAAGGACCGTCAGCACCTTTTTGAGCACATCGAAATGGTAGTTCTGTTCGTTGCCCACCACATAGATCATCCGCTCCGGATGAAAGTCGTCGTACCTGAGCTGGGCTGTGCCGATGTCCTGTGTCATATAGACCGAAGTGCCATCGGCGCGCAGCAGCAGTTTCTCATCCAGTTTCCAGAGACTGAGGTCGGCCCATACCGAACCGTCGTCTTTTTTCTCCAGCCTGCCCTCGCTCAGACCCTGACGGACGATGTCGCGGCCCAGCAAATAGGTGTCCGACTCATAATAGATCTTGTCGAAGGTGATGCCCATCTTGCGGTAGGTGGCATCGAAGCCTTCATACACCCAGGCGTTCATCATCTTCCAGATGCCGGTCACCTCAGGGTCTCCGGCTTCCCAGCGGCGCAGCAGTTCGCGGGCCTCTACCATCAGGGGGGCCCGGTTACGGGCCTCTTCTTCCGAAAAGCCCTCGCTGTCGATGAGTCGCCTGACCTGTTCGTGCAGCAAAGACTCGAACTTCACATAATAATCGCCCACCAGCTTATCGCCTTTTTTGCCGGTGCTTCCGGGGGTTTCTCCCTTTCCGTATTTCATCCAGGCGAGCATCGACTTGCAGATATGGATCCCCCTGTCGTTGACCAGGTTGACCTTTACCACGCTGTGTCCGGCGGCTTCAAGGATGCGGGTCACGGAAAATCCGAGCAGGTTGTTGCGGATATGCCCCAGGTGGAGGGGCTTGTTGGTGTTGGGAGAGGAAAACTCCACCACCACGGGTTTTTGCTCCTTTTCCGGGGCGGGCCGGTATCCGTATGATTCGTTGCCGGCATTGGTTTCTAAAAAAGAGAGCCAGTAGGCGGGTTGCAGCGACAGGTTCAAAAACCCCCCGGCCACATTGTAGAAAACCACCTCCCTCACCCTGCCGGCAACGGCCTGCCCGATGGCCTCAGCCAGGGGCCCGGGCGGACGGCCCAGGCGTTTCGCAAAGGGGAATACAACCAGCGTCAGGTCGCCCTCAAACTCCTTCCTGGTTTTCTGCAACACGATCTGGTCTGTATCGATCGTTTGCCCGGCCATCTCCCCGATGGCCTCCTTTACTGCCGCGACAATCCTTTCTTCAACAGTCATGGTCTTTTTAAATCGGTTGATAAAGCAGGCAAAGATAATGAAGTTGTCCCTGAAAAAACATCATGGCAGCCACTCCGGAACAGATCAGCAAGCCTGGGATATCCACCAGGCTGGTGATGCCGGGGTCTGCAGCCACGGCGGGGCCGTTCGCCCGGCAGCTTCACCTGACAGGCCATACTACCGTAATAAAACATTACTGATCTGTGACCAGTCGGGCAAAAGGATGAAAGAAATCCGGTCTGCCGCCTCAGTTCAGGCCGTTTTCGACGGCAAAATTAACCAGCGACGACAGTTTCCTCATGTTCAGCTTTTTCAGCATGTTCTTGCGGTGGTTGTTCACGGTATGGTAACTGAGGCCCAGGTTGTCGGCAATCTCCCGGGTTTTTTTCCCATTGGCGAGCAACCTGAGGATCTGCCTCTCACGCCGGGTGATCAGCGCCACCTTGTCGTGGTTGAGTTCATGCAGTTTCTCCTGCATGAAGCGCCTGATGTTTTTCGGATAACTCACCGGGCCCGAAAAATCAATGCTCACGGCCACCACTTCCAGCAAATCCCCTTCGGCATCCGCCCGGAAAAGCCGGTTGGCGGTGAAGAGCCACAGGTAGTGGCCGTCGCGGTGCCTGAAACGGTAAAAAGCGGTGTGGGGAACCCCGGGTTGCTCCGTTATAGCGCGTTTCATCTGCACGAAGTAATCCTTGTCTTCGGGATGATACAGCAAAAGCAGGTCTTCCTTGTCGAGGGGTATATCGTATTGGGTATCGTAGCCAAGCAACTGATGGTAGTAATCGTTGGCCCACACCAGTTTCAATTGTTCCAGATCGAGAATGAGTACCACCGCGTCGAGGCTGGAGATTATTTTTTTGTAAAATCCCACCTCTTTTTCCAGCTGCATCAGCCGGGCCGTGTCGTTACCGGCAGGCCCGGTCTTTTTGCCCTGCTTTTCCATGTCGTTTTTCCTTTTGACCATAAGCCGGAACTTTGTGCCGGTGCCCCGGCATTTTCAACAAACAGCATTACAATATAGTTATTTTGAGCGATAATACCGNTAAATTTTTTTCGCAACCTCTTATTCCCGGCGCAGCAATGTCCCGATGCTTCGTCCCCGGGTTTCGGTTTGCCGACTTATTCCTATCTTTGCTGCGGTATACGACCACGAGCAGTAAACGTATGGATAAGTTGTTTTTCAAATGCTTACCCGGCCTTGCCGCCGCCCTTCTTCTCATGGTGGCCTGCAATGCGGCAGATCAAAGGACGGGGCAAGGCAATGCCGCCCGGGAAGAACCTGCCTCCGGGGTGGCCGTACCGGCCTTTGTTGCCGACTCGGCCTATTATTATATAGAGCGGCAGGTCGGCTTCGGCCCCAGGGTGCCCAATACCGAAGCCCACCGACAGGCAGGGCAGTGGCTCACCGAAACCATGAGNCGCTTTGCCGATACGGTGTATGTGCAGCAGGCCAGGGTGAGGGCCTACGATGGCACAGTACTCAACATCAGGAACATCATTGGGGCTTTCCAGCCCGAAAAAAGGTCGAGGGTGCTGCTGTGCGCCCATTGGGACAGCAGGCCGTATGCCGATCACGACCCCGATCCCGAAAAGCACTTCACCCCCATCGACGGGGCCAATGACGGGGGCAGCGGCGTGGGCGTACTGCTGGAGATCGCCCGTCAGCTGCAAATGCAGGAGACCGGGGTGGGGATCGACATCCTGTTCTTCGATGCCGAAGACTACGGCCCCCACCGTTTTTCAGACAGATCTGACAACGATTTCTGGGCGCTGGGTGCCCAGCATTGGGCCAGGAATCCGCACCAGGCAGGATATCACGCCAGGTATGGCATATTGCTCGATATGGTGGGGGCATCGGGGGCCACCTTCCTGCGCGAGGGGTACTCCATGCTGTATGCACCCAGGGTGGTCCGCAAGGTGTGGGACACCGCACAAAGGCTGGGCTACGGGCATTATTTCCTCCGGGAAGACGGGGGGTATATTACCGACGACCATTACTACATCAATACGTACCGGAATATTCCCACCATCAACATCATTCACCTCGACAACACCACCCCCCACGGATTTTTCCCGCAGTGGCACACCACCGGCGACACCATGGAGGTGATCGATGCCCGAACCCTCGAAGTGGTGGGAAAGACCGTGATGCAAGTTATTTATGAGGAAAGATGAGCAGGGAGCTGGCACAATAATTGATAGCATAAATGGATAGACGGGGCCTATAATATGGGATTAAACAGTAAAAAAACACAAAACCACTTTGCATTTCGTTTTTTTTGTATTTTAGCAGCTTGAAAAACAAGGCACCTTGAGGTGATCAACAACAAAGGGAGAGGTGGCCGAGTGGTCTAAGGCGCACGCCTGGAAAGCGTGTATCCGTCACAAGCGGGTCAAGGGTTCGAATCCCTTTCTCTCCGCTGGGATGTCCTGAATATCAATCAATATCAACCAACAAGCAATTACCAATTAGTCTTTTTCAAAAAACAAAAACCAACAGAATCAGTTATGAAAAAATTATTCGTCTTTTTGACATTAGCAGGGATGCTTACTTGGGGTGTGAACACCAATGTAATTGCAGAGGCACAGGTACAGGAGACAGAAACGGAAGAGATAGCCGAAACCGATCTTATCCAGGATACAGAACCTACACCTGCTGAACTGATGGAGCAGGAAATGGCTCCTGATGTTGAAGACCAGACTTTTCACTACGTTCTCAAGGAACAATTCATCGAAGGTGGTCCTGAATTTATGAGCATCATCTTGTTGTGTTTGATCATTGGGCTCGGTCTTTGCATCGAAAGGATCATCTACCTGAACCTTTCGACCACCAACACCGGCAAACTCCTCAATAAGGTAGAGGACGCACTGAAGACCGGAGGCGTTGACGCGGCCAAAGAGGTGTGCAAGAACACCCGTGGGCCTGTGGCCAGTATTTACTACCAGGGGCTTGACAGGTACAACGAAGGCATGGAGGTGGTCGAAAAGTCGATCGTTTCCTATGGCAGCGTGCTGATGGGGAGGCTGGAGATGAACCTGACCTGGATCTCTCTGTTTATCGCCATTGCGCCCATGCTTGGGTTTATGGGTACGGTAATCGGTATGATCAGCGCCTTCGACGCCATTGCCCGTGCCGGTGATATCTCGCCCACCATTGTTGCCGACGGTATCAAGGTGGCCCTGCTGACCACCGTATTCGGTCTGATCGTAGCCGTTATCCTTCAAGTTTTCTACAACTACATTGTATCGAAGATCGACAGCATTGTCAACACCATGGAGGATGCCACCATTTCATTCATGGACATCTTAATCAAGTACAAAAAATAACCAAAGCCCTTTTACCTTATGAACGAAACGGTAATCATTAACCTAGCGATGTATGTCACCTATGGCCTGCTTGTCATAGCTGCACTTACCGCCATCGCCTTTCCGATCATCCAGATGTTTGGGAATTTCCGGAAGGCTGTACCTGCGCTCATTGGTGTTGGGGTATTGGTCATCATTGTGTTGATCTCTTACGCCCTCAGCACCGCCGAGGTGTACCCGGACGCAGGCCCTGCCGTATCACAATGGGTGGGGGGCGGCATCCGTGCCACCATGATCCTCATCGGGATTGGCGTGATCTCGGCACTGTTTACAGAGGTTTACAAATTTTTTAGATAAGAACCATCAAATCAAAGGAGACAATTCTATGGCTAGAATGAGTCCTGAAATCAATGCCGGATCAATGGCGGACATTGCATTCCTCCTGCTGATCTTTTTCCTTGTCACCACCACCATGGACGTGGACACGGGGATCAACAGGATGCTGCCGCCGCCCATTGACCCCAATGCACCTGAACCGCCTCCCGTGCGCGAGCGCAACGTCTTTGTTGTGCTGGTCGATGCCCAGGACAGGCTGCTTGTTGAAGGTGAGCCAGGGACCATTGAGCGGCTGAGGGGACAGGCAAAACACTTTTTGCAGAACCCCGACAACGATCCCACCCTGCCAGTCAAGGAAACGATCGAAATAGAGCATATCGGCGAATTTGAACGTTCCATGGGGGTGATCTCCCTGCAGAACGACAGGGGGACTTCGTACGAAATGTACATTTCTGTACAGAACGAACTGGCCGCCGCCGTCCGCGAGGTCCGCGACGAGGTTTCGCGTCAGTATTTTGGCAGGGCCTTTGGCGAACTGACCGATGAAGAACTGGTTGAGGCCGTCAGACGCGCCGTGCCCATGAGAATCTCAGAAGCTGAACCAAAAGATATAGGAGGCAGAAGAAGATAATGGCACGTTTCAGAAAAGAAAAAGCGGTAAAGACACCGAAGATCAACACGGCCTCGCTGCCCGATATTATTTTCATGTTGCTCTTCTTTTTCATGGTGACCACGGTCATGCGCGAAACCACCCTCTATGTGCGCACCCAGCTGCCCTCGGCTTCCGAGATCCATCAGCTCGAACGCAGATCGCTGGTGAGTTTCATCTACATCGGACCGCCACTGCAATCGGCGGTGTTCGGCACTGAGCCCAGGATACAGCTGTACGACTCTTTTGCCGGGGTTGAAGACATCGCCTCCTTCATCGAAAGCGAAAGGCAGGCAACACCAGAAGCCGAAAGGCCGCTGATGACCACCTCGCTGAAGGTCGACAGAGACGTACAGATGGGCATCGTAACCGATGTCAAGCAGGAATTGCGGCTGGTGAATGCCCTCAGGCTAAACTACTCCACCTTGCGTGGAGAAGCCTCCGCCCTGCGGTAAGCCTCAACGATCAGAATGCATAAAAAAAGCCGTCGGGAACGACGGCTTTTTTTTTCGGGCGGCATCGGCGGGTCTCAATGCCCGGCAAATTCGTATTCATTTCTGACCAGGTATTCGCTTGACAAGCCCCGGGCAGGCGCTTCCATCTTCACCTTGCTTTGCAGCAAACGCCCCTTTTCGTCGTGCTTGCGCTCTACCCTGCTCACCAGCCTTCCGTGCAGGTCAAATTCCTCCTGGAAAGCCACCATGCCGTTGTCGTCGTACCTCAGGTGAAGGGTGTTCTTTTTGCTTCGGTTCTCTTCGATCACCTTAACGGGCCGGCCCTTTTCGTCGTTTTCAAAAAGGACCCTTTCCACGGGTTCTTCCTGCCGGTCGTAAACCACCAGCGATTCCCTGTGCCCGTTTTCATCGTAGGCATTTACCCGCTTAATCAGGATATCTTCGAATACATTGTGATGCAGCACCTCTGTAAGCCGGCCAGAAGTGTCGTAGGTATATTCCTTCTCTTCCTGAAGGGTTTCCTCTCCATCGAGCACTGCTTCGGCCACCAGCAATTCATTTTCGTAGGCATAGACTTCGATCCGCTCTGGATCTCCGTCGCTATCCACCAGCACCTTCCTGATCAGCCTGCCCTGTCCGTCGTATTCGTAATGCAGGGTGTCGACCGAGCCATCGGCATAGTGCAGCAGTTCACGGCCAACGCGTCCGGGGTCGTCGGGATGGGGCTCATAGGTCTTTTCTTCCATCACGCTGCCATCCCTTTCCTTCAGCACCTCCCTGACCATAAATCCCTGGTCGTCGTATGCGTATTCGGTAAGCTGCTCCAGCTCTCCGTTCTGTCCGTACTGCCTTTCGGCCACCACCTTGTCGAATTCGGGATGGTAGAAGGTTTCCGACAGCAAAACCTCTTCGGCTTCCACTCCGCCGGGCAGAATGGGGCATTTATAGGTCCTTTGGGTTANTAGCTTCATAATTTCAACACTTCAACACTTCAACACTTCAACACTTCAACTTTTCAACTNTTCAACTCTTCAACTNTTCAACTNTTCAACTTTTCAACTCTTCAACTTTTCAACTCTTCAACTT
>SL_3KL_010_SEDDRAFT_10005192_pt1 | contig 11723 bp, 11 predicted proteins | sample SodLakKL_010_SED_2_FD_10381 | JGI IMG/M metagenome (IMG submission 10381)
CCGTGGGGCCTGCTCGCCGGCGTCGTCGGGGTGCTGCTCGTCACCGGGATCGCCGTGGCGGTCAGCGGTCTGGGACTGGCGTCGACGCTGGCGATCGTGACGGGGGTGCAGCTGCTGTTCGGGTTCGTGATCGAGAGCGCGGGCGTCCTCGAACGGACCGTGGCGCTCGACCCCGTGCGGGTCGGAGGCGCGGTCCTGATCGTGGCCGGGGTCTACATCGTCGTCAGCCGAGGACCCGGGGCCTCCTGAGCAGCGGTCTTCCCCACCGGGGTCGTCGCGACGGCTACCGTGCTCGGCCAACCGTGCGAGGAGCCACCGTGGGCCGACACGTCCTGGTCTGGGACGCCCCCAACGTCGACATGACCCTGGCCAACATCATCGACGGCAAGCCCACCGCCAAGGAACGGCCGGACATGGCGACGCTCGGCAGGTGGCTGATCGATCACGCCGGAGCGGGTGACGACGTGGAAGCGTGCGTGTTCGTCAACGTCGCTCCGCACGTCGCCGGACCGCTGCGCGGCTGGGTGCTGTGGCTGCTGGAGCAGGGGTTCCGTGTCTTCGCCAAGCCGAAGGACGGCGACAGCGATGTCGACGACGACATGGTCGACCACGTGTGGCGGCGGTACGACGAGGGTGATCTCGACGCGGTCTACGTCGGCTCCAACGACGCCAAGGCCTTCCTCGCGCCCATCGGTGACCTGCTGGACCGTGGGGTGGCGGTCACGGTGATGGGCTTCGCGGAGTACGCCGGCGGGTTGTCGACGCTCGACGGGCTGCGCTTCATCGACCTCGAGTCGATCGAGGGGCTGTTCGCCGAACCGTTGCCTCGGATCACCCTCGAGGCGCTGCCGGCCGACGGTCGCTGGTTCGAGCCGACCGGCAAGCTCGGCGTCGGATCGTTGCCGCGGGACATCGAGACGTGAGCACGGACCGGCCGGATCGACACGAGGGCCACCACCCCGACATCCGCTCCGAGGTGGCGCCGCTCGAGGCGGTGCTGCTGCACCGGCCGGGGGAGGAGCTCACCCGGATCACCCCGTCGAACAAGGACGAGCTGCTCTTCGACGAGCTGCTCTGGCTCGAGCACGCCCAGCGCGAGCACGACGCCTTCGCCGACGTGCTCCGCGCTGCCGGTGTCGAGGTGCTCTACGTCGAGGAACTGCTCGCCGAGGTCGCCGAGGATCCTGACCAGGCGCGCGAGCTGGTCGCCCGCCACGTCACCGAGACCACCTGCGGCCCCCAGGCCGTCGAGCGGGTCCGCGACCTGATCCTCGGTGGCACCTCGCGCGAGCTGGTCGACCACCTCGTGGCGGGGGTGACCCTGGAGGAGGTCGGCCCGCTCGACGGGCTCGTCGCCGCGGCCAGCGCGCCGACCGACCTGGTCCTGCACCCGCTCCCCAACCTGGTCTTCGCCCGCGACTCGTCGGCGTGGGTCGGTGAGGGGGTGGTGCTCTCCCCGATGCACCGGCCGGTACGGCGGCGCGAGACCGACCTGCTCCGCACCGTCTACCGCAACCACCCGCGGTTCGCCGCTGCGCCGATCTGGTTCGGCGGCTCGGACGTCGAGCACTACCCGGCCACCTTCGAGGGCGGCGACCTGCTGGTGGTCGGCGAACGGGGCGTTGCGATCGGTCTGTCCGAGCGGACCACCCCCTCCGGCGTGGAGACGCTGGCCCGCCGGCTGTTCCGGGCCGAGGTGGTCGACCGCATCCTCGCGGTCGATCTGCCCAAGGTCCGGTCGGCGATGCACCTCGACACGATCGTCACCCAGGTGGATGTGGACGCCTTCATCACCTACCCGCAGATGACCGGCTCGCTGGCCTGTTACGAGGTGGTGCCCGACGCCGACGGCGGCGTCCACGTGACCGAGGCCGACGGGCTCATGTCCGGGCTCGCCTGGGCGGCCGGGATCGATCATGCCCGCGCGATCGAGCCCGTCCTCGGCTCGATTCGCGCCGAGCGTGAGCAGTGGAACGATGCCAACAACACCCTGGCGATCGCGCCCGGCGCGGTGATCACCTACGAGCGCAACGTCGCGACCAACGAGATCCTCGAGTCCGCGGGGGTCAAGGTCTACACGATCCCGTCCTACGAGCTGCCTCGCGGTCGCGGTGGGCCGCGGTGCATGTCCTGCCCGATCCGGCGGAGCCGGAGGTGACGTCGGTTGCCGAGCTGTCCGGGGTCGGGGTGCGCCGGGCCGGCAACGAGATCCTCGACGAGGTGTCGCTGCGGCTCGGGTACCGCGACCACCTCGCCGTCCTCGGGCCCAACGGTGCGGGCAAGACCACGCTGCTGCGGGTGCTGTCCACGTACCTGTTCCCGACACGCGGCGAGGCGACGGTGCTGGGCACCACCTTCGGGCGCGGCGACCTGCGGGAGCTGCGCCATCGCATCGGGTTCGTGTCGGTCGGCCTGGACCCGTTGACCCACGAGCGTGCTGCCGCGCTGCCGCTCGTCGCGGTCTCGCGTCGCGGTGGGCTGTGGCCGCCGCCGGGCATCCTCGATGACCCCGAGCTGCGTGTGGCCGCCGAGGGTGCACTGGAACGGGTCGGGGCGGCCCACCTCGGCGAGCGCCGCGTCGACACGCTGTCGCAGGGCGAGCGCCAGCGGGTGCGGATCGCTCGGGCGCTGGCGACCGACCCGGAGCTGCTCCTGCTCGACGAGCCCTTCGCCGGCCTCGACCTCGGTGGCCGTGAGGCCCTGCTGGTCGACGTCGAGCGGCTGCTGGCCGACCCCCACGGTCCCACGGTGGTGCTGGTCACCCACCACCTCGAGGAACTGCCGACGGCCGTGCGCTCCGCGCTGCTGCTCCGCGGAGGGCGCTGCCTCGCCGCAGGGGCCATCGATGACGTGCTCACCGACGGTGCGGTCAGCGCCGCCTACGGCATCGACGTCGAGGTACGACGACGCGCCGGACGGTGGAGCGCGACCGCGCGCCCGTGACGTCGACGCCCGGCGGGCGGTCCGGGGGTCCGTGAGGGGCGGGGTGGTCGCAGCACGCTCGTCGGGGTGTGCGCTACCCGTCGTCCCCTTGCGAGGTGAGGGGTACCTGAGTTAGGCTCACCTCACCTTCGTTCGAGCTGCAGCGCCCGAGCTCCCCGTCAAGGTCCTGGTCCATGCTCATCTGCCACTGCGCCGTCGTCAGCGACCGCGCGATCCGTGCTGCCATCGTCGATGGTGCGAGCGACGTCGCCGAGGTCGGGCAGCGCTGCGGAGCGGCGAGGGCCTGCGGGGGCTGCGTCCCCGGGATCGAGTCCCTGCTCGCCGAGGCGGCCATCGCGATCCGTGAGCCGGCGTCGGTCGGCGCTCGGCAGGCCGCGCGGCGCCACGCGTACGTCTGCGGCGACCACGAGCGCCGGGAGGCCGCCGCGGCCGTCGCCTGACCCGCATCGCTCGGCGCCCGCCGTCATGTGGACGTGGACGTCCGCGGTGCGGTTGCCTAACTTCGTGGCGTGACCGACCTGACGTCGTGACCGACCCGAGGCGGTGACGGCGACCCCGACACGAAAGGGCACCCGTGGGACGTGGTGACGAGCGGATCATCGAACTGCTCAACGACATGCTCACCTACGAGCTGACGCTGATCAACCAGTACTGGCTCAACTACCGGATGCTCGACAACTGGGGGCTGCCGGGACTGGCGGCCCGCTTCAAGGCGATCGCCCTCGAGGAGATGGAGGACGCGGACAGCTACGTGGACCGCATCCTCTACCTGGAGGGGCACCCCAACCTCCAGCGCCTCGGCACGGTCCAGGTCGGTGAGGACCCCCTCGAGCAGATCCGGCTCGCCATGGAGGCCGAGGCCACGGCGGTCGAGCGGCTCAACGCCGGCGTCGCGCTCTGCCAGGAGGTCGGCGACCACGGCACGCGTGAGCTGCTCGCCGAGGCGGTGGTCGAGGAGGAGGGCCACCTCGACTACTTCGAGACGCAGCTCGAGGCCGCCGAGCGGGTCGGGACGCAGAACTGGCTCGCACAGTTCACCGAGGGCAACACCACGGACTGATCAGGACCGATCAGCGTGACGCACGAGGTGCCACCGTCGTCCGCGTCGTCGCACATCGCGCTCCCCGGCTGCGGGGGATCCTGGCTGGGTCGGTCGGCTGTCCCGGCCTCTGGTGCGACCGGACAGGAGGGGTAGTCTGCCGGGTCGAGGGAGGATCTGGATGACCGCACCCGTCCCCGCAACCCCGTCCTTGGGAGGGCCACCATGCCGGAAGCCGTGATCGTCGCCACCGCCCGTACGCCGATCGGTCGGGCCTTCAAGGGGTCGATGACCGAGGTGCGGCCCGACGACCTGACCGCCACGATCATCGAGGCGGCGATGGCCAAGGTGCCGGCGCTGTCCCCCGATGACATCGACGACCTCCACCTCGGCTGTGGGTTGCCGGGTGGCGAGCAGGGCTTCAACATGGCTCGGGTCGTCAGCACCCTGCTGGGGTGGGAGCAGGTCCCCGGCACGACGTTGACGAGGTACTGCGCCTCGAGCCTGCAGACCACGAGGATGGCCTTCCACGCGATCAAGGCGGGCGAGGGCGACGTGTTCGTCTCGGCGGGCGTCGAGATGGTGTCGCGCTACGTCAAGGGCAACTCCGACAGCCACGAGGACACCCAGAACCCGCGGTTCGCTGAGGCGCAGGAGCGCACCAAGACGGCCGCCGAGGAGGGCGCGGACGGCTGGAGCGAGCCCGACGGGCTCCCCGATATCTACATCCCCATGGGCCAGACCGCCGAGAACCTCGCGCTGCTCAAGGGTGTCTCCCGCGAGCGGATGGACGACTTCGGCTACGAGTCGCAGATGCGGTACGCGAAGGCCGACGCGGACGGCTTCTGGGCCAACGAGATCACCCCGATCGAGCTGCCGGACGGGTCGACGATGGACAAGGACGACTCGCCGCGGGCCAACACCGACCGCGACAAGATGCGTGAACTGCAGCCGGTGTTCCGCCCCGACGGACGCATCACCGCCGGCAACGCCTGCCCCCTCAACGACGGGGCGGCAGCCGTGATCATCATGAGCGACACCAAGGCCGCAGAGCTCGGGCTCGAGCCGGTCGCGCGGATCGTGTCGACGGGGGTCTCGGCGCTGAACCCGGAGATCATGGGCTACGGCCCGGTCGAGTCCTCCAAGCAGGCGCTGTCCCGGGCGGGTATGACGATCGACGACATGGACGTCATCGAGATCAACGAGGCCTTCGCCGCGCAGGTGATCCCCTCCGCCGACGACCTCGGTATCGACTACGACAAGCTCAACCCGCACGGTGGGGCGATCGCCGTCGGGCACCCCTTCGGGATGACCGGTGCACGCATCACCGGCACGCTGCTCAACGGCCTGCAGCACCGCGACGGCACCTTCGGGCTGGAGACGATGTGCGTCGGCGGTGGCCAGGGCATGGCGATGGTCGTCGAGCGGTTGCGCTGAACCCGGACGAACGCCAGGTGTCCGGCGACGGCGCGCCTGCCGGAGACGGCGAGGTGACACGGGACGACGCGCCTGCCGGGGACGGCGAGGTGGCACGGGACGGCGCGCTTGCCGGGGACGGCGAGGTGACACGGGACGACGCGGTGAGCGGTGGACGGGACTGGCGCGACGGGCTCGTCGACGACGGTGACGAGCCCCTGCTGAGGCTGCTGTCGTGGACCGGCCCGTGGCCCGAGGGCGATCCCGACGCCAACCTCAAGGTCGACGTGGCCGCCTACAGCCAGGCCGAGCCGCTGGGGACGCTCGCGAACCTCGCCCGGTCCGTCGACGTGCCGGTCGGTGCGCTGGCACGCTACGTGCTGGCCCGGTGGGCGTCCGGCGGCAGCGAGGGGCTGCTCGAGCTCGGCCCGTCGACCGTCGAGCGCATGGGCGCCGAGGTGGAGCGGGCGGAGGCGGCCGGCACCGACGTGGCCCGGCTCCGTGCCTACGAGGTGCTGCGCCAGCAGGTGTCGTGGCTCTCGCACGGGCTGGACCACCCCGTCGAGAGCTACCCGACCGGCGGCGCCGGGCCCCGCCAGCGGGTCCGGCTCGCCGCGTACGGGGTGATCGCGCGCGACGCACACCTGCTGCTGACACGCATCGCGTCGGGCCATCCCGGCGCCGGGCGCTGGACGCTGCCCGGCGGTGGGCTCGACCACGGCGAGGATCCCCGGGACGGCGCTCGACGGGAGATCCACGAGGAGACCGGGCTCCACGCCGAGGTCGGGCGGCTGCTCGACGTCGACGCCCTTCGTGTCGGACCCGAGCGCACCGTCAGCGGCGACGACGTGCACAGCGTCCGGCTGCTCTTCCACGCCGAGGTCGCGGCCGACGACCCGCCCAGGGTCGTCGAGGTGGAGGGGTCCACCGCGGAGGCGCGCTGGGTCCCCGCCGATGACCTCGCGCACCTCGACCTCGTCGATCTCGCCTGGCACGGCGTGGCGTTGAGCGGCCTGCGTCGCGGGCCGGGCCAGCGTGGGCGGTGAGGCGACCACGACAGGCGACCACGCCACCTGTGTCACCTCATCGGCCCCGCCCGTGTCGGACGCTGTGAAGGCTGGGGTGCGCCGTTGCACCTGAGGCTGCACGCTGGGGCTGCGCGGGGGTGGGTGTGGGGCGGTGTGCAGGCTGGGGTGCGGTGGTGCACCTGTGGTTTCACGGTGGGGTCGTGCGGGGGTTGGTGTGGGGTGCTGTGAAGGCTGGGGTGCGGTGGTGCACCTGAGGCTGCACGCTGCGCGGGCAGGACGTGTCGCGCCTCCTGAACCCCCGTGCTTCCAGCCCTTCGCGCTCCTGACAGGGGCGAGGCTCAGCTGATCAGGCCGAGGCGGAGGGCGCGGGCGACGGCTGCCGTGCGATCGGGGACGTCGAGCTTGGTGAGCAGGCTCTGCATCCGCGTCTTGACGGTGCGTGCCCCGATCCCGAGCTCCTTCGCGATCGCTTCGTTGGTGAGCCCGTCCGCGGCGTGGCGCAACACCTCCAGCTCCGCGTGGGTGACGTTGGCTGCGGCCGAGGTGGCTTCGCTCGGCCGCCAGTTGCCTGCGAGCTGCAGCGCGATCGACGGGGCGACGACCCGCTCGCCGGCGTACGTGCGTCGGACCGCGTCCCGCAGCTCCTCCGCGGTCGCGGTCGTCAGCAGGAAGCTGCCGATGCCGGCGATCACCGCTTCCCGCAGTTCGATCACCGTGGCGCTGTCCGCGACGGCGACCACCGCAAGATCGCGCTGCCGCTTCGTGATCGCCGCGACGGCGGCGAAGGTCGAGGGATCGTCGTCGCGGACCCCGACCACCAGCGCGTCGGCATCCAGGCCGGCGATCGCGTCCGTGAGCCCCTCGATCGGGAGCTGGGCTGCCACGGGGTAGGGGTGGAGCATCGCGGCGAGCCCGGCGCGCAGCACGGGTCGGTCGTCCGCGACGACCAACGCCTCCGGTGGGCCCCCCGTTCGCGCGGCATCGCGTGCGGAGCCCGCCATCGTCAGATCGATTCGATCGAGCGCACGGTCACCTTCACGGTGACGTCCGTCGGGGTGGTGAAGGACACGGTGTCGCCGACGGCTGCGTCCAACACCGCCTGTCCCATCGGGGACTCGGACGAGAGGATCTCGAGGTCCTCGTGATGGTCCTCGCGGCTGCCGATGAAGTAGGTCTCCTCGTCGCCCTCGACGTCGAGCACGACCTTGAGCCCGGGACGCACGGTGTCGTTGTCCGGAGGTTCGCCGATGCGCGCGTCTCGGAGCAGCTCCTCGAGCTGGCGGATGCGCGCCTCCATCTTGCCCTGCTCGTCCTTGGCGGCGTGGTACTCGGCGTTCTCGCGCAGGTCACCGTGGGAGCGAGCCTCCTCGATGTCTGCGGACATGCGCTCGCGCCCCTCGGTCTTGAGGGTCTCGAGCTCCGCGCGGAGCCGTTCGTACGCGTCCTCGGTGAGCCAGGTCTCGGCCACGATGTACCTCTCCAGGATGTCTCGGTCGTGTGATCACACCCTCTCACGGGGTCCGCGCACGGGGTCCGCGGGGGTCTCACGACGAACGCCCGGACGTAGAAGGAGCGCCCGGGCGTGACGTTGCCTCGTAGGATACCAGCCTGCTCAGCACCTCGGCAGGCTGGTGGTGCCCGTCCGTCCGGAAGGGGTCCGACGGGCACGTGACCCCGGGCAGTACCCTGATGGGATGGGTATCACGGACCTCGCCTACCGGGTGTACGAACGGCGGCTGAGCAGCGAGCTCGCCGACGGTCCGTTGCCCGCACACGTCGGGGTCATCCTCGACGGCAACCGACGCTACGCGGCCGAGCGTGGGATGACCACGCCCTCCGACGGTCACGAGGCGGGTGCCCGGCACATCGAACCGTTCCTGGACTGGTGCCTCGACCTGGGCATCCCCTACGTCACCCTGTGGCTGCTGTCCACCGACAACCTCGGCCGCGACGAGGTGGAGATCTCCGCGCTCATCGGGATCATCGAGGACACGGTCCGGCGCATGGGGTGCTCGGAGGATGCCGGCGCCCGGGGCCTGAAGGTGACCGCCGTGGGGGCGCTCGACCTGCTCCCCGAGTCCACCCGGCGGGTCCTGAAGGAGGCCGAGGAGGCCACCAAGGACCACGACCGCCTGCGCGTGCAGGTCGCCGTCGGCTACGGCGGACGGCAGGAGATCACCGACGCGCTGCGCAGCCTGCTCGCGGACCGCGCCGCGCAGGGGATGTCGCTGGAGGAGCTCGCCCAGACGCTCGTGCCCGAGGACATCGGCGATCACCTCTACACCACGGGCTTGCCCGACCCGGACCTGATCATCCGCACCTCGGGTGAGGTCCGCCTCGGTGGCTTCCTGCTGTGGCAGTCGGCTCACAGCGAGTTCTACTTCTGCGACGCGTACTGGCCCGCGTTCCGACGCGTGGACTTCCTCCGCGCCCTGCGTGACTACCAGCGCCGCACCCGCCGTTTCGGCCGCTGACCGACCACGTCCTCGCAGCCGCGTGCGACCGCCCCCTCGCGCGACCGCCCCCTCGCGCGACCGCCCCTTCGCGCCTCGCAGCCGCGTCACCGCCCGGGGCAGCTCGGGTCGGCGCCCGACGCGGGCCACCTCGACGTCGAGGTTGCTCGGTCGTCGGGCCCGGCCCCGCTACCGTCTGCCGGGTTCGACCGACCACCAGTTCGCTCGATCGAGGCCACGCTCAGGTGCCGACGCCGCCGACGTACAGACCGGGAGCCAGGCTCCATCTGGCCGGGACGCGGGGTCCGACGCTCCGGAGCTCTTCGCCGCCCAACGCCCTCCACGCCGCCCTCCGGGGCGGCGTTCGTCGTTCCCGGGGTGCGGATCGCCGTCGATCCGCGTGAGCCTCGGTAGGGAGTCCCCGATGCCCACCGCCACCACCGCTCGAGCCAGCACCACGGCGACCGCCGCCACCGGCACCGCCCCGACCATCGCCACCGACGCCACCGGCCCCACCGTCGACGCCACGCGCACCTTCGTCCTCGACACCTGCGTCCTGCTCGCCGACCCCAACGCCCTCACCCGGTTCGACGAGCACGAGGTCGTGATCCCGCTCGTGGTGATCGAGGAACTCGACCGCAAGAAGACCGCGCTCGACGACGTCGGGCGCAACGCCCGCCTGGCGCTCCGCGCGATCGAGGAGCTGCGCGTGGCCTCGGGCGGTGGCCTCCACGATCCGTTGGAGCTGCCCGGCGGCGGCACGATCCGCATCGAGTCCAACCACGTCGACGTCGCCCTGCCGCCCTACCTCGACGCGCACAAGGCGGATCACCGCATCCTGTGCGTCGCGATGGGCCTCGGGGGCACGCTCGTGACCAAGGACTCGGCGCTGCGGATCAAGGGCAGCCAGCTCGGGGTCACCGTCGAGGACTACCGGGGCGACACCGCCCGCACCGAGGAGCACGTCACGGGCATCATCGACGTCGAGGTGGATCCGCAGGTGCTCGACGCCCTGCACCGGGACGGCAAGGTGCAGATCGACGCCGAGCTGGCGGACCTCACCCACCTCGACGTCGGGTTGTGGCCGAACGCCTGCCTCGTGCTGAAGGCCGGTCGCTCCAACTCGGGGCTCGGCCGGGTGCTCGACGTCGCGGAGGACGGCACCGCGACCCTCCACCGGGTCCAGGGCCACCGGCCCGTGTTCGGGATGTCGCCGAGGGACGTGCGCCAGACCTTCGCGATCGACCTGCTGCTCGACCCCGATGTGCCCTGCGTGTCGCTGATGGGCATGGCGGGGACGGGCAAGACGTTCCTGGCGCTCGCCGCCGGGCTGGAGCAGGTCGTCGAGGCCACCGCCTACCGCAGGCTTTCGGTCTACCGACCGCTGATCGCGGTCGGACGTCAGGAGGTCGGCTACCTCCCCGGCGACCTCGACGAGAAGCTCGCGCCCTGGATGGCCGCGGTCCACGACAACCTCTACGCGCTGCTGCGGCGTGACGACGGTCCCGCCAGCCGCGGCACCCGTGAGCACCGGCAGGTGCAGTCGACGATCGAGGCGTTGGTCGACCGCGGGCAGCTGGAGCTCGCCGCGATCACCTACCTGCGCGGGCGGTCGATCACCGACGAGTTCGTCGTGGTGGACGAGGCGCAGAACATCGAGCTGTCGGCGCTGAAGGTCGTGCTCACCCGGATGGCGACCGGGTCCAAGGTGGTGTTCTGCGGCGATCTGGGCCAGGTCGACAACCCCTACATCTCGCCGTACGGCGGGATGGCCGCCCTGATCGAGAAGATGAAGGGCAGCCCGCTGTTCGGCCACGTCACGCTGTCGAAGGGGGTGCGCAGCCCACTGGCCGAGCACGCCGCGACGATCTTCTGATGGTGCGCGGCCGGCTGCTCCGGGGACGTTCGACGGCGACGTCGGGCCCGGGCACGTGCACCACGTGCCCGGACTCCAGGATCCGCCGCTGCATCCACGCGGGTATCAGTTCAGGCGGGCCTTCGCCCGGATCGCGGCGCGACGGATCTCCTCGGCGTCGTCGGCGGAGCCCCCGGTGACGTCGAGGTAGGTCTCGTAGGCCGCAGCGGCCTCACCGAACCGTCCGAGTTGCTCGAGCAGGTCTCCGAGCACGCGGTGGTCCTCGGGCGCTTGGTTGGGCAGCAGGAGCTTGAGCTCCACGGTCCACAGCGCGTTCGCTGCGTCACCTCGGGCGTGGAAGTCGCGGGTGAGGTTGTTGAGCAGTCGCCGGACGACCTCGACCGCCGGGCTCGGGCGCAGCATCGCCCGGTGGTAGGTCACCTGGCCGGCCGATACCTCGGCGAGCAGGTCGACCAGCGCATCGTCGTCGAGCAGGGCGCCGTCGTGGAAGGGATCGACGACCACCGGGCGCTCCCCGCCGGCGACCGCGGCGACCACGTGGCCCGGCAGGTTGACGGGGTAGGCCGGCACGCCCAGCCGTCGCCCGATCGACACGAACAGGATCGCCAGGGAGATGGGGAGTCCGCGCTTGCGCTCGAGGACCCGGGTGAGCAGCCCGTTGTCGGGGTCGTAGTAGCTCTCCGCGTCCCCGCTGTACCCGAGCTCGTCGGCGAGGTAGCGGGCGATCCGCCAGGCGTCCTCGTGGGGCTCGCCGGGGGTGAACCCTGTGGTGCGGAGCCCGTCGGCCAGGGCATCGATCCTGAGCAGGGCGGCATCGACGTCCAGCTCGGGCTCGGTCTCGACGCAGCACAGCAACGCCGCCTCGGCAAGGTCGGCGTCCGATCGGCGGACCAGCCGCACGAGCCGCTCGCGATGTTCCATGGTGCCACGGTACCCGGGCACCACCGGGCGTCGGCTCCGCGCGGGCC
>SL_3KL_010_SEDDRAFT_10005193_pt1 | contig 11721 bp, 12 predicted proteins | sample SodLakKL_010_SED_2_FD_10381 | JGI IMG/M metagenome (IMG submission 10381)
ATTTGTGTTAGGTGCTGATCGGGCTATCCACTGCCGAAATAATCTTTGAAACAACTGATAAATGGCTCCGTCAATCCTGAACAAATTACAAATTGATCTGTGAGTGCAGGAAAACGTAGACAAATTACAAAAATCTTCTATATTACAGCCATCATAATTGTATTCTTAATAATATAGTCACAGAATAAAATATACCGGTCATCAGAATGACAAATTTTGCAGAGAGGGTTATTCAATTCAACAGTAATTTGCATCTTGATTTAAATCTTCCGGATGGCATAAGGGTAATGAATCCCTTTGCAGAAAATCCTGAAGCCCTGAAAATATCATCTGCTTTCTACAGGAGGTTTTATAGCGACAATAAGGTGCGAAGGCTAATCCTCGGAATCAATCCCGGTCGTTTCGGGGCTGGTGTTACAGGTATTCCTTTTACAGACACCAAGAGACTTGCAGAGAAATGCGGCATTGCTATTGAAGGAATCAATACACATGAACCGTCATCAGTTTTTGTTTATGAAGTTATTGAAGCATATGGTGGAGTAAAAAAGTTCTATAGTGATTTTTACATAAACTCACCTTCTCCCCTGGGATTTGTTAAGATCAGCAGCAAAGGAAGAGAGGTTAACTACAACTATTATGACAGTACAGAATTGTCACGGACCGTATACCCGTTTATGGTAGATTCCATTAAAGCTCATATAAGAATGGGTATAAATACAGATGTGGCGTTTTGCCTTGGCACAGGAAAAAATTACAAGGTCCTCAGCAGGATGAATGAGGAACAGCGATTTTTTGGTAAACTTGCTCCCCTTGAACATCCCAGGTATATTATGCAGTATAAATCCAGACAGAAACAGTATTATATTGATAAATATCTTGAAACACTTCGATTTTTAAACAGCCCCTGGTAGAATAACCTGAAAAGGAAGTAACCTGAGAGAAGTATCGGGAGTAACATTATAATATAGTATTTTCAATGCAAAAAAGCCCGGAATGATCAATGACATTTCCGGGTTTTAATTGCTTCCGGGTAGTAAAAAATTCGCTAAAATCGGACTATCTACCACCAGAGTTAATGCCATTTGGCTTTAACCCCGATTTTTGCTTCGCACCGCGAATTTTTTTAATCGCACATGCCTTTAGGGCAAAGCCCCGCCAGGACATTACCGCGACCTGAGGACACGGGTTTTATAGCTTAACTAAAACTATCATATCAGGTGGTTGACTCAAGTATCTCCTTTCCTAATGCCAGACACTCCTCCCTTTTTAGATTGTCATACTCAACCATATTGGGAATTTGCTGCATCTTCTCTCGTACATCCGGCTCCATCAGTCCCCAGGTTATCCTGCCCAGGAAAACTTTTGCGGGTACATCATAGGCTCCGGTCAGCGGTGAAAGCTGGTAACCGATAAAAGCATCATGTTGCTCCTTTTCAATGGGCTGCATCATATTTCCGCAAACAGCAAATAATCCACGCACCTTCCCCTCAAACGTACTCCTGTTTTTTTCAAGGTAATCTTTCAGCATGGGATAAATTTCGTTGCTCCTTATTGATCCGCCGATAACAATATGGTCATAAACGGAAAGGTCCGGGTTTTCCCGTACATCAAAGACATTGGCTATAGCGTCCATACCTTCAGAAATCCAAATCCCCGCATCACGGGATGTGCCGCACCATGTACCAAACAGTACCGCCCACTTCTTATCTGAGGGTCTGGGATAGAACTCGAGTGCAGCTGCCTTCTTGGGTAACATCAGGGCTCCGAGGCCAAGTATTCCGGCTTTTAAAAATTCACGTTTTCTCATGGTTTATGGTTTTGGGTTAATATCGGTTAAAAGTAAATATTAGCAGCTTAATTTTATATCAGATAATAATTTATATCATCTATTATTTCCAACTAATATTTCTCCTGTAAAAAATCAAAATTTTGTATAAAAAAGAAACAAAATTTTGACTTAAAGTCGGAAACACTTCGTTTTCACATTAAATTTTCTCATGCGTCTGTGTTTAATTTACGCAGAAAAAATTTAATGTATATTTCACTATTCAGCAATCGCCAGCATTTCAAAATCTGAAGTTGTAAGTTTGTCATTTCTGCTGAATGCACCAAGTTTTGCACCAAAAATATTGATGTTTTTAAATCCGAGAGATTTAAGCAACCAGGTTATTTCCGGGGGAGTATTTAATATTTTTTACCATAATCTTCGAACATCTGTTCGTACCACATTTTTGGTCTGTCGTTATTTTCTGTCATGATCAGCAAAACTATTAAGTAGAATAAATTGCGGTAATTTTTTCTCAGAGTAAATATAAATGAATTCTTTGCATTATATTGCAAATGTCATAAAGATAAAAATCAATTCATTATGACTGAAAGGAACCGAGAATTCCAGGTATTTTTAAAGTCCGCGGGAGCAAAATGCAATCTTCGGTGCAGTTATTGTTATTATCTTGAAAAAGACACCCTTTACAAAACTTCACCTGCTAAAACTGAAGGTACTGAATCAGGATTCAATGTTGTGGACAACAGAGCCATAATGTCAGATGAGCTTCTTGAGAAGTATATTTTACAACACATAAAAGCATCTGACGGACAATCTATAAATTTCTCCTGGCATGGTGGTGAACCAACACTGGCTGGCATTGATTTTTACAAGAGGGCCGTGGAGCTGCAGAAAAGGTACAAACCGGCGTCTAAAAAAATAATAAATGGCATACAGACCAATGGCACACTGCTTGATGAGGAGTGGTACAGATTTCTCGAAAAGGAGGAATTTATTGTCGGGATCAGCATGGATGGTCCTGAAAATTTTCATGACAAGTACAGGTTAACCAATAATGGTAATCCTACTTTCTCCAGGGTCTACGAGTCCTTCAGGCAACTAAAAAATCACAATATCATTACAGAAGTATTATGTGTAATACATGCTGGCAATATGGATCATCCGGTGGATGTTTACAGTTTCTTCAGAGAAAATGGAGCAACTTTCATTACCTTCCTTCCCCTGGTGATAAGGGACCATCAATCTGAGAGCGGGGTAAGTGATAGTTCTGTTACTGCAGAGGGTTTCGGCCGGTTTATGGTATCAGTTTTTGATGAGTGGGTTACCAATGACATTGGAAAGATCAAGGTTCAGTTGTTCGAAGAGGCAGCCCGGCCGGCATTCAACCAGGGTCATACTCTTTGTGTTTTCAGGGAAGAGTGCGGTGGTGTTCCGGTGGTTGAGCACAATGGTGATTTTTATTCATGCGATCACTATGTTGATCCTGAACATCTTATTGGCAATATAAATAATACTGACCTTGCAAAGCTTCTTAACACCAACGAACAGAAAGAATTCGGCAGGGCAAAGAGTGAGACACTTCCCCGGTATTGCCTTGAATGTGAAGTAAGATCAATGTGCAACGGCGAATGTCCGAAAAACAGGTTTATCCTGACTCCTGATGGTGAGCGGGGACTGAATTATCTGTGTTCAGGGTACCGTAGGTTTTTCAATCATTGCAAACCATGGGTAGAAGCAGTTGCTGAAGCCTGGAGGTTCAAAAATCTTCAAACTTTGCAAGCCGGGATTCATGGCAGGCCTGGTACACAATCCCTTCACCAGGTCAGGCCGGAAACAGAACCCCGGAGCCCCAACCAGAGAGATCGGAAAAAAATTAACCGCAATGCACCTTGTCCATGCCGATCAGGTAAAAAATATAAACATTGCTGCCTCCATAATTAACAGGAATTATATTAGCTGGCAATAGCGGAAATCAGAAGTATCAGACTAATAGCTATAACCGTATTATCCCGGCTCAAGCTTTTCTTTAAAAAAGGCCACGGTCCTCTCCCATGCAAGTTTGGCAGCTTCAGGATGATACCGGTCCGGGTTGGTGTCATTGTTAAAAGCATGCTGTGTTCCTTCATAAATGTGTATCCTGTATTCTTTCCCGGCTTTTTTCAGTGCCTCCTCAAAACCCTTTATGCCATCATTTATTCTGGCATCGTCACTTGCATAGTGGGCCATTATCGCGGCCTCAATTTCAGGTACACGCTCTGCCGGGGGCACACTTCCGTAATAAGGAACAGCTGCTTTCAGAGAAGGTGCATTAACTGCCACCTGGTTGGTCATTGCACCCCCCCAGCAAAAACCTGTGCAGCCTACATTCCCGTTGGAAAGCGGATGGGTTTCGAGGTATTTGACCGCAGCGACAAAATTCTTAACTGCATGGTCATAATCCAGTTCCCGGTTCATCTGCAATGCCTTTGTTATATCATCATCTTCAGGTGTTCCGCCTAAAGGCGACAAGGCATCGGGGGCAAGTGAAAGAAACCCTTCCCTCGCCATCCGCCGGTTCACGTCCATGATATGAGGCTGCAAGCCCCGGTTTTCGTGGATTACAATTACCGCAGGATACCTCCTTTCTGCTTTGGGTCTGGCCATATAGGCCCTTACATCGCCGGTTGCTCCGGGATAATTTATAAAGCCTGTTACGAGACCGGTATCATCCTGTACCATTCCTGGAGGATTTGAAGGGTTACCCGTAAATCCCTTACCCCTGCTTTGAACCGGATCAGGAAAAATACCTGGAAGTACTGAAGCCCTAAGGTAGCTCTTTTCAAGCACAGGAATCAATGCCATTGCGGCAGCGGTACCACCAGCATATAATGACAACTTCCGCAGGAAATCGCGGCGGCCTATATTCCCATGCCTGTACTGATTGTAAAATTTACTGATTTTCTCGTCCATGATAGTCAGGATTAAATTAAAATTGAATTGCGGCTATTTAGAGGCCGTCTATAAAGTCAGTGTTGATCCTGTATAAACAAGCTGTTTTCCGGTACAATAATTTTAAATCCTGAACAAGTTAATTCAATAGATTGAATTTGACCAAAATAAAGTCATAAAATATACATTAAATTTTTTCTGCGTAAAATTACAGACAGACGCATGAAATCCTCATCATATTAATTTCACTAAACGTTAAGTCCAAATCATGAGGATTCAATGGATTGAAAAACATAACACTCAATAGATGTAATTGTAACATATTGTTATTCCGTTTATTAGATTTTACATTTGATGAATTAAAAAATTTTAATGTTAAAGCGCAGCGGTTCCGACTGTAAGCATAAATTTTGGATATTTTTTATTACAAAATTTATGCTTTTTTACAGAAGAAATATATTTTTTTCTTGCTGTTTGAGTTTTAGCCACTTTATGTTTATAGCACTGATTATCTGGGCGGTAAAAGAGGTGCAGAATAAAAGCTGTTTCGGAATTGTCAATATACTAAAGAATACTATTTTATAAGTTATTTTATATATTGCAACCGGATGAAATTGTTTTTAAATGGCTGATCAAATTAAAATATCCGAATCCAAAAATATTAACACCCCGATCATTAAGCTGTAACATCCGAATCATGTATCTTAATCTAAATATTTACTTATGAAGTTTTGAACTATCTTTCGCCGGATTATTTATTTTTCCGGTGACGAGTTTCAATATTATCGGGATTAATCCAAAGAAAGTGATAATCTCTCAAAACGTTAACAAAATGGATAACCCATAGATTATGTTAAAACAGCTGATTAAACAAAAAACAATCATGAGAACATCTTTAGTATTCATCATTTTGCTTTATTGCGGCCATCTATTTGGTTATAGCGCAGAAACCTTATCGGACGATAAGTTACCGGTAAAAATAAGCGGTATTGTTTTTCATGACAGGACCAATAACGGTTCTTATGTCCAGGGAGAAGATATTCCACTGGAGGGCATTGCAGTTTCCAACGGACGGGACATTGTAATTACCGGTGATGACGGAACTTATAGTCTTAAGCTGAAAGACAACCAGTCAGTATTTATCATTAAGCCCCGTAACTGGATGGTGCCGGTTGATGAGAGCCAGATGCCACGCTTTTATTATATTCACAGTACCAAAGGTGCAACAGGAAGCGATTACCCCGGCCTGGCCCCGACAGGTAATATATCGGGAAAGGTTAATTTCCCACTCTATCCGGCAGATGAACCTGACAGTTTTGATGTAGTGGTTTTCGGCGATACGCAACCCAGAAACGAGCAGGAGATCTATTACCTGGCGCATGATGCCCTGGCAGAGCTTGCCGGAGTGGAGGCTGCCTTTGGTGTTACCCTGGGAGATATAGTTTTTGATGATCTTAACCTGTTTGATCAGCTTACCGGAAGCATTGCAACGGTAGGTATACCCTGGAGATATGTTCTGGGCAACCATGATATAGATTTTACAGCCGATAACAATACCGATGTACGGGGAGCATGGTACAGGACATTTGGTCCCTCATACTATTCCTTCAGTCACGGTCCTGCTCATTTTATTGTTCTTGACAATGTCAGGTGGATAGTAGAGGAGGACAGGCGCTATTACAGGACAGGGCTGGGAGAAGACCAGATGGAGTTCCTCAGGAATGAACTGGAGCGGGTTGACCCAGATCAGCTGGTAGTCTTTTTGGTGCATATACCGTGGACAGGATCCACAGCCTGGCAGTATGAGGATGAGCAGAAAGCTTTATATCAGCTCCTTGCCGGACACCCCAATAGTGTCTCCCTTGTAGCCCACACCCACCGGCACTATCATCACATGATAGGCAGTGATGAGGGATTTCCGGGAGATGAGCCGCACCATATGGTAAGCGTCGGGACAGTCTGCGGAGCCTGGTGGACAGGAGCACCCGATGAATATGGTATCCCGCATGCCATGATGTCTGACGGTACGCCAACTTCTTACAATTTTCTTCATATTGACGGCAATGAATGGAAAATGAGCTGGCGCGCATCGAGAAGACCAGCAGAATTTCAGATGCATATTGTGGCACCTGATGCCGTTTTAGCAAGCCAGTCATCTTCGCTGACAATTAAGGCAAATATCTTTAATGCACTACCTGATGCGAAGGTTAAGGTCAGAATAGGAGAAGGTGAGTGGGTTGATATGAAGCGAACCCCTGAACATGACCATTTAAGGCTGGCTGTTGCCGACAGGGAGAAACAGCTTGGCGACACACCATGGAGAAATCTGGGTGGCGCACAGGTATCGCAGCATATCTGGACAGGCGAACCGGTAGTACCATCAGAGGCCGGTGTTTATCCGATTGAGATAAAGGGGGTGGACCGTTGGTGGGAGTACGAGGGCAGACGACTGTTACATGTAAAGTGATAGATCTTAATAACCAAAACTACAGGATATGGAAAGCAGAAGAAGTATTAAAGGGGGCAGGAGGAAGTTCCTTAAAGTTTCGGCACTTGGCATTGCGGGAGCATTTGCTGCTCGGGGACTTTCGGCATTGCCGGGTGACCATTCATCACCTGCTGAATATTCTTTTCCCGGCATACTAACCGGAAAACAAAAGAAGGTTGGCATAGCACTTATTGGATTGGGCAATTACAGCACCAATCAACTGGCACCTGCACTGCAGCAGACCAGCACGGCTTACCTGGCTGGTATAGTTACCGGCACTATGGACAATGAAAAGGAGTGGATGGAGAAATATGATATTCCGAAAGGCAATGTCTACAATTATGAGAACTTTGATGATATTGCCTCCAACCGTGATATCGATATTGTTTATGTTGTACTCCCGAATTCGATGCACAAGGAGTATACTATTCGTGCAGCAAATGCAGGAAAGCATGTTATCTGTGAAAAACCGATGGCGCTTAATGCACAGGAGTGTATCGAGATGATCTTGGCCTGCCGGGAGAACGGGGTGGGACTGTCAATCGGGTATCGTTTGCATCATGAGCCACATACACAGGAGATAATGCGACTCGGACAGGAGAAGGTTTTCGGGAATGTACTGCATATTTCCTGTGGTGCCGCATGGAGGAACACCAACTTTGACCGCTGGCACTGGCAAAGGGAGATGGGGGGCGGCGCCATGATGGATATGGGTGTTTATCCCCTTCAGGCTGCAAGGTACGTGACAGGGGAGGAGCCCGTCTCGGTAACGGCACAGACTTTCGTAACGCGTCCCGGCCGCTTTGAAGGCGTTGATGAGGTTACCACCTTCCAGCTGGAATTTCCCGGGGGGACGGTAGCGAGCCTGGATACAGGATTTCATGCCAATTTTGATTATTTCCACGCTTTCGCCGAAAAGGGGTGGTTCGAACTCCGGCCCTTTTCACAATATGGTGGCATAACCGGCCGTAGCAGCCAGGGAGCGATAAGCTTTCCTGAGATCAATCAGCAGGCAGCCCATATGGATGAAGCAGCGGAGAACTTCATGGCAGGCCTGCCTGTCCGCGTCCCCGGTGAAGAAGGTTTACGCGATATGCTTGTAGTAGATGCCGTAAAGGAATCGATCCGCACCGGCAGAAAAGTATTGCTGAAACCTTAGAACCTGAAATCAGATATTCAAATTCTCAAAATCACATTCTTAAATTCAAAGTCAAAATCGGGAACAGCCTGAATTAGTTACTCCCCGAACCGGAAAAACAGGTTAATCCGCTGGTTAGGCTCCAGTGTCCACCACTGCCTGATTTGCTGACTTTGCGGTCCGAGCCTGTCGGCCGAATGGAATTTTGTACCTATTGCACTGATCCCATATAAAAAGGATATATCACCCGAAGGGAAAGGAGGAGATGTGTGATACTGACCTGCACCCTGGGGTCTTTAAGGTGTCAGCTGTCCATTCACCGCTGCGGCGTCCGTCAGTGCAGAAAAATTCCCACTCTACGGCTGTATCAAATCCTTTCCCCGAAAGGTAAAGGGTTTCGGTTTCCTGGGATAATGACAGAAAAACTGATGATGTAATCAATAATAATGTGGTGGCTATAATCTTGATAGTCATTTGCATATATTTTGGTTTATTGATCTCAGGATACATTCCGGTGGCATAAGTGTGATGAGCATAAGAATTGAATTATTATCTTTAGGCTGCTGTTTGCACAAGTGTCAGTCGCTTTCGGAATTAACCCTGCAAAGTACAACTATTATCCATTTTTAGCAAGTATGTGCAAGTGGCAAATCTGGCAAATAAAAATTACGTTAAATGAGTGAAATATCAGAAAGAACGCTTACTTCAGTTTCGAGTTTTAAAGTTACTTCGGCCGATACCGATATGTATGCACGCCTGAGGCTCGGGGCTGCGGTAAATTACCTGGTACAGGCGGCAATAGATTCGGCAGACCGGCTTGGCTTCGGTTATGGCGGAATAAGGAACCAAAACCTCTTCTGGGTGCTAAGCAGACTTTCCGTTGAGCTTTACCGGCCGCTTAAGTGGTACGAAACAGTTGATGTGGAGACATGGCCCAAAAATGCAGAGAGGATATTATACCTGAGGGATTTTATTTTGCGGGATGCCGGGGGTAGTATCGTGGCCAGGGCAACCTCAGGATGGCTGGCAGTAGATCTTGAAACTAAAAGGATGAAAAAGATAGATGGTATTCATGCAGAATTTTTTGATCACCTGAAAGACAAACATGCCATTGCCGAGCCGCCGGAAAAGCTTTTCCCCGTTAATGAAGGCGATGTTTTTGAGATCAGGTCGGGTTACTACGATATTGACCTGAACAGGCATGTAACCACTTCAAGGTACGTGGACTGGATGATGGATACCTTATCCCTGGGTTTCCACGAGGAGAATTATCCGCGAAAGCTTTCGCTTAATATAATGAAAGAGACGATGCCCGGTGAGACCATCCGGCTGAGAAGGAAACCGGGCAACAATAATCAGTATCACTTTGACGGATTGAATCTTAACAACGGGACAAATGCTTTCAGGGCTTGTATTGAGTTTTAAAATATGAACTTCTCATTTATACTTGTTGAGCCTGCCGTACCGGAGAATGTGGGTGCAAGCGCCAGGGCGCTGAAAACCATGGGGTTTAACAGTCTCAAAGTTGTTAATTCAAGGGCCCACCTGCAACCGGAGGCACGATGGCTGGCTCACGGATCTGACGATGTGCTTGACGGTATCAAAGTGTATGATACTCTTGAGGAGGCTTTGCACGGTATGGACCTGGTTTTTGGAACAACCGCAAAAAAACGCAGGGTACATGCCGATTACTACTCTTGTGATGAGATCCTGCCGCTGATCGAAAGCAAATCATCCATGCTTGAAAATATAGCCATGGTTTTCGGCAGGGAAGAGTCAGGTCTGTCAAACCAGGAGCTTAACCTTTGTCATCTTTTTACTGGGATACCTATGCACAGGAAGTACCCCTCACTCAATCTCTCCCAGAGTGTTATGATATATGCATGGGAATTGTCCCGGTTTCATAGAATATCTGAAAAGCCGGCTGCGGAAACACCCGTCGCGCAGAAAGCAGGCAATCTGCGTAACATGGTTTCTGATTTATTAGTCAGAACAGGGTATGACAAAGAGAGCGCGGTATTCTCGAGGATCATGGAGCGTACCGAGGCGGCGGGTGATAAGGATGCAGGACTCATTATGTCGGTCTGCTCAAAAATCCTGGAATTTCTGAAGAACAAAAAACCGGGACAATAGCATGCCTCTGCATTTTTATATTGGCCCGGTAAATATAAGTCATCAGTTTCTCCTGTTAATAAATACCTCATCAATAATATATTGCTGGGAGGAGGAGAACACATCGTACCGGAATGAAAATCAGGCGTGTTTTAAAACCACTTGTCCCCTGTTCTTTTTACCCATAACCGGTTCAAGAGCACCGGGAAGTTCATCCAGGCTAATCTCCNTGATGATATCAGGTAATTCGACCCGGTATTCTTTCCTGAATTTATTCCACACCTTTTTTCTGATCTCCAGTGGTGTGTTTTGTGCAGATATCCCGACAAGTTTAATCCCATTGAGGATAAATGGATAGACAGTCATGTTCAGCTCAGGAGAGTAAATATTACCGCAACTTGTTACAGTGCCACCCGGTTTGCAGGCTCTTAATGCGGTGGATAATACATTTCCTCCGACATTTTCAATTGCACCTGCCCATCTCCAGTTAAGGATGGCTTTTCCGGAATTGTCATCAATAACGGACTTGTCAACATGTGAGTCAGCGCCAAGCTTCCTTATAAAATCAGACGAATCACCGATATTGGAAGTTCCTGCTAATACATTGTATCCAAGTTTTTTAAGTATAAGTACAGCCCAGCTCCCGACTCCACCAGCGGCACCTGTTACAAGAACAGGCCCGTCTTCCGGCCGGACACCCTGTTCGGTAAGGTTCATAACTGACATAGCTGCTGTAAAACCTCTTCCGCCTATTACCATACTCTCTTTTAGTGTCATCCATTCGGGCAGAGGTACGATCCATGATGCCGGAACCCTTATATATTCTCCGAACCCGCCGGGAGTATTCATCCCGAGATCATAACCGCCGGTAAGTACCTTATCTCCGCGACTGAAACGGGATACCCGGCTCTCTTCAACTACGCCAGCAGCATCAATGCCGGGAGTAAACGGATACTTTTTGGTAACCCCTTTGTTGCCGTAAGCAGAAAGAGCGTCCTTATAGTTTATCCCTGAATATTTGACACGTATCAATACTTCATGACCGGGAAGATCACGGGTATTAAGGGTTTCAATCTTCCTCTCAAATGTTCCGCCAGGGGATTCATATACCCTGAGGGCACGGTATTCTTTTTGCATCATATATTTTACATTTTTATCCTGTTATGGGCAGACACATGAATAGTTAATGAATTATTTTTGAATACTCAATTAGTTGGTTACAGTATAACATTAAAATTGAGATTTTGTTACTGTATAAAGATCAGGACG
>SL_3KL_010_SEDDRAFT_10005194_pt1 | contig 11720 bp, 11 predicted proteins | sample SodLakKL_010_SED_2_FD_10381 | JGI IMG/M metagenome (IMG submission 10381)
TAATTTTTGATTCATGAGGTCACATAGAATGTCCATGACGATTATAATCATGCTTCTGTGTGACCGGCTACGGTCATGGACATTTCATGTGTTTAAAATTTTGGATTCGTAAGGTCACATAGAATGCCCATGACGTTCTTAATCATGCTCCTGTGTGTCCAGGCGCCAGCCCGGTCATGGGCATTTCATCTGTTTAAAAATTTCGATTTATATGGTCAGTAATGAACTCACATGACAGGATTTAATCATCCTCCTGTGTGTCACCCGGAGGCTGTCATGTTCATAGCGCTTTGCGACCTTCGGTTCATGTGTTTAAAATTTTGGATTTCGCTTACGCGTTTCATTGGGCACTTCGTGACCTTCGGTTCTAAGGTCACATAGAATGACCATGACACTTTCAATCATGCTCATGTGAGGCCGGGCTACGGTCATGGTCATTTCATTGATTGATTGATTCATCCGATTTTTTTCCACAATTGCCGCCTGTCACCAAACTGATACCACATCCCTTGCAGGCTGTTCCGGCACGACACCTCTCGCATGCTGATCCGGCTCCGCTGCTGAGTGGTTCCGGCACGACACCATGACCAGGCACCGGACCGCATCCAACCGATAACACCAACAGCAGCGCCAGCGCAAGAGCTTTCGATCAGGGATTTCTTACGAGGGGTGAAGTTACAAATATTTGCTGCAAAAAAAATATGAGAGTGCCGGTAGCGGCACCCTGGCGGAGATTAATCCGGGGCAACGTTTTTCCAGAGAGTGGCCGGTCGTGGATGGCAGCTGTTCCAGGGCGGCGATCAGGGTTTTATGTACGCAGTCAGAATTCCGCCCGGACAAACGGCACGTCAGCAATGCAAACGGCACGTCAGAAATGCAGACGGCATATCAGCAATGTAGACGGCACGCCAGAAATGCCGACAGCGTATCAGTAGTAGAGATAGGGTTTCCAGCTTTCGTGGATGTTTCCGTAAAAATCACGTAGGTAGATAATGTGGTTTGGGCGGAAGGGCTTGCCTTTGAGTGTCATCCCGGCTTCACGCGGGGTGCGGTTGCCTTTTCTGTGATTGCAGTCGGTGCAGGCGGAAACCAGGTTTTCCCAGCTGTCGTCACCGCCCCTGCTTTTGGGAACGACGTGGTCGATGGTCAGTTTTTCCCTGGAACCGCAGTAAAGGCAGCGGTTGTTGTCGCGTTTGAGGATATTTTTGCGTGAAAGGACGATGGTCTTGTAGGGAATGCGTGCGTATCGGCGCAGGCGGATGACCGAGGGGTATTCGAAGTCGGTACGGATGGTCCGGATTTTCTTGGTCGGAAGATCGTGCAGCATTTCCGCCTTCTCGAGGAGAAGCAGCAGCATGGACTTTCTGACGTCACAGACGCTCAGTGGCTGATAGTCCTGATTTAAAACTAATACATTACCGTTGAGTCTCATGGTTCTGCAGAATAGGTTGGATTGGGACCGGGTTGTAAGGCCGGATGATGCCCTCAATACCTTCGGAAAGGGCCTGGTTGAATGAATATTCCTTGTCTGTCTGCCGGTGTGGATCGATTTGCTGGATGCGGACCTGCGCCGAGGCATGCAGCAGGAGCCCATCCCCCAGATAAAACCCGATGTGTGAAATTGGCCGGTCCTTGTATTTGAAATAGATGATATCACCTGGTTCGGCGTCTTCGAGCCGGGTGCCTTTATGCTCGCCAGTACGATACTGGTCGGTGCTGTCGCGCGGCAGGGCAATTTCATGGAGCATGTGTGCGGTCTGGATGAACCCCGAGCAGTCGATGCCACCGTCCGTGCGTCCACCCCACAAATAGGAAACCCCGAGAAAAGCATGTGCGGTTTCCAGTACGGTTTTACCCTTGATGCGGACCGGTTCGTTCTGGAATTCAAATACATCTCCGAACCACTCTATACCACGATAGGAAACCGGTACGTAAGCTCCACAGGGAATCTGGAGATGATTTTGTGAATTTCCTTCCACAATGGTACTCCGGTATGGGAAACGACGACGATCGGGGTTTTCGACCCAGTGATGGTAGTCAGGTTCGGAGAGTCCTCTGATCTGGCTGGAACTGACCCATCCTTCGTATCTGTCGAAGTGGGAAACGATGCGGGTCCAGACCCCTTCCTGGGAAACAATTTCCACGGTTTCGCCAAGCAACAGCTGGTTCACCATTTCAGCCGTTTCATTGGGAGTTTCCCTGATCGGAACGATGCCGATATCCGTTACCCCGTATCGAATTACCTCTTTCATCAGTTTAAAATTTTGGATTCAATCGGACAGATACAGCATTCATGGAAGTAATCATTTGCCTGTTTGCATAAAGTATCGGCCATGAATGTATCATCTGGTCGTATCGTTTTTGTTTCGGACACAATTGCCGTGCCTATCAATCGTCGTCAACCGTCCAGAAACCGCGGTTGAAGCAAAAACGATTTACATTCCCATGCTTAAACCAGAATGTATTCTGACAAATATCGAAAAGCAGCACATATGATGCAACTTTACATCAAAAAGCTTTTTCTTGATTAACTCTGGATTTTTATTCCATCTTTTCACGTGCTCTTACTATATTTCATCCATTATGGCCGATCATTACGGGTGCCGTATCCATAAATAAGAGCCGAACAAAATTTCTACACCTCCAAACAGTGTTCAATTACAGCTGTACCAGTGTCCAATGCAGCCGGAGAATATATCCATTCGGCATCAGGTTCCAGCAGGCCTGCACAAACTTGTAAATAGTGGAATGGGTTACCTGGTTTTTACGATAATTCCACCCTGAACAACCTCCTTCTGTTCATATGCCAAATCAAAAACAAGACTACAGTTCTCCCTATTACAAAGAACCGGGGCCTGCACTAAACAAGGAGTCCCCTTTTGAATCCATGATGGAGCGTTTTCGGTTTGCTGCCAGGATTCTTGATCTTGACGAGGGGATGTTCCAGTATCTGTCAAACCCCGTGAAATCGGTAACCGTATCCATCCCCATAATCATGGATAACGGCAATATTCGTGTTTTTGAAGGATACCGTGTGATACATGACAACGTACTGGGCCCATCGAAGGGCGGAATCCGCTACACGCCAGATGTGACACTTGACGAAGTGAAGGCACTTGCTGCCTGGATGACCTGGAAGTGCGCTGTTGTCAATGTGCCTTTCGGCGGTGCCAAGGGTGCCATCCGCTGCAATCCAAAGAAGCTTTCCGATCGGGAGCTTGAGCAAATCACCCGGCGTTATACGGCTGAAATGATAGAGGTAATCGGGCCGGACCGCGATATTCCTGCTCCGGATATGAACACCAACGAACAGATCATGGCATGGATCATGGACACCTACAGCATGCATGCCCGGCGGACGGAAAATGCCGTTGTTACGGGCAAGCCGGTAATCCTCGGGGGATCCAGGGGCCGCAAGGAGGCTACCGGACGTGGTGTGGTCACGGTGACCCTGGAGGCACTTAACAAGCTGGGTATCATGGCCAACAAGTGCCGGGTCGTGATACAGGGGTTTGGTAATGTGGGATCGGTATCGGGACGCCTGCTCTACGAACGTGGCGCGCGTATCGTGGGCATAAGCGATATCACAGGTGGATATTATCATCCCGACGGAATTGACATTGATAGCGTGCTGACGCATATGAGTCAAAGCGGTGGCACGCTGGCCGGCTTTGATGGTGCCGAGAAGATCTCCAACGAAGATTTGCTGGAACTGGATTGCGATGTATTGATACCCGCTGCGCTCCAGGATCAGATCAACAAACACAATGCTCCCAATATTAAGGCAAAAGCGATCGTAGAGGGAGCCAACGGCCCGATAACGGCCAATGCGGATGCGATTCTCGACGATATGGGCATCCTGATCATACCGGACATTCTGGCCAACGCCGGTGGGGTGACTGTGTCCTATTTTGAGTGGGTACAGGACCGCCACGGTTATTTCTGGACCGAAGACCGTGTCAACCGGCGCCTCAATCGCATGATGAGGGATGCTTTTCAACTTCTTTACAACGTAAAGGAAAAATATGGCATCACGCTCAGACAGGCTGCCTATGTGTATGCCATTCAGAAAGTATCTGACACGCTTCGGATACGCGGTATTTACGCTTAGGCAAATAACTTGATGAGTGATATGAATAAAGTTCTGTCCTTGACATTGTCATCCGATCTTGATGAGTTGGAGAAACTGGAAACGTTTGTCGGGCAGATTGCTGATTTCGCGTCTTTTGATGCCGAGAAAAAACACCAGGTCATGCTGGTGCTTACCGAAGCTGTAACCAATGCCATCCTGCATGGTAACAAAAATCATCCGGAAAAAACCGTAAAGGTGACCGCATCACTATCTTCAGGAAAGGTAAATCTGGCCGTGCGTGACCAGGGAGCCGGCTTTGATCCGCATAGCATACCGAATCCCCTGGAAGATGAAAACCTGTTGAAGACCAGCGGACGCGGAGTCTGGCTAATGCACGAGTTTGCAGATAAAGTACGTTTCCGTGACCAGGGACGGGAAGTACAGTTGGAATTTCATTTGTCGTAATGATTCGGGTGTGCCCGGCAGTATCAATACTGCAAGGATCTGTACGACTCAACCTGGTTCACTTTCTTGTCTGAATCAGGTGGCGTTCACTTCCTGAAGCCGTTCCAGGTTTTCCCGGACCCGCAAGGCCTTGATGACATCGGAGATATCTCCTTTCATGATAGCGTCAAGATTGTAGAGCGTGAGGCCGATGCGGTGATCGGTTAGCCGCCCTTGGGGGAAATTGTACGTTCGAATTTTGGCGCTTCGGTCTCCGGTTGAGACCTGGCTTTTCCGTACGGCGGCCCTTTCGGCTCTTTTTTTCTCGTATTCGTGCTCGTAAAGGCGTGACCGGAGCATGGCCAATGCCTTTTCCCTGTTTTGATGCTGCGAGCGTTCCTGTTGGCAGGTGACCACAACACCGGACGGAACGTGACGGATACGAACGGCTGAATCCGTAGTGTTGACATGCTGACCTCCGGCACCGCTGGACCGGTACGCCTCAAACTCCAGATCCGCCGGGTTTATGTGGATATCCACTTCTTCCGCCTCGGGCAATACGGCAACCGTCGCGGCCGAGGTGTGCACGCGTCCCTGTGATTCGGTTTCGGGCACGCGTTGCACCCGATGCACACCGCTTTCGAATTTCATTTCAGCGAACACATCCACCCCCTCCAGCTTGAACACAATATCCTTGTAGCCACCTTTTTCTGATTCGTGCAGGTCGAGCAGTTCGAGTTTCCAGTTTCTCTCATCGGCAAATCGCCGGTACATTTCAAACAGGTCTCCGGTGAAGAGGGCCGCCTCATCGCCCCCGGTACCGGCTCGAATTTCAACAATTGCATTTTTGGAATCTTCGGGGTCTTTGGGGATGAGTTCCATCCGGATCTTTTCTTCAAGCTCCTCCGCTTCTGTCGTGAGGTCTTTAAGTTCAGATCGGGCCATTTCCGTGAGCTCCGGGTCCTCATTTTGTTCAATTATTTCCCTGTTCCCCTCAATTTGGTCCCTTATATCCAGCAATGAACGGTAATCATCCACCAGTGCCTTCAGGCTGCTATGTTCTTTAGTGACTTTAGTCAGTTTATCCGGCTGACCGTAGATCTCCGGATCGCTGAGTGCGGTGCTCAGTTCTTCGAACCTGGACTGCAATTGGGCAAGTTTATTGTCTATATTCATGGTTTGAAAAGCGGTAATTCCTGGTGTCCGTCAAAATACGGTGAAAGATTCCCCTTTATTGCGGGATTTACTGTATTTTCCGTGGCGTGGGCGATTCCGTCTGCCAACAGTTTCAGAAATGTAAAATAGGCATTTTATCTGCTTGATACCTGCATGAAGAAGCAATCCATATTACCATTGTCTGCGGAAACCACCATCGGGTTTCTGGGTGGCGGGCAGCTGGCCCGCATGTCAGCGGCCGTTGTGATGCGTATGGGCATGAGAGCCGCCGTCTTTTCGGGATCCGGTGGAACGGGACCGGAAACGAACCAGATCCCGCGGTCCGATGCTGTACCTGACAAGACCGCTGCACTACAGCCGCTGGAGTGGATGACACCGCTGCGTTATCCCGGAAGATTTGACGACGAGGAAGCGCTGGTGCGCTTTGCACGAAAATGCGATGTTGTGACGCTGGAAAACGAGTTTCTTGACGGCGACCTGCTTTTGCGGGTACGCGAGAAATCCGGAACGCCCATGTGGCCATCGCCTTCGTCATTTTTGCAGCTTGAGTCGAAGTGGCTGGAAAAGGAGACGTTCCGCAAGGCCGGTATTCCTGTGACTCCGTATGAAAAGGCCGGCTCTGTACAAGAACTTGCAGAGTTCGGAAAAACAAATGGATACCCGTTTGTCCTCAAATCGTCCAAGGGCGGATACGACGGGTACGGCAACCGGACGGTCCACGGTCCGGATGGAATCAGTGAGGCCTTTGCTTCTCTGGGGGGCGAGGCGGGACACGAACTGATCGCCGAAGCTTTCATCCCTTTTCATAAGGAGCTGGCGGTTCAGGTTGCGCGCAATCATACCGGAACTGCCGTTTATCCGTGCTGCGAAACCATCCAGCAGGGCCATATCTGCAAAACGGTAATCGCTCCGGCCCCGATTGACAAATTGATAGCAGACGAGGCCTGCCGGCTGGCGCTTCAGGCCGTGGAGACAATTGACGGAATTGGCCTCTATGCATTTGAATTTTTCCTTACTGATGACGGGCGACTGTATCTTAACGAATCAGCGCCAAGGCCGCATAATTCGGGTCATTACACCATCGAAGCGTGTATTACTTCACAGTTTGAAAATCATGTCCGGGCCGTAGCGGGACTGCCCCTTGGACCGACGGACATGCGCGTGCCTGTTGCGGTCATGGAAAATATCCTGGGTTTCCGTAACGGTCCGGCCATAGCCGAAGTCCCCGAAGCGCTTTGGAGAACAAAAGAAGCACACTTGCATGTATACGGGAAGCAATCCAGCCGCATTGGGCGGAAAATGGGGCATTTGACCGTTCTTGGGGATGAGCTGGTGGAAACGGCCCGGAAAGCGGCTGAGCTGGCCTCAAAGATCACCTTATGACCGGATACATCAATACCTTATTGCCAATTGTTTGATGACTCGCGGATGCATCATTTCCAAATCTGTCATGACACCCGAATGCAAGATTATCAAAAGGTATCACTAAGCATTGAATCATGACGCGATGCATTATTACCGACTGACCATGATCGACTGCATCTTGACCGATGCAATCACCCATGGCATCATTGTTTAAATCTGAGAAAAGTGAAAAACTGGAAAAATTTACAGGAAAAATGACCGATAAAGACACATCATCCAATAAAGTGGCCGTGATCATGGGCAGTGACTCTGACTGGCCCGTAATGAAGGCGGCGGCCGAGATCGTCGAGCAATTTGGTGCGAATGTTGAAAAAGCGGTGGTATCAGCCCACCGGACACCGGTTCACATGGCTGATTTTGCATCCAAAGCCCGTGAAAACGGATTTGGGGTGATCATAGCCGGTGCGGGAGGCGCAGCGCATCTGCCAGGGATGGTNGCAGCCCNTACGACGCTNCCGGTTATCGGAGTTCCGGTATCGACACGGCACCTGAAGGGCATGGACAGTCTGCTTTCCATCGTTCAGATGCCACGCGGTGTCCCCGTAGCCACCGTGGCCATCGACAATGCCATGAATGCCGGACTTCTTGCACTGCAGATCCTCGCGGTGCATGACCGGGAGCTGGCCGGCAGGCTGGCGCAATGGAGGGAGGATCAGCGGGATGCGTCAATGAGGAAGAGCGAGTTGCTGAAATAACCCGGATTGTGCCCGTCAATCACAGTTTTGCCGGCGATCTTGTCAAGCCGTTCCCACAGGTCATCTGTTTAAAAAGCCCCGGCGCGCGATCTTCCGGAACAGATCAACCGGTGACTTACCAAAGAAAGGCAAGGCAGTGCGGATTTCTACCGGTCCACGGATTCTTCAGGAATGTACAGGTATTCAGGAAGGCACAGAGATTATTCAGGGATGCACAGATTCTTCAGGTAAAGACCGACTTCACGCGCTCGAACAGGTTTTCCTTGACCTCTTTACTGTGGTCGGGGTTGAAGTTCCTGGATTCGCTCAGAGCCGAAATATGCTTTTTTTCCTCTTCGGTAAGTTTGGTTGGAATGAAGACCTGGATCCGGACATACTGATCACCAAACCTGTGCGTATTCAGACCTTTGATTCCTTTCTCCTTCATCCGGAGCATTTTTCCGGGTTGGGTACCCGGATCGATTTTAATGCGGGCTTTGCCTTTCAGAGTCGGGACTTCCGTGGTAATCCCCATAACTGCGTCGGGTATACTGATGTTGAGGTCGTAATAGATATCATCACCTTCACGGCGGAAATGCTCATGCTCTTTTTCCTCAATAAGCACGATCAGGGTTCCCGCTTCTCCACCCCGGATACCTGCGTGCCCCTGTCCTCTCATGCTGATGTAGTTACCTTTGGTGACCCCGCTCGGAATCTGGATCTTGACGGTCTCCTCACCTTTCACACGACCGTTCCCATGGCATTTCCGGCACTTGTTGCGAATGGTACGCCCTTCACCATGGCACGTGGGGCAGGGCTGGACGTTGACAAACTGACCGAACATCGTGCGGGTAACCTGGCGGACCTCACCCACGCCGTTACAGGTGTCACAGGTCATAAAATCATCCTCAGAGTCCGCACCTGTCCCGTTGCACTCATCACAGGTGACCTGTTTTTTGACCTTGATTTCCCGTTCGGTACCAAAAGCGATCTCTTCAAGGGAGAGATGAAGCTTTACCTTCATATCTTCGCCGGGCTGGCCCGTGCCATTCCTGCGGCGGCTGCGGCCCTGTCCGCCCATTCCCCCGAAAATATCACCGCCAAAGATATCGCTGAACCGGCTGAAAATGTCTTCAAAGCTGACATCCTCGAAATCGGCTCCAAATCCACCGGCACCACGCAGGCCGTCATGGCCGAACTGATCATAGCGGGCCCGTTTATCGGGATCTTTCAACACGTCAAAGGCCTCGGCAGCCTCCTTGAATTTCTTTTCCGCTTCAGGATCGTTGGAGTTGCGGTCGGGATGATATTTCATCGCCATTTTGCGGTAAGCACGTTTGAGCTCCGCTTCCCCAACATCCTTGTTTACACCTAAAATCTTGTAGTAATCTCTTTTTGCCATTTGTTGTTTATTGACTCACTATTACTTTTGCGTGCCGGATAACACGGTCGCCTATTTTGTAGCCCGGTTCCAGGACCTGGAGCACGGTATTGCTTTCGGTGGATTCGTCCGGAGCCGGCTGGATGAGCATGGCGTCGTGTTTATCCACGTCAAACGGAACACCGGTTTCCTCAATGGCTTCCACACCGTAGTCTTTAAGCACACGCTCGAAATTGGAAACGACCAGCTTCAGGCCTTCCACAAAACCCTTCTCCAGGTCCTTTCCTTCGGAGGCTTCGACGCTTCGCTTGAGATCTTCGCGAATGGGCAGGAACCGTGAGACGGCATCGGCGCGCGCCTCTTCAAACAACTGAAGTCGCTCCTTTTGCGTTCTGCGTTTCAGGTTCTCGAATTCTGCCGCCTTGCGCAGCATGCTGTCCCTGGTCCGGGCCAGCTCTTCCGTCAGGCGTTCAATTTCCTTATCCGGATCCAGCATGTGATCCTCGCGCCTGTTGTCTGCTTCCGGCGTATCTTCCGTGGCCGGATGGCGGCTTTCGGCTGCGCTTGACGGACCGCTCATATCACGTTCTGACGTTGATCCGGCATCCGGTCCTGCTGTCGATTTTGCCGCTTCTTTTTCCGCTGTTCCCATGTTCATTTCATGATCCGGACCCGATTGTCCGGCCCGCTTGTTCCCGTCATTCATTTCCTGATTTTCATTTGTCGGCTTCTTGTCGCCGCCTCCTGCCGAGGCCGGGGCCGCGTCCATATCTTTCATTTTTTTATCAATAGGTGTCATGCTGTTGATCTAATACGTTTACTTGCAATTTCATTTCTTCGGGGAAACAATCACGCTGTTTCCAAGGTTGATCAATGTCCGTGTAACGAACGTGCCTGCAGGCAATTTTATGTTGCGATGCAACGCAACCCGATTTCATCCGGGATTGAACAGGTTGAACCGGTTGGCCAGCTGTTCGACCAGCGCAACCATTCTGCTGTAATTCATGCGCGTTGGTCCTACAAGTCCTATCGTACCTTTGATGCCACCGTAGTGATAATGAGTTGACACCACGCTGCACTGTTCGACCTGCTGGATTTTATTCTCTTTACCGATCCGGATCTGCACTTCGTGGTCATCCTGTTTCGTTTCTTTTCCATCGAAAAGGTGGATGATCATGTCCTCGTTTTCCAGCAACTCAACAATGCCTTTGTAGTTGCCGAGGTCGCTGAATTCAGGTTGCAGGGCCATGTATTCGACACCGCCGAAGTGGAATTTCCGCAGCTGCCGGTCGTCGAAGATCGTATCGGCGCTGTCAAGGAAAACCCGTATCAGCCCGGAAGAGTCGTTCCCGTCAAAACCGGCCAGCATTTCGTCAATTTTGCTTGTGATCTCGCTGAGTTTGTAGCCGTGCAGGCGTTCATTCAGGAACCGGGCGACGCGCTCCATTTCTGCCGGACCAATCTCGCTCTGCACCTCCACCGTCAGGGTTTTAACGATTCCACTTTCAATGGTCAGCACCACCAGGATACGGTTGGAACTTATGGATACGAGTTCGATCTTCCGGAATACACCGTGTGCCAGCTTGGGCGCGATCACGACCGCCAGCAGATTGGAAAGCCGGGCAAGGATGCGAGCCGCGGACTGCACCGCCTCATCCACATCCGTGGTCAGATAAGTCCGGATGGTATCCATGATCTGGCGCTCCTCCTTGCTCAGCACCGAAACCTGCATCAGGGAATTGACATACATCCGGTACCCGTCCTCGGTCGGAATACGTCCCGAAGAGGTATGCGGATGATCCAGAAGCCCCTTGCTTTCCAGGCTGTTCATGGCATTGCGGACCGTGGCGGAACTGATGTTCAACCGGTATCGCTCAACCAGTGTCCTGGATGCGACCGGACTGGCCGTCACAATGAAGTTCTGGATGATATACCTGAGTACCTCCTGCTCACGATGTGTCAGTTCGGAAAACCCTGATAATCTCATTTATTTTTGTCGTTTTTGAAACTTTTACAACTAAGTAAGTTAACAAAAATTCGAGTTAATTGAAACGACCACAGCAATCCATCCGATAAAAACTGTTCGGGAGCCGAACGGATTTCAAGTCAACGTTCATCCGCTCAGTATCCCCTTGCTTGGCAGGGTATTGCCCGTCACGCCTCATTGAAGATCTCGATCATGTTGCCATCGGGATCGGAAATGAATACAAACCGGCCATTTTTCCGATTGGAAGGGCCGCTCAGTATGGTCACCTCCTGCTCGCGGAAAAAACCGGCCAGTTCATCCACGCGTTCGGGCGTATCCACAAAAAACCCGAAATGATCCACCCGGTAGTCCTTGGAAGTTTTTTCATATTCCGTTTCTGCTTCCACCAGCACAAGCGAATCTTTTCCGATACGATAGACGGTCATGCTGCGTCCCATTTTCTTCTCGATCTCAAATCCAAGTATGTCACTGTAAAACTGCTCGGCTTTTTCAATATTATTTACCCGAAGCGTGATGTGATTGAGGCCCTTGAACTTAAATTTACTCATATGTTACTTTTTT
>SL_3KL_010_SEDDRAFT_10005195_pt1 | contig 11720 bp, 12 predicted proteins | sample SodLakKL_010_SED_2_FD_10381 | JGI IMG/M metagenome (IMG submission 10381)
GCATTTTCAATGGCATCTTCGATGCTTGTTGTTGACGATCCTACGATTTCTATCTTTTTATACACGTTATCACTCATAATGTCTCCTGTTTTTGACCTTTAGTTAAACTATTTGATTACATCGTTTTCAGTATCCACTGCTTGTGAATCGGATACATTAGTATCAAAATATTCTAAGCCCATTGCGTTCCTTTTGGGGAACCGCGGATAGCGCCAAGTACGCTAAGAGTATTTTATCCCCCACCTCATAACTTTGCGGCCTCAGCGCTCTTTGCGGTTCATACCCTCAACATACTCTGCAGTTGCTTTTTGTCTCTCACCTGTGCAACACAAAATAGTTTGTGTATCATATTTCTGGGTATGTGATGCTTAAAAACATGGCAAAACCGAAGAACCCCATAGGGGCAGGCAGACAAACCGAAAAATCAACCGGGAGTAGGACACGGTGCCCAACCGCTCATTTTTTGAACACGCAGTGAAAAAGTTTATTTAGAGCGAGTTAAAAGTTTCCAGCCACGTGGCCCACTTCATCGGTTTCTCGGTTTATCCGTTTATCTCCATGCCTTTACACGTACAAACAAACTCATTGACGCAGGTTCAGATCATATTTATATATTATCGACTTTAATTCAAGTCATAAATTGATTAATTTTGACTTCATCTAAAGTCAATAAAATGGACACTCTCTACGAATATCAGGCGGAGGTTCTGGATAGGGTTTCAGACCGCTTTTACCGGAGGCTTTATCAGCAGCTGAACTGGGATGAAAGATTTCAGGGCATCACCGGTCTGCGCGGCACCGGAAAAACCACCATGCTGCTGCAGTATCTCAAATACTCGGCTCCTGAACGAAACAACTCACTCTACGTAACCGCCGATCACCCATGGTTCTACGATCATACTTTGCTTGAACTTGCCCGGCAATTTAGAAAATATGATGGAAAGCTGTTGCTCATTGATGAGATACACCGCTACCCGAATTGGTCTCGCGAGCTAAAAAACATCTATGATGGTTTCCCGGATCTGCAGGTAGTCTTTACTGCCTCATCTCTTCTCGACATTCTAAAAGGAGAAGCAGATCTAAGCCGCCGGGCACTTACCAGTGAACTTACCGGCCTCTCTTTCAGAGAATATTTGGAGCTGCGCCATCAACAAACGTTTCCGTCCTGCACACTGAATGAGATTATAAATGATGCCGGGTCAATAGCCAATTCTGTACTTGCTGAAATAAAACCGATCCCGGTTTTTAATGATTACCTGAAATATGGGTACTTCCCATTTTCTGTGACAAGAAGTAATGAGTCGTTTCAGCGGCTTCTCAGCCAGGTTATCAATACGGTGATGGAAGTGGATCTTCAGATTGTTGAGGGTTATTCTGCTTCCAACATCATTAAGCTGAAAAAATTGCTGGGGGTGATTGCCGAAACAGTACCTTTCGAGCCTAATATTTCGAAAATCGCACAACGACTCGAAATGGGTCGGGATACCGTTAAAACCTATTTATGGAACCTTGATCGTGCAAGATTGCTAAACCTGTTAAGCCGTTCAGCAAGCGGGATGGCCGCTCTGCGAAAACCGGATAAAATCTACCTGGAGAACAGCAATTTCAGTTATGCCCTGACACCCTCCCCGGAAAAAGGTACAATCCGTGAGACATTTTTTTTAAACCAGCTCCGAAATGCCGGACATAAAGTTGAGCTGGCCAAACAGGGCGATTTTGTGATTGATGAAACCTATACATTCGAAATCGGAGGATCATCCAAAGATACGTCTCAAATCAGCGGCGAAGAAAACGCCTGGCTTGCACTCGATGACCTCGAACACCCCTATTTGAACCGAATTCCGCTCTGGCTCTTTGGGCTTTTGTACTGAAAGAAAAGTAAACCAAGAAATCGCTGAACAGGGAATTTCCTTTGATAAGGAGTACTTTTAATGAATTCATCTCCAGATTTTGGGAGATCCTTCGATGCGCGTCCATTCACTTTCGTTCATACCCGTCATCCTGAGCGAAATCCACTGAAGAGCAAGCGAAAGTGGTTGGAACCGAAGGATTTCGCTTCGCGGGGAAAAGATGAGCATTGCTCTTGGCACTATCATTGAAAAGAACCACCACACACCCCAAACCGCACTCCGCAAACCAAACCACACTTTCTCAGTTCATCGGTTTGTCTGTTTCTCCGTTTCTCTGTTTTTCCACATCCCTCACCCCGTCGCTGAGCAGGCCCTTTGCCGTCACTTTCCCGATGCCTGAATTTGCACCGGTAACAACTGCGATTTTTTCACTCATAAAAAGAATTTTTTATCCTGATGAACAGGATTTGGATGGGGTGGGTTCTGTGGATTATTATGTGATGAAACGTACTTGTTTAACTCACTAAAATTCTTTTCAATCTTTCAACACTCAGTGTATCAACCTTCCGATGAAGCATTCTATGGCAATTTGAACAAACCAATGCTAAGTCTTTTAGAGTAGTTTTTGTTTTACTTGAAAACTCTGAAAGAGGTATACGATGATGACACTCAATATATTTATAACCCAAATCTCCATATTTTTGAAAGAAATCAAACATACAAGCTTCACATGGCAACCTGCCTAATCTTTTGAACTCCTTCTCTTTTTTCATCCTTATGATAGAGGTGTCTCGTTCTCTATATTTGTGCAATTTATAGATAACGGTACCCTCAGAAACTTCAAATTCTCTGTCATCTTCATTTTCGATCAGGTATAATTGATATGCCAATTCTTGATCTTCACTAATCGCCCGTAATTTTTGTGCGATTTTATGCAAACGGTTAGTATCAAATTGAAACTCATTAAAAACCTCCTCATCCAATTTGCTCCCTCTGCTTAAACCTTTTCCTTCATATGTAGGATCGAAAGCCTTAAAATTATTTAACTTCATGTTCACTCCACTGGGATTTCGAAATTTTGCCTCATCGGGGCGAACATCGTGAATGGGTAAACGATTTAAAATCTCAGATAACTCAATAATTTCTGGATGAGACTTGTTCATTTTTCCAGGCTCCATTCGTGAATACAGATCGAGCGCTAAAATGATTTCATCTCTGTGCCATTTTGGATTTCTCATAATTTAATATAATCAATAATCCCCCATCCCCGGAATCACATTTCGAATCCCGCCGCGCGGATTGTCCACATCTCCTTTGTAGCGGGGAATCACATGAATGTGAGTGTGAAAAATGGATTGTCCGGCGGCTTCATTCATGTTAAAACCGATGTTAAATCCGTCAGGGTTGTATCGTTTCATTAATATATCTTTCACCCGTTCCGCCATCAGCCAGCAGGCTGTTTTTTCTTTTTTGCTCATCTCAAAATAGTTGGCCGTTTTCCGTTTCGGAATCACCAGTGCATGGCCCTTTGTAACCGGAAATTTATCATAAACACTATAAACGGTAGCCAGTTCTGAGATAAGTTCGACTTCGGGCGGCGGATTTTCAAAAATATCCTCCCTGCCATTGTCAACCTGCGTAAAATGGCGGTATTTGTAGATCTCACAAAAATCATTTCTGAAAAAGGTTTTGTAGGGCAGTTTTACATTGCACTGGTAGGTGTTCACTTTATGAACGTAGTGTCTGCGGAACCCGAAATATTTCAGGTCGCGCCGGACGGTAAAAAAAGCACGGCCCTTCGGCTTCAACAGCTCACTGACCGACATCAGCACATCCGCCTGTTCTTCGGGCAGCAGTACATTCAGCACATAGTTGCAGAGAATCGTATCAAACTTTTTCTCCGGATAATCCGGTGCATAATGGGGATCGTACCCCGTGCATGAAATTCCCTTCCGGTTCAGAAACTCAACATCCTTCCCGAACCCGGAGCCGAAATCGAGCACCTCACCCCGGATCGCTCCCATCCTATACAATTTACGAGTCGGCCATGATGGCCTGTCGCGCTCTTTTGCCGTGAGATGTGAATTGGGGTTTCCTTTCATCGATCAATGTCTCTATGATAATTCTCAAATTTATCATTGTGATACATCAATGCTTCTTTAGCAGGATACAATTGTGAATTTGCAGGCAATAAAATTTTTGTATCTGAAATCAAATCATATTCATGCCAGGTATTATTATTTTTTTTCAACCAGGGAGATAGTTTAACAGAAAAATCATCACGTATAGTCATCATCATTTCATCAAATAGCCAGTGGTGATTTGGACATAGAGAAATTCCATTTCTTGGGTCATCATTGTAGCTTTCATTCCATGGTATAATGTGTGCCCCAACCACATGACAAGACTCCACAGGTGTTACAACTTTCGTTCTGCAAACAGAGCATGTATAATTATAATTTTCGCGGATAACTTTTCTAAATCCCTGTTTTCTGACTTGCTGATTGACCGTTGATTCAACAATTTTTCCTTCTTCTGAATAGTGGCTGATGAACTTTTTATTAGTGAATTTTCTCAACTCCTCAGAATATTTATGGGCATCATAATTTAATGAGCTTAACTTTTTTACTTTTTCTGCAGTTTTACTGTTGAAATAGTGATTGGCAATCAAGTTTTGCACCATACTTCGGGTTTTATCATTCTCAATCAGCAAATACAATTCCGGATTCATTCGAGCAAACTGAAGCCTATTTTTTAGTCCAGTCAAAGATGGTGCATTTGCATATTCATTTTTGTCTGGTTTATAGATAAGCGCCCAAAATGGTTCACTTTTCATATAGAAAAAAGGGAGTGCAATTCTTGTTGTGCGAGCTTGCCCCATAATCCCTTTCCAATAAACAAAGAAATTATCTACGAGCTCTTGACTCAGAAAAATCTCATTTGAATCAATCCAGCCCTCCTTAATTCCATCAATAATACTCAATAATAAAAACGGTTTGTGGGGAGCCTGATTCGTTACTTCATCTGGCCACGGATTAGATTTGTCAGTGTTCAAGTTTTTGAGCCAGCCCGTAATTTCATTGCTAATTTCCATGATCTCTTCGCTCAATGATCTGGTTAATATTTTTCAGTATCTCGTAAGCCATTTAAAAATCAATTTGAAAAAACTCCCTTCAGTGAATATAAAACAACCACCCTGAATTTCGAATTAAAATGAGGATTCCGGGCTAAATTATTATCCGATAATCAAATAAACCGGCCAAACCACACACCCGGCCGGAAACTGCAATTTTTTACAAAACCATACAACCGTTCCGAAACGTGCCGGCGCATCCCGTTGTTGATGTAGATGAAAACAGAAACCAATTATAAATGATTTTACAGGAAACTTTGTAGTTCATTAACAATGCCGTGAAATCATAGTTGACAGTAGGCAGTTGGCAATTGACAGTTGACAACTCATTTGGATAAATTTGGGTGGTTATCAACCATTCAAAACTAATAATAACTAATTCATAAGCCTAATTTAATTCAATTAAAAAAGTTGTCAATTGTTAACTGCCAACTGTCAATTGTTTTTAAATTTTCTTGGCCTGATACCCGCAAAGTTTCCGTCAGAACCTAAATAAACAGGATATAATTATGAGCACCCAAATGAATGCTGCATTTTTTGAAGAGTTTGGAGAACCCGATGTTGTACAATCCGGCAAACTGCCGAAGCCTGAGCCGGGAGAAGGAGAAGTACTGGTGCGGGTGAAATCGGCGGGGTTGAATCCGGTGGACTATTTTGTTGTGCGCGGTTTTTTGGAGGAGAGAATTCCGGCGGAGTTTCCGGCGGTTCCGGGATGGGACCTGGCCGGCACGGTTGAGGAGACGGGGTTTGCCGCAAGCCGGTTCAAACCGGGAGATGAGGTTTATGCCTACGCCCGACGGCCATTTATTCGGCACGGCACGTTTGCGGAGTATGTGATCATCCCCGAAAGCTACCTGGCCCTGCGGCCTCAAATCATTTCGATGGAGGAAACGGGCGGAATCCCGCTGGTGGGGCTGACCGCCTGGCAGTCGCTGTTTGATGCCGGAAACCTGCAGCAGGGGCAAACGGTGCTGATTCTGGGTGCCTCGGGCGGAGTAGGAACGCTGGCCATCCAGCTCGCGAAGACGAATGGTGCGGAGGTGATCGGTGTGGCCAGTAAGAAGAATCACGGCTATATGAAGGAGTTGGGAGCTGATCATACCATTGATTACAGTGACAATCATGTGGGTGAGGCGGCTTCTGCCATTGCACCCGGGGGTGTGGATCTGATTTTCGACTGCTCCCGCGGAGATGCTTTTGGTCAGGTGATGGAAGCCGGCGTGCTGAAGGAGGGAGGCAAGATTGTATCAATCACCAAGAGCAAACCGGATATCCCGGAAGAAATCGATTTCAGTTATGTGTTTGTGGAGCCGAATGCGCGGCAGCTTGAGCAGATCAGTGAACTGGCGGATGCGGGAAACATCCGCGTGCCCGTCACCAAAACCTATTCCCTGGATGAGGTACCGGAGGCGCTAAAGGCCATCGAAAAACTCCACACCCGGGGTAAGATTGTGGTTACTCCATGATGTGATGGGTGTTTGTATTGATTGAATTTTTTGCAATGCATTCACTATGCGGTTCTTGGCGTTCCTTCTGCGGTTAAACCGGGCATATTCAAAGTTCTGTCAGGAGTTAACCGCGAAGGGCGCAGTGAAGCGCAGGAGTTTTTGATGGTTGTGATTTCTTTCCTGCAACCTCCTCTGCGTTCCTTTGCGCCCACTGCGGTTTAAACTGGCAAGCCCAAATCTCTGCCATAAAGAAATCGAAGTGAGGCAAAGAGATATTTTGAAATAAACTGTAAGGGATTCTGATTTTTTGGTTCTTACTATAGAAAGCTTCAAAAAAAAATAATGCAATGAGTGAGAATCAAATAGGAACTGAAATTGTGAACTGTGCACTGGCTGTGCATAAAAATCTTGGCCCGGAGCTGCTCGAATCAACATACCAGGCATGCCTGGCCCATGAATTGCATTTGGCCGGGCTGGACGTTTCGGAGGAACATCCATTACCTGTAGTTTACAAAGATGTAAAGCTTGAATGCGGCTACCGACTCGATCTTTGGGTTGAACGAAAAGTGATTATCGAAATAAAATCAGTGGATGCTCTCAACGATGTCCATCTCGCACAAATCCTTACCTACCTCAAACTAACCGATAACCGGCTTGGATACTTGATCAACTTCAACGTCTCCAAAATAAAACATGGAATAAAGCGGGTTGTAAACGGACTCTGACTACTTATCAACAACCAATTTCACATCCCCTCTGAGGTGCTTTGCATCCACAACGGTTAAAAGCGGACATGTCCAAGTTTCTGTCTGGGGGTAAACCGCGGAGGGCGCGGTGAAGCGCAGGGCTTTTTTTGATGGTTGTTATTTTTGCCATGTAAACCTACTCTGCGTTCCTCAGCGGACACTTGTCCTCCGAAACCTTGGCGCAGGAGGGCTGCGGTTAAACCGTAAGGCTCAAATTTTTATTTAAGGAGAGAACTCCCCAAACCTCAATCCGCATACCGATTGACGCTAAGCGTTCTGCACCAATCGCTATGCTTAATGGATATGGGCTTTAAACTCGTCAGACGAAAAAAGCAATCGTCAGACGAGAACCAGGTAAACCACAGAATTAATTGTTGATTAGAATAGACATATTTTATATTTAATTGTTGATTGCAACATACAGTAATGATATTATTATGTATATTTTAATCTACAAAATACATTGTATTCACCGGCAACCGCACAAAAATTATGGATCAATTAATTGCCTTTCATACAAATAACCTTGCCCGGGTGCCTGGTGGTTTCTTTCGGGAACTGTTTCAGTCCATCAACTGGAACCAGCGGATGCTTGCCATCAAAGGCCCAAGAGGTGCGGGAAAAACCACATTGATGCTTCAGAGAATCAAGTTCGGTTTACAGGCAAAGCCCCCGGAAGCTCTCTATATAACCGCAGATCATCACTGGTTTTACAGCAGTACTCTCTATGAAACAGCAGAAGTGTTTTACGTTAACGGTGGAAAATACCTGTTTATCGACGAGGTGCACAAATACCCGAACTGGTCGAGAGAACTAAAAAACATCTATGACGGATTTCCGGAACTATCAATCGTATTTTCGGCATCATCAGCCCTGGATATTTATAAAGGAGAGGCGGATTTAAGCAGGCGGGTGCTTACCTACGAACTTCCCGGACTCTCTTTCAGGGAGTATATTGAGCTGAAAGAAAATGTGCGCATGGATTCGGTATCCCTGGATGCGATTCAGAAAGATCATGAGAAATTAGCGGCCCAAATCGTTTCGGATCTGAAGATGAAACCGATACCCCTGTTCAGAGAGTATCTGCAATATGGATATTTGCCGATCATTGCAGAAAGCCTTCCTGAGGAAATTCCGCTTCGGCTGAATGCGGTGATCAATGCGGTTGTTGAGTCGGACCTCTCGTACATAAAAAATTATCACAGCGGAACGGCACACAAAATAAAGAAACTTCTCGGCGTCATTGCAGAGTCTGCACCTTTTAAACCCAACGTATCCGCACTGGCAAGAAAACTGGGTGTCAGCAGAGAATCGGTTTACCAGTGGCTGCAGGATCTGGATCATGCCCGGTTGTTGAATTCACTATCGCAGGCAGGGAAGGGAACATCAACATTGCAAAAACCGGATAAAATTTATCTTGAAAACACCAATCTCTCTTATGCCCTCAATCCACAGCCAGATACAGGATCAATAAGGGAGGCATTTCTGTTAAATCAGCTTATAAATGCAGGCTATGAGGTTACACTGCCCAAAGCAGGAGATTTTTATGTTGACGGAATCACCATAGAAGCGGGCGGCAAAAGCAAAACTTCAGAGCAGGTACAACACACAAAAAATTACATCATAGCCGCAGATAACATCGAGTTTGGTTTCGGCAAAAAAGTACCCCTTTGGCTGTTTGGGTTTTTGTATTAACCGAACCTCCGCGCCGCTGCGACTCTGTGTGCAGACAAGCTAATTAAATTAATTCCATCCAGATTTTGAAAAGAACCTCGCAAAATCGCAAAATTGCGAAGGGTATTGATTAAGATTTAAAGTTATAAAAATGCCCTTCCCCTAACCTCTGCGGTTCAAAAAAGGCAGGCCCAACATCCTGTCAGGGATTGAACTGAACCACAACGGTCCTCCCAATCCCGACAAAAAAACGTGTTGGGGCAAGGATGGCTTTTTGTTGCAAGTCCACCCGGTCGGGTTGCCTGTTTACTTCCCCCCAACCACCGGGTCCAAATAAGACCTCAGCCTCTTCGTCCATAACGCATACCCCATCGAGGAGAGGTGGAGGCGATCGCTGACAAAGAGTTCATCTATTGGCATTCCATCTTCGCCCAGGAAGAGATCTTCGGTTGGGATGAAGATCACATTATCGAGCTCATCGGCCAGGTTAGCAAGCTGATGGTTGGCCGCACGGCTCTGATCCCAAACACGCCACCGGCTGTGGGTGGGTGTCACCGCCAGGATAAAAATGGGAGCATCCGGGTTGTAGCTACGAACCTTTTCCGTGATGAATGCCTCAAACAGTTCACAAACTTCTTCGGGGGTATTGTCCATCCGATTCGGATCACCCACAATGTCGTTCGCCACAAAAAGGACCATCGCGCTGAAGGTGTGTCCGGAAATGTACCGGTCGGCATGGTTCAGCAGATCGGTCATGCGTGACCCGCCAAATCCCCGCTGGATTACCGGATAGGGGTGCATATCCTCCTCAAGAGTCTCCCATAGCCGGATGCTGGAACTGCCGGTAAAAAAGATCGACTCGGGCGGATAGCTTTGGGTCCGGTCGAGCTCCTCAAACTGCTGCATGGACTGCTCCCACCGATCATCCGCCTGCTGCGCCGCTACCGGCATCGCAATGAGCAAAAGGAGTGTAATCAACAGCAGCCGGAGGAAAATGGATTGTGAATGCATAGCCTGTATATGGATAAAAGTTAAATTGTGAACGTCATTTATGAACCTATTGATTAAATATAAAGTTTATACTGACAGATTAAACTTTTTCGACGAATAATGATCTGCCGCCCATTTTTGAAATGAATTCCGAACCGAATGAATGAATCCCGACACATATCTACCGAACTCTCCCTGTCTGAAGCCTGGAAACGGGTAGAGGGCCGGGTCCGCACGGCCGTGGAGGATGGGAGCCACCCCTTCCGAACGGTCGCCCTTGCAACCGCTGATAAAACAGGATCTCCTCAGCAGCGAATGGTGATCCTCCGTAACTTTACGGATGACTCGGTGTTTACCGTGTTTACGGACAACCGTTCAGATAAAGTAGATCAGATATTAGAAAACAGCTCGGTGAGCCTTCTTTTTTACGATGCGGATGAGAAGCTGCAGCTGCGTGCGGCTGGAAAGGCGGTTGTGATCCATGACGGGGAGGAGCGCATGCGGTACTGGAACAGCAGGGGGAGCCGAAATCCCTACTCCTATACATCCGTGGTTGCGCCGGGAACGGTTATTGGCCATCCCCGGGAGGCCTACCGATGGGGTGAAGAGGCCCCATCCAATTTTTCGTTGATTAAAGTTGAGGCAACATGGATGGAATTTTTGCAGCTGGGCGGGGTGAGACATATCCGGGCCGAAAAAAGGATTCGTCAAGGAGTAGAAAGAATCCGCTGGATAGCCCCGTAATTTTTTTTCAGATGTTGATCGTCACGAAAGTTTGAACCATCTTGGCTCAGACAAGATGGTTGAACGAAATAGGAAGTTTTTCACTTGTTTGATTGATCCACAACCTAAATAAGAGGACCTTAATATGGAATATCTGATGATCGCGTTAAAATTAATTGTAGGGCTGAGTATCCTGAATGTATGGCTTGTTCGTTCGAAAAAATCAACCCCCTGGAGAGGTGGTGATGCCAATAATATCGTAGAAGAATTTAAGGCCTACGGCCTTCCGGTCTGGTTTATGTGGACGATTGGAACGCTAAAAGTGGCCCTTGCTGTGCTGCTTCTGGCTTCCATTTTTTATGCTCAGGTTGAAGCTATTGCCGCTTTCGGAATCGCCCTTTTGATGCTGGGAGCCGTTTCCATGCATATAAAAATTGGCGATCCTCTGAAAAAATCATTTCCTGCATTTACTTTTTTGGTACTTTCTCTTGTGATCGCACTGCTCTGAAAGATTTCTTATAACAGTTTATAAAACGAGAGGGTCAGCCAGATGTTGATCAGCATAAAAAAGAGAGATGGCGATGCCTGTGCAAAGCTGTCTCTGATTTTTATTCGGATGATGAACGCTACCAACATCATGGCGGTAAAACCCGCCGAGGCTAAAAATCCCAGGATCGGGTAAATAAAACCGGCAAGCAGGCCGATGGCTCCGACTATTTGCAGCATTCCGGTCAGTTTTCGTTGCCAATCATTAAGCCCGAATCGATAAAATTCATCGGTCATTTTCTTTGAACGTATGGCCGTAATGCCGTAAAAGAGAAAAAAGAGAGCAGTAATGATGAATAGAAATTGTGTTGTATCGGCAGGCATAGGTTATCGCTATAAAGTAGCAGAGGCTCATCAATATAGAATTCCCCTCTGTTTATTTTGTTTAAAAGCCCCGAAAGATTTCTATCTCAATAGCTTTTCCGGAGGGATGACCAGAACAAGATCCTCATCTGTTCTGAAATCGCGCACGTTGCGTGTAACTATTTTTTTACAGCAGGCCTCGGCTGCTGTATGGTAAAGGATTGCATCTTCGGGATCGTTCCAACGGGCAGCCAGTGCTTTTCGAATTGCGTTGCCATCAACCGGCACGATATCAAGAATAGAGATC
>SL_3KL_010_SEDDRAFT_10005196_pt1 | contig 11719 bp, 10 predicted proteins | sample SodLakKL_010_SED_2_FD_10381 | JGI IMG/M metagenome (IMG submission 10381)
GGCGAGGAGAGTGGCAAGGGTTATGATCAATCCTGATGATCGCTGTCTTGTGTATCCAACCACCGCAATCAATAAAACGAATGCTGGGAGTGAGGCTATCAAGGCGTGGTGTTTTCGCCTCAGCAACCAACCCATCAAAAACAGGACAATCCAAACAAAACTACCCCAGATCAGGTTGACGACGTTTTGGTTAACACCGGCCTGTTGCGTGATGATGGTTTGAGACCATTGAATAATCTCGGTGAAGTATAGACTGAGGTCGAGCAGTGCTGAGTATAAATAATAGTACAAGGGTCCTGGATTGGGGAGGGGATAACACGGGTATGTGCAAGCAGCTAGGTTGCGAGTGCTTGCTGAAAAGGCGAAAAATAGTTTTTGGTAGACAGATGATTGAATGAAGATAATGAGTAAAGGGCCAAGCAAGCTCAAAACAACGAAGTAAAGCTTTTTTTGTTTGGTTTCTGAACCAATAATCCATCCTGCAATCACTGCCAATATTCCAAAGGGGAGCAACCAGCTTGATGATAAAAACCGTATTGAACCTGACAAACCTGTTACAAATCCATATACAAAGATGATAACCAATGAAAAAACGATAGCCCAACCAAAGTGATACTTACCAACAACCGGGAAGGTGTTCCGACTCATCAAAGGCTCTTCCATCCAGGATCCACTGGCTTTTTAATGGGTATGGCTTGTCCAGTCCCAAAAACACGCCACTCCCAAAGGGGTTCTTCTTTTATTTCCAATTGATCTGCGAACATTTCGGCTGTAATGATGTAGCTTGGGATTCCAAGGTTTTGCAAGCTCTTAAGGGGTTCGTTTGAATTACCATCGCCACCAAAACTGGATGGATCCAACAAGAGCACCGTTGGTATCATTCCCTTGGTTTTAAGCCACAGGAGGGGCTTCAACCAATCCAGTCCAATATCAGGAGAAATGACAATCAAGCTAGCTGGCTGTTGAAAACTACCCCGAATTGATTGCAAAAGGTGTGATAACGGGTGTGTGCTGGCTGTTGAATGTGCCAATGACCGCAATATTTTCATCGTTTGATCGCTGGTATATTGCGGTCGAATCCATGTGTTTTGTTGGTTGTTGGCGATGAAGCCGACAGCTTTTCCTGACCGAATGCCCTCTGCGGCTAAGGAAGCGGAAAGGATGATCCCTACTTCAAGGGAGTTTGTTAGATCTTCACCAACCTGAACGCTCGTGTTCATATCCTGGATGATCCACCAATTGCCGGTTGGTGTATTTTCAAATACTCGGGTGGTTAATTGATTGTATTTGGCAGATGAAGGCCAATGAATGTGGTGTAGTGGGTCTTCAGGATGATAGTCACGAATATTGCTGACCGCCACAGATTGTTCCATGTTGCCCTTGCTGACACGGCCATCGCCAGCTCTTCCACCACTGGCAACTTCAATGTCAGGCAAAGGTAAGACGGGTGGTGTGATTAAGATATTGGCAGAGGATGGATCGTGGATTGAGAGTTTGATTAAGCCAAACAAATCAGAGGTATGCACGGTTGTTGGTCCTAGTGTGAACAGTCCTCGATGAGTACAAACATGTTGAATACGCCAAGTGCTGTTATTTTTCGGATCTACACTGGTACCGATTGCCTTCTGGATGTCTGTTATATTCGTATGATCCTGTATTTCTATCCAATGAACGGGAATAAGCCCTTGGTTGTGAACAATAATGCGTTCTTCCAGGACATCTCCAACTTTTGCCCATCCAAAACGCATTTGCCGCTCAAGATTGAGATGAATCTTGTAATAGCAAACACAAAAACTGCTGAAAGTAATAATAAGACCAAATGCTATGAAGATCGTCCACCAAACTTCGTGATCAAACAACACACCCAGGATAAACGAAATAAAAACGATACATGTGATGATCTTAAATTTTGGTGTAATCTGGTGTGTTTTCCTCATGGTTAATCACCAGATTGACTTGATGGATCTGGTTTCTGGGCAAAGCTCTTTTTCAACTGTGTGGATAAATATTGTGCTCTTTGTGCCTGGTCTTTCTCAACAGGACCGTGGGCGTACCTGGCTTGGATGAAAATATTTGTGAACTTACTAATCAGTTCGGCCTGCTCAGCAATGTCAGGATTGCTTTGGACGTAGGCTTTTGCATATTCAAGGGGTGTTTGAGAATCTTTGCGCCTGAATCCATGCCGTTGGTTCCATTGTATCCAGTCTGTGTAGGTTTTGATGATGGCTAATCTTGGGGGCATCTGTTTAATCCACAGTGATGATTGACGGATTTTCTTTCTTTGACTTCTTAAAAAGGTTCGGAATTTATTGATTCCTGTTTTTAGGACCTCCGAGGACGCAATCTTTGTTTTACCAATGCGATTAATTAAAAAATGCCAAAGGTTTTTTAAAAGTGAAAACAACCTCAGATCACGTAAAAAATGGGTAAAACCAGGCTTGTGATTAAAAAAGTAAATCAATGCGCCGAACACGATCCCTGCAAAGATCAACCAAAAAACAATTGATCTGATGATATCGAACCATGGCGTGGACGCAACAACTTGTGGAAAGAGAGCTGCTTCTGGTTCAATAGGTGGTAAGGCGTCTTCAGCAGCTTCTCGTCCAGAAAGCCGGCTTATCAATGCTAGCAGGAGAAAGAAAGGAAATGTAATGATGTTGAACAGGATCGTTATTACTAAAACAAATATCTCGGACAACCATTCGGCAACACTTGAAATTCCAAGGGGTATCTGGGTTGGCAGGAATGCAATAATTAAGACGAGCGCCAATAAAAAAATGATGCTGTAAAAAAACCATTTTGTTGCGAGTTGAGGGCTGACATCAATATCACTAAAATACCACCGCGCTTTCATTATCGCATATTGATTAATAGCTAAAAATGCAAAACCACTGAAAAAGAAGACCATTATTATCACGATTAAAAAATTAATGGATGTTTGAATTTCAAGAAAAGGAAAAGCGTTACTTTGCAAGACCAATGTTGTGATGATCATCAAAATACCAAGATTAAAGATCAACCTGATTAGCTGGCGTCTTGCAAGGTGCCTGTCTGTGAAAGTAAGCACCAGTTTTTCCTGTTCCATCAGAGCTTCATTTTCTTCAAGTTGGTTTAGAGGAAAACTGAAAAACCATGTCAACACCCAAATTAACATAACAGTGCTTAAGCGTATGAGGAAATCCAGGTTGAAAAAGTTTGGTAGAAATTCTTGCGGCCATGATGCTATTTCCTGCCATAAAGTCGTGACTTCAAAAAACCGAAGTGATAACATCGAGATTGTTTTGGTGATCAAACCAATTAACACGATTTCTGAGAGAATGAAAAGTAATTTGTTATCAAATGTGCTTGGTGCATTCTGCTGTTTGCGCCGTATGTAAAGTGAAACAGGTGTGATCAGAAACGTAAAAACAGGAAACCAGAAAGAACCCCATAATGGATAAAACAAATGGATGGTTTTATCAATAATGAGAGCAAAACACGTTAACATGATGCTGATCAACAAAAAATTCGCAGTCAACGTTAGTTTTTTATTAAATAATGGATGAATTTCCTGAGGTTTATCTTTCATTGTTCAGATTGTGGTGATTGTTTTTAAATCCTGGGGGTTGTTTGCTTTATATAAACTGATTTTAAAATACTCTGCTTTCTTTTTAAACGCCTTGAACCTGGTTGATTGTCCAACAAATAGCATCACGGGATTAATGCCCTTTTTCCTGGCTTTAAACATATGGTCAAGTGTGGAGTCCTGTAAACTACCAGAAATAAATACCATCGTAGCACCCCAGGATAGGTCTGTGATTGCATCTTGGATTAGATCATCAATGGCAAGATTGTCTCCAAGTTGAATCCTGGCAAGGATTTCTAGGATGTTGATGAAATGACCGGCACCTTTCTTGGGATGGAGAGGATTTGGCATTTGGTCACCATGTTGTGGGTCAGCGCCATTGGTCATCAAACCGATGGATTGTTTTTGCCGCTTTCCCCAAGCTGCTATCGAAGCTGCAGCAGTAATCGCCAGTTCGGAATCTTTATATGCACTCATTATGCTGTAGGAATCCAGTTGGAGGTCAAGGATAATGCTGACTTCAAGTGCGATGGATGCTTCAAATTGCTTGACTTGAAGGTTTCCCGTAGCTGCTGTTGATTTCCAATCAATGTGGCGGATTGAGTCCCCTGTTTGAAATTGGCGTTTGCCCAGAAGGCGGCTTGGGTCAGCAAAGATTGGATTGTGATGTTTGATTGTGCCAAAGGGTGATCTGGATGGGAGACCAAATGCGCCTAAACTGACTGTCTGTGGATAAACGGTAAGCGGGTCACTGGGAAATGACTTTTCGCTGGGCTGGATTAATCCTAATGGGTCCCCAGTACTGAGCGATAATGGACCGAGTGCGTAGTACCCTCTTTTTTTGGGTATCACATCATAGTGAATAGTTTTTGATTCACGGATACCTAAAGAAAAGACATGCTTCACGACCTTGCCTGACCGCAGATCAACAGGTAGTCCTTCATGGATTTCGATCCACAAAATGGGCAGCAGGCTGTTATTATTTATTTCCAGTTGTACAGGTATCGGATCACCAAGGAAAGCGTGGGAATCGTATGTACGCGTGATCTCCACATGATTTAAGGCACGCTTGTTCCACCATAACCCAAGGAAAAAGGCGCCCAGCACCATGTAGATAATCGTTAGCGCTGACTCAGCCCTGAGGAACACCGCCAGGATCATCAAAAAGATGATGAATGGCAGATAGTCAATCATGTTTATTCTTCCTGGTCTTCCAGCTTCAATGGTGTCTCATCAGTGATGCGTTCAATCAGTCCTGAGCTTGTGTTTCCACGTAATTCGGCATCTGGTTTAAGCAACATACGGTGTGAAAGAATTGGGTCAGCCAGGTACTTGACATCATCAGGTAACACATGATCCCTGTTATGGAGTGCTGCGAAAGCCTGGCATGCCTTAAATAGGGATAGTGTTGCCCGCGGGCTTCCACCAAGGAGAATGTCCGAATGATCACGGGTCGCTTTTACTAGGTTGATCATATAGTCCCTGACGGTGGCATCGACATGGACCTCCCAAACTTGGGCGAAGAGATCTAATATTTCATCTGGTTTGGTCACAGCATCCAATCGTTCTATGGGATGAAGGCGCTCTAACCTTTGAAGGATATCCCGTTCTTCATCATGGGTTGGATATCCCAAATCAATTTTCAACATAAACCGATCTAACTGGGCTTCAGGCAGAGGAAATGTGCCTTCATATTCAATCGGGTTTTGTGTGGCTAACACCATAAAAGGCTTGGGTAGAGGGTAGGTTGTTCCGTCAACAGTTACCTGTCGCTCTTGCATTGCCTCCAGGAGAGCAGATTGGGTGCGTGGGGTTGCTCGATTGATCTCGTCAGCCAACAGGATGTTGACAAATAAGGGACCAGGTCGAAATTGAAAGTCCTGATCAGCCTGGTTAAAAATAGATACCCCGGTAATATCATTTGGAAGCAAGTCAGGTGTGCATTGCAAGCGCTTGAAAGCACCGCCAAGGCTGATCGCCAGAGAACGGGCGAGCATGGTCTTTCCAACCCCAGGTACATCTTCGATCAGGACATGCCCTTCGCATATTAATGCCACCATTAAAAGATCAATTGACTCGGTTTTGCCTACGATAACTTTACTAATATTCTGTTTAATTCTATCTGTAAGGGTCTTTAANTCCATTTGTTATTGTCCTTGAATTGGTCTGGTTGATTAATTATAATCCCATCTAGCCACTCACCTTTAATTATGTGTTGCTTGTTGATGTGAAGGGCTGATAATCAGGCNATTAATTTTCCATCTATCGGTTTTTCTGAAAACTATCAGGTAAAATTGATGAAGTTATGCCGTAACTGTCATCATCATTAGTGGAGGTTGCTATGCCAGAGATAAATATAAAGAATGAACCATGTTCTAATGGTATTGCGATTGTGATCTTTGGTGTAACTGGTGACCTCTCCCGACGCAAATTGATGCCTGGATTATACGAAAATGCGAAAATTGATCGCCTCCCTGAACCTTTGTTCATCATTGGGTTTGCAAGAAGGTCTTGGAGTCANGAAAAGATGCGGGANGTCTTACGCAAGGGTGTGATGGATTATGGACGTACACAACCAGTTGATGANAANNTACTAAANNGATTGCTGGAAAATGCTTATTATATTGAATCAACGTTTGAAGATGAACAAGGTTATGCCCAATTAGATCAAGCTNTAAGAGATNTTGGTGTAAAAAACATGTTGTTTTATCTATCTACACCACCCAGTATGTATGNNACAATCGTCAAAAATATAGGTAAATCTGATCTNCAAAAATGTCCNGATGGATGGCGCCGGATNGTGGTTGAAAAGCCATTTGGCAGAGACCTGGAATCTGCCAGGTCACTTGACCATGATCTTCATGCAGTCTTTGATGAAGATCAAATCTACCGGATGGATCACTATCTCGGCAAAGAAACGGTGCAAAACATCCTGGCGTTCAGGTTTGGAAATGGCATTTTTGAACCGTTGTGGAATCGAAAATATATTGATCACATACAAATAACGATGGCTGAAACGGATGGTGTGGGTACTCGGGCAGGCTATTATGACCGGGCAGGTGTGGTACGCGATGTGTTTCAAAACCATCTGCTGCAACTTCTAACCCTGACTGCCATGGAAGCTCCCGCTGTGTTCAAAGCAAAGGCTGTGCGTGATGAAAAGGTAAAGGTGCTCAATTCAATTAACGACATCACAACTGAAATTGGATTGAAAAATACTTATCGTGCACAATATGTTTCTGGGACGATTGATGGAAAGCGGGTTACTAGTTATCGTGATGAACCAGATGTTGACCCGGATTCGACCACGGAAACCTTCATGGCAGCCAGGTTATTTGTCAATAATTGGCGCTGGGCTGGGGTACCTTTTTACTTGAGGTCTGGAAAACGAATGCCAAAGCGTGTTACTGAAATTGCGATTCAGTTTACCCAGATCCCACTGACTTTGTTTGATCAGCAGAATTTGGCTGGAGAAGCACCTAATGTGCTGGTAATCCGCATTCAACCTAATGAAGGCATTACGTTGTTCTTAGGCGCTAAGGTACCTGGGGGTGTGATGAAAGTTGAACCGGTTGAGATGCGCTTTAGCTATGCCGAGGCATTTGGAGGGGCTCCCCCTGAAGCTTATGAACGTTTGTTGCTCGACAGCCTGATGGGTGATGCAACCCTCTTCACCCGGAGTGATGAAGTCGAAGAGGCATGGCGGTTGGCACAAGGCATCATCGATGCCTGGGATGAACAGGGTTTAGAAAACCTGCCTGTGTACGAGGCTGGTACCCAGGGACCTCATGGTGCCGATGATTTCATGCAGCTTGATGGACGTCGGTGGAGAAGAATATAAATCTTAAACCTAGTAATTGGTATTTTGGAAAGGAAATGACTTAATACAATCAATCTTCGTAATGATTGTTATTGTGGGGGAAGGTTTCTGTGACAATTAGGGCATTGGCGATCGTCAATACGCACGACAAACCCACAGTTCAGACATGTTTGGGGTTGGATATCCCCCAGGGGTGCGCCGCATGCGATACAGCCGCTTTCCCCGGCAGGATTGGCAGTGTTGCAATATGGACAAGCATTCCGTTTGAGTCGGTCAGATAATTCTTTACCAAGACCATACTGTTTGACGGTCCGTTCAATGACCTGCCATATTTCATCATTAAGCTGCAATGATTCAATATCCTGGGCAATATCATCCAGTCTGCCAATCAATGAAAAGGGATTGCGTAAAGCCCTTAGGGCAGTCATTCCCAAACTGGCAGCGACACCCAGCCAGGCTTGTCGCCCAACCTGGACAGATATGCCATCTTCGAGCTTATGGATGGTGACCGTCAATGCTGTCTGGCCCCCCGATCGCGCATGCTGGTGTGTCGCAATTTGTATGGCAATTTGCGACCCTCGACCGATTTGTTGCACCTGGTAAGCACCTCGGTTGAAAAAGGCGATTAATTCTCGAGAAATATCGCTTGGGTTAATGTCTCCGTGGTAGATGCGAGTTGTTGGCATTTTGTGACCTTCCCGGTATGGTTAATGTGTATATTTTAGTTTGCTGACACAATTTCATGCCATGGATTATAATCCCATTGCACATGGGTAAGGTGAAGGATGATACGATTTAATAAATCGAAGTTGATCAAAACAGTTTTTGTGATGACTGTATTGTTGATCTTATTGTGGCTTAGCTTTTTAAATCCCATAACAGATTCTGCATATGCGCAAATACCAACTGGCGAAGTGCCTACTGTTACAGGTACACCACGCGGCCCTTATGTTGTTATCGATCCAATCGCTGCAACGGATACAACGATAAATGTTCGTGCAGGACCCAGCGCCTTGACTGAAAGGATCGGCATCCTCGTCATGGAGCAGGAGGCGAATGCGATTGGACAATATGGTGATTGGATCCAGATTGAATATGCTGGTGTTCCCGGGGGTAAAGGTTGGATTTTTGCCAACCTAGTGACCCTGTACAATGGGCCTCTTCCTTTGATTGAGCCACCACCGACATCCACACCGAACATGACCCAAACGATAGACCCCACTTTGGCTGCCCAATTCTTAATTACACCTGATGCAACCCGCTTACCCACTTTTACTGAACCAGCACCATTAGAGATTCCCACTTTTGAAGCAGACTCGGGAAGTATCGCATTTGGCAATGCGCCCATGGGTTTGCTGATTATTGGATTGGGAGCCCTGGGTGTTTTTCTGGCAGTGATTGCCCTGATTAGCGGGCGTTAATCAAAGAACTGACCTAAACCCTTGAAGCAATTTGTGCTTAATTTATGACCAATATCGGCTTCGCAGAAGGTTATATCCGCGCCATACGCTTCAAAGGTCTTTGCGGTTTGATGTGCCTTTTCGATAGGTATGATGTCATCCCGTGTCCCGTGGGCAATATAAAAGGATTTCCCTGCAACTGAGTTCAAATCAAGCTGTTTTTGCCATGACTCTGGGAAAAAACCAGCCAATGCGGCTACTTTTCTAACCCTTTCGGTGAAAAAAAATGCCAGCGCATAGCCATTACTGCCCCCTGGCTGAAGCCCATGATGTCAAATTGATCGGTATCAAGGTTTTGCTCTTCGATCCAGTGATCTACTCGTGTGATGAGTTGTTCAGCTAAATCTTGATAGGTTTTTATCTTTGGCCATTGAGAGGCAATCTCGTGCCAACTAAATTGGTTTTCACCCATTTTGAGGGGTGCACGGGGAGCAAGGAGATAATAATCTTTAGGTAGAGGTTTTGCCAGGACCCACATGGCGTTTTCATTTCCCAGATGTCCATGGATTAACAACATTACCCGGTTCTGGTTTTCCTTTTGTGGGTATTGGATACGAAAAGGCCATTGGCCTATTTTTATCCGTTCTGGCTCTTGCTTTTCGTTCATGGGAGTGTCCTGTGTATTACTAATCGTTTTCAATTATCCAGATTGTCCCAATAATCTGGTATTGGGTCAGGATTGACCCTATGTTTGACGCTTCTTTGCATATTTTTCATCCAATTAGCTTCTGATTCAATTTTAGTGAGCGTTTTCTCAGTGGCATTGATCCCTGCTGTAATCAATTCATCAACATCGACATTTTGCAAAACCCCAATATGACCAACAGGTGGTGCAATGATAACTTCAGGTTTGTACAACTTCACAGCCAATTCTGTCATATGCCTGCTGCTCACTTCCATTGATCGGGAAAATATCTTAAATGCTTGAACAGGTCTCAGCTTATTCAGCGTGTCAAGGATGTTGGTTGGTGCTGTGATGGGTAAAGGGATGTCGATATTTTCACTGACATAATTCTCGGGTTTTCTATGCAACAATACAGCGACAACTGGAAGATCAGGCCGCATCCATCGGGCTACCTGGATGGGAACAGGATCCATAACGCCACCATCGATTAATACCCGTCCACCAATTTCCTGGCTTGGGAAGACTCCAGGGATGGCAATAGTTGCCAAGACCGCATCTAATACCTTTCCTTTATGAAGGTTAATTTGTTTTCCTGTATGCAAACTGACAGCTGTGGCGGTAAATGGAATTTTTAAGTCATCAAACGTGTAGTCAGATAGGAGCTCTGAAAGTTTACCAGACAGGTTGCCCAAACCTAACAGCGAGGGTGAATCATCTGGTTTGCGGCTGAAGGAGCGGTCTTGGTCGATATCCTTCATGACCTTTTCAATCTTTTCTGTACTGTAACCAGCTGCATAGACCGCACCAACCAATCCCCCAGCACTGGTGCCAGCTATAGCTTTAATATTGAATTTATGCGTTTCCAGTGTGCGTAACACACCAATGTGTGCCACTCCCCTGATGCCGCCTCCACCCAAGGCTAATGATATATCCATGGAACTTCTCCCTGAAAATTATCTTTTTTGGTAACTACTCAGCCTGAAAGCGAATCGGGGGGGTGTGTGTGCCGGCGCAGCCGCCGCACCCCCCACTCTCTCTTCCTCACCAGCAGGCCTGCCTGGGTAGTAACCTTTTTTGATCAATGAGCATATTATACCCACCTGATGAAATTTGATTCAATTATATAAGCTGCCTCTCAGTATGTTTTATTTCTCATGTAAGCTGAGTTGGTAAAGGTTTAACGACTCATCCAGCAAGAGAATCTGGGATTATGGGTTGGTGTTGGAGTTGTTACACTTAAACAATCAAATCCCCAAACAGGTTCAGTCTTAAAGATTAATGTCTGCAGCAGTCTGTGCTAAAATTAAAAGCTATGACTGGTAAAAAGATCGTTACAAGAAACCGAAAAGCGAAATTTGAATATGACCTCCAGGAGACCTTTGAAGCTGGGCTTGAACTTAAGGGGACTGAGATAAAATCAATTCGGGCAGGCCAGGTTTCACTTTCAGAGGCTTATGTGCGCACAAATGGACGACAAGCCTGGCTGGTCGCTGCCCATATTGCGCCTTATGACCATGCTAGTGTCTTTAATCATGATCCAGAAAGAGATCGAAGGCTTTTATTGCATAAACGCGAGATTAAGGCGTTATGGGATGGTGTCCGGTTGAAAGGGATGACGATTATTCCAACCATCCTTTATTTACGCGATGGGCTTGCAAAAGTGGAAATTGCACTGGCCAAAGGTAAACGGCAATACGATAAACGGCAGACGATAAAAAAACGTGATATGGACCGTGATATTGAGCGAGCCATGGATAACCGGGGCAAGCGTAAAGATTATTAGGATTGATGTCCAATGAGGAGATATTTATTTTGTTCACTAATAATTTAATTGCATTAGCACTGACATTTCTGATTGCTCTATCCTGGCTCAGAGTTAACAATTTCTTCGCCCATAAAGGATGGATTTCCAGTGAGCTGAGTCGGAAAATCATCCACAGCGGCACTGGGCCAATATTTGTGCTCTGTTGGTTGTTTTTTAACGATTCATCATTATCACCCTTCCTGGCAGCTTTAGTGCCATTAGGCATTACGGGTCAATTTGTTTTGGTTGGAACAGGATTGATCAAAGATCCGGCTGCGGTCGAATCCATGTCACGTACTGGGGATCGCCGTGAAATCTTGAGGGGACCGCTGTTTTACGGTATCGCCTTCGTGCTGTTGACAATTGTGTTTTGGCGCAATTCACCAATTGGAATGGTCGCATTGATGATCCTTTGTGGTGGGGATGGTCTGGCCGATATCGTTGG
>SL_3KL_010_SEDDRAFT_10005197_pt1 | contig 11718 bp, 8 predicted proteins | sample SodLakKL_010_SED_2_FD_10381 | JGI IMG/M metagenome (IMG submission 10381)
TGCCGATGAGATTGGCGCAGACGGATGGGCCCCTGATGCAGCATCAGCTAAAGACCTGGCCCTGAAACTGGTCGGTTAAACTAGACCGGGCTTAAACCTAGCGGAGAAAGGAGAGTTTGGGATAATGAAAAGTAGTTACAAAGTGCAAGATTCTAATTTCCTGCAGGTTCTCTCCGATGACCAGTGCCGCCGCTTAGTGGCCGCGGCAATGGAAGTCCTGGAAAGAACCGGGGTTACATATCACGATGAAGAAGCGGTAGATAGAATGAAAAAGGCCGGCTGCCTGGTTGACGGGAAAAGAGTGAGAATTCCCTTCAGACTGGTTGAAAGCGCATTAAAAACAGTTCCGCGCAAGGTATCGCTTAGCAACAGCAGGACCGGTAAAAGGGTTATGGAGATGGAAGGCGGCAACGCTTATTTCGGAACAGGTTCCGATACTCCTAACTTTATAGACCCTTATACCCAGGATCGGATTAAGGCCAGCCGCAAGACTGTACAGATGGCAACCAAGGTAATTGATGCCCTGCCAAACCTGGATTTTGTTATGTCACTCGGTATTGTGCAGGATGTGCACCAGCTTGTTTACGACCGTTACCAGTTCCAGTCAATGGTCTTAAACACTTCAAAGCCGATTGTCATTACAGCTATTGATGAACCTGGCTATTCCGATATTATCCAGATGTGTGAAATTATTGCCGGAGGCGAAGCGGAACTGAGAAATAACCCTTTCCTGACCCTCTATGCTGAGCCTATTTCACCATTGCAGCACCCCAATGACTCAGCCCGTAAACTGATGCTGGCTGCAAAGAAAGGTTTACCTGTTGTTTATACTCCATGTATCATGGCCGGTGGAACTGTGCCTGCAACCTTAGCAGGTGCAATGGCTAACGGACTTGCTGAAAGCTTAAGCGGCCTGGTTCTTAACCAGATTACATCACCGGGCAGCCCCTTCATTATGGGCGGGGTTTTCACGGTCATGGATATGCAGACCACGATTTTCTCCTATGGTGCGCCTGAATTTGACTTGATGATGGCAGCCTTAGGCGATATTTCCAATTATCTCGATCTGCCAATGTTTGGAACCTGCGGCTGCACCGACGCGAAGGTTGTCGACGAGCAGGCCCTGATTGAAGGTGCAATGTCAATTCTGCTCACCGCCCAGTCCGGAGCTAACCTGAACCACGATGTTGGCTATATCGAGCACGGCAATACTGCTTCGCTCGAGTACCTGACTATCTGTGATGACCTGATTGGCATCGCCCGCAAGATAGTTAACGGCATAAACGTTAACGAAGATACCCTGGCCCTTGATGTTATAGATAAAGTTGGTCCCGGTGGCCACTTCCTTGCTGAAGAGCATACTATGAAACATTTCAGGACTGAAACCTGGTACCCGGAGCTTTTCACCAGGCAGATCTATGAAAACTGGGAAGCTGAAGGAAGCAAAACCTTATTTGACAAAGCTAACGAAAAGGTAATAGACATCCTTGAAAACTATGAACCTGAACCTCTGCCGAAAGATGTTCAGAAGAAGATCGAGGATATTATTGCCAATGCGGAATCGAAGCTGAACAAGTAGCAATCAACCTTCTATTATTGGAGAGGGATTAATTATGGCAAACCTGGCATTAGGAATTGATACCGGAGGTACATTTACTGATGGTGTAATTTTTGACTTGGATAAGAAAACGGTAGAAGCTAAATCAAAAGTCGAAACAACCAGGCACAATCTTACCCTTGCCATAAATAGTTGCCTCGATAACCTGGTCGAAGCTCTAAAAGAAAAAAACGGTAAACAGGTAGATATTGGGCAGGTAAAGATGGTCTCGTTATCGACCACTCTTGCCACCAATGCGATAGTAGAAGGCCAGGGAGCAGAGGTAGGCCTGATCCAGATCGGGTTTGAGTCTGTTCAGGACCTACCTACTCCCTATTATGCCTCTGTTCCCGGCGGCTGTAATATCAAGGGGCGGATCAAGGAAGAATTAGATCTGGATGCTGCCAAAAATGCAATTTTGGAGATGAAAGATCAGGTTGATGCTTTTGCTATATCAGGATACTTGAGTGTTCGTAATCCAATTCATGAAATGCAGGTAGCAGATTTAATCTCTGAATTAACCGGGTATCCTGTGGTTGCAGCACATCAGCTTAGCACAGATCTCGGCATCCATGAGCGGACGGTTACTGCTGTTTTGAACGCCCGCCTTATGCCTTTGATCACCGATTTGATGGATTCAGTTAAAGAGGGGATGGAGCGATTGAGCATTGAAGCTCCCCTGATGGTTGTGCGTGGAGACGGAAGTTTGATTAGCGAAACGATGGCCCGTGAAAAACCGATTGAAACAATATTATCGGGACCGGCTGCAAGTATAATTGGCGCCCTTACTTTAACAGGGGTTCAGAAAGGGATAGTTATCGATATGGGCGGCACCACCACTGATGTTGCTGTTCTTAATGAAGGACGTCCCTCTATAAATCGGGAAGGAGCTGAAGTGGGCGGCTGGATGACCAGGGTTAAGGCTGCGCACATAACCACTATTGGTCTCGGTGGTGACAGCCTGATCCAGGTTTCTAAAAATGCAGAGCTATCAGTTGGCCCGCAGCGGGTATTTCCACTGTGCTGGATCGCTTCGCAATACCCTTACCTGACAGAAGAGCTGGAAATTATTCAGCCTTATGATTACTCATCTATGGATACGCAGCCCACAATAATTCTGACCTATATAAGGGATCCAATAAATATTAAGGTTACTCAAACCGAACAGCAGATTCTTGATTTAATTAAAGACGGCCCGCATACACTGCATTACATAAGCAGAAAACTAGAAAAAGAAATCGATCTTTTGCCCTGGCAAAGGCTGGTGAATGTTGCCTCTGTTCACCGCGCTTCATTGACCCCTACAGATGTTTTACATGTAAACGGTCAATTAGATCTTTGGGAGCGTAGAGCGGCGGAGCTCGGAACCGCCATGCTGGCCGATCGTTACCGTGCCCCTGTAGAAGAATTTATTAATTCAGTAATGGAAGAAATACTTTTTATGTTGGCGGGTCTCACAATTGACCGTCTGCTAAATGAAGAAGGGGCCGAATTTTCGCTGAAAGAAGAAGCAGGCGGTTCTTACATCTTGAAGCGCATCCTGAATAGAGATGGTAAAAATTCTAAATGCCTGGTTCAATTTACAGCAGATTTGAAGTACCCAATGATTGCGGTTGGCGCTCCTGTAGATGCTTATTTTCCTAAACTGGCTGAAAGATTAAAGGCAGAACTCTATCTCCCGGAGTTTGCCGATGTTGCCAACGCTGTTGGAACAGTTAGCGGACAGGCTGTCGAAAGAGTTACTATTCTTGTTAAGCCGGGTGAAGGTGGAGGGTTTTTAGTCCATACTCCTAACAAAAGAGAATTTTTTATGATCTTTGACGAAGCGATCGACTACGCCTGCAAGGAAGGCCAAAGATATGTTTATGAGCAGGCTGCTGAAATAGGTGCTGTTGAAATCGAAACAATGGTCGAGCGCCATGATAGATACAGCAAAATGTCAGCTGCCGCTGACGAAGATAATATGGACCAAAAACTGTTTATAGAAAGTATCATAGAAGTATCAGCCGTAGGAAGACCGTGGAGTGAATAGTAAAGAATACAGGTTAAAATGTTAGAATTGCTAGTTTAGCAGGAAGAAATGCTTCAAAATGCAGTTAAAACTAGACGCAAGGAGGCTTAGTACCGGTATATAAATCCGGTAAGAAAGAAAATGATTATTATTGGAGAATTAATAAACTCAACCCGCAAGGCCATTAAAAAAGCGATTGATGAACAGGATGTTAAGTATATCCAGGATCTCGCCGTGAGGCAGGAAGAAGCGGGCGCTGACTATATCGACGTCAACGCCGGCGCCTATGTGCATGATGAAGCAAAACACCTGGTTTGGCTGGTAGAAAAAGTTCAGGAAGTGGTTAGTAAGCCCCTGGCGCTGGACAGCCCAGATCCCAAGGCCCTGGAAGCGGCCTTGAAGGTGCATGAAGGCACTCCGATGATTAACTCGATCAGTCTCGAGAAAGAACGCTACAATGCCCTGGTTCCCCTGGTAAAAGAAGCCGGTACTCCTGTTGTCGCACTTTGCATGAGTGACGAAGGAATGCCTGAAACGGCAGACGATCGTCTGGAAGTAGCTAAAGTGCTTCTAGGGGATCTTGATAAAGATGGTATTGATCTGACCAAGGTATTTCTCGACCCGCTGATCAAACCGGTTAGTGTTGACGGTGAGTACGGGCCGCAGGCTCTTGATGCAATTGAAAGAATTGCCGCTCTTGAATCGGGAGCTCATATTACCAGTGGCTTGAGCAATATTTCGTTTGGGCTGCCGCATCGTGCCTTGCTGAACCAGGCGTTTATTGTTCTTGCCATGGGCAGAGGGATGGATTCCGCTATTGTAGATCCCCTGGATAAAAAGAAAATGAGCCTGGTCAAAGCCGCTGAAGTTATTTTAAACCTTGACCCGTATGCAATGAATTACCTGAAAGCCGCTCGGGCCGATAAATTGGTTTAAAAATTATTAAAAAATTATTCGTGATGTTTTTAGAGAAGGTGCGGATGTTTTCCAGGGTTGTGACCTGCGATGGCAGCGTTTTAAATGTAAAAGAAAATATTTTGTTAGGGATAGTGCGACAGATCTACAGCTGCCCTGAAATAAAGCCACTAGGTGATGAGTTAAAGCGGTATGTAAAGAAAGGGTGGTAAAAATGATTAGCCGTGAAATAAAAGCTTTAAACTATCTGAGTGAAGGAGAACTGGAAAAGATACATCAGGCAACCCTGACCGTCCTTGAAAAAAACGGCGTAGCTTTTCACTCGGAAGAAGCCAGGGATATTTTAAAAAAAGGAGGAGCAAAGGTAGAAGGCGAGACAGTCTATTTCCCTCCTAAAATGGTTATGGAACAGGTAGCCAATGCTCCCGATGAATTTACCCTCCACGCCAGAAACCCTGAGAAAAATGTAGTAATTGGCGGAAATAACACGGTACATGCCCCTGGTTATGGATCGCCCTATGTAATGGATTATGTCCAAAATGAAAGAAGAGGTGCTACATTCGAAGATTACGTGGCCTTTACCAAGCTTGCCGGTCACAGCGAAACCCTTGATGTGGTAGGTGGGGTTCTGGTTGAGCCTAACGACATTGAAGACCATATCAGACACGCAAAAATGTTTCATGCTGCAGTCAAATACACTGATAAATGCCTGATGGGCAGCGCAATGGGCGGTAAAAAGGCGCAGGAAAGCCTGGAAATGGCCGGAATACTTTTCGGTGGTGTTGATAAGGTCAAAAAGAATCCTGCGTTGATTTCCCTGATTAATACTAACAGCCCGCTTGAATTTGATCCGCGGATGCTGGAGGCACTCATGGTTTATGCCCGCAATAATCAGCCGGTTATTATTGCCGCCCTGGCCATGACCGGAACGACTTCGGCTGTAACCCTGGCCGGTTCGCTGGTTCAGCAGAACGCCGAAATCCTTTCAGGTGTAGTTTTGGCCCAGCTGATCAACCCGGGAACACCGGTTGCTTTTGGATCAGCTTCAAGTGTTGTTGATATGAGAACGGGAAATCTTGCCATAGGCAGCCCCGAGTCTGTAAAAATGTTTTCGGTAATAGCCCAGCTGGCCAGGTATTACGGCTTGCCTTCACGTGGCGGAGGTTCACTGACAGATGCGTTAATCCCTGATTCTCAGAGCGGTTATGAATCGATGATGGTTCTTTTGCTTAACGTGGTAAGCGGCATTAACTTTATGCTTCATTCCGTGGGGCTGTTAGAAAATTACATGACTATGTCCTATGAAAAATTTGTTATCGATGATGAAATGCTCGGCATGGTTAAATCTTACTGCCAGGGTTTTCCGATTGATGAAGAAACACTTGCTGTAGATACTATCATCAATGTTGGCAGCGGGGGTAACTACATAGCTGATACGCATACATTTAATCACATGAAAGATATGCGCATTCCATTTATCAGCGCCAGGGAAAACTATGCCGGAGTTAAAGAACTAACCGATACAGCGCAGCGTGCTCATGAATACTGCAAATCAGTTCTCCAGGACTATCAGGCTCCACCTCTGGATGAAAAGATCGAAGCAGAGCTAAACAAATACATAGAAGGCATATCTTAATATTAGCGGATTAGATGCTAAACTTATATTAAATAACGCTAAGTGGTGAGATAAGGAACCTGTCCCCTTGTCCCACTTATATAAAACGGCTGTCCCGTTATTAACTGGATAACGGGGCAGCCGTTTAATTTATATGAAATTGCCGGCTGTCCGGCGTGTGTTTATTAAATACATATAAAGATAATTAGGTGATTTGTAAATAATATCTAAAGGAAATCCAGTCTCTGTGTGTAATTATATAGTAGATTCTTTTGTTTATAGATTCTTTACTGTTTGACATTTCTGGACGGGTATTGCTATAATTTTTTCAGAAAAGTGCTGTTTTTAATGAATGTAGGTTTGTAACTACACAGCATATTGTCCTTGTTGAATGATAAGCGGCGCCATGGGGACGGTTCGAACGTCCCTTAAAGCGTAGCTTTAAGGCCGAAGGGGGGAGACGGTGGAACCGTCCCCTGTGGCTTAGCGGGCTATGCCTGAGTAGTTACCAGGTTTTTAAAACATTTAAGGAGGTTGCTATGAGCAAGAACATGATTGAACTGCTAAATAAAGCTAAGTGGTATGATCTAAATCAGCCCCTCAGTATTTTCACTCCTCCGTGGCCCGGTGAAATGCCGCTGCAGGTTCATTTTTTTAAGCGTGTAACCGGTTCGTACCACGGTGGTCAGGGAGCCAATGGCCAGTTAATCGAATGGTCGAATAATACTGGCACTCACCTGGTTGGGCCGACTGCTTTTCATTCCGGAATGCGTAATATCTCAGATATTCCGTTGGATGATATTACAGGAGAAGGGGTTGTCGCAGATATCTCCGATCAGGTTTCCGATTACAGTCTCTACACTCCCGAGATGATTGAAAAGAAGGTTAAGGTAAAAGAGGGAGATATTTTAATTATCAACACCGGGTATCACCGGTATACTTATGATCAGCCTGACTGTGAGAACTCTGCCTGTCAGGGTGGAATTGAAAACAAGGAATTCTCATACCTGGTTCGCCATCCGGGTCCGGCGCCTGGGTTTTTTGAATGGGCCCTCGATAAAAAGCTAAAAATGATTGCCGTAGATTGTGCCTGTGCCGAACATCCAATGAACACTAATATCCGCTATATGCATGATCGCGAATTTCAGAAAGCTGAAGCAAAGCTGAAAGAAACTCATGGTAAAACATGGGATGAAATGTTCCCCCAGGACCAGTATTATAAATTGACCCATGATACAATGCCGAAGGCTGGTCTGCTTCTGGCTGAATCACTTGGTGGTCAGCTAAATGAGATCAACAATCAGCGGGCCTGGTTTATTATTGGCGCAATACCGTTCTGTGAAGTTGAAGCAGCCTGGGCCAGGGTAGCTGCAATTCAAGCCCCTGATGGTATGAACGAAGAAGATTTTCTGGCTAAAATGAAGCAAGCAAAATTGTATGACCTGTCAATTCCTTTTAGCGTTCAAACTCCGCAGTGGGCTAACTATGTGCCCTTGATCCTGCAGTATACCAAGCGTGTCGGTGGTCAGTACTTTGGGCTGGGTCGAAACAATGCACATTGCAAGGCCAGCTTTCACCTGAGCACTCACATGGACGGTGAACCGCATTTTCATGCAGCAGGAAAGACGATTGGGCAGACACCGCTTGACTTCTGGGTAGGTCCGGGCGCAATTGCAGATATTTCCGGAATGGTCAGCGATACCAGCGTCTATACTCCCGAGATGATCGAAGAAGTTGTCGATGTCCAGGAAGGGGATATATTGTTGATTAAAACGGGGTATTCCAAGTATGGATGGAATAGCCCTGATTCGGACGAATTCAGGTATATGATCCGCCATCCCGGCCCTTCGCCTGAGTTCTCGGATTGGTGCCTGAAAAAGAAAATTAAGTGGCTGGGTGTCGATTGCGTTGCCATGGAGCATCCGATGAACACCATACAGCGCATCTTCCATCCGAAAACTTTCGAAGAAGCAAACCAAAAACTGATTGACAAATACGGTAAAGACTGGGATGAGATGTATCCGCTGGATAAATACTACCAGGATATGCACCTGAACCTGTTCCCGCATGGTATTGTTCATGCTGAAAACCTCGGTAATGAACTGGAAAAACTGGAAGGTGGTCGTTACTTTATCGGTTGTTTCCTCCAAAGGGGTATGGAACTTGCTTCCTGCTGGGGTCGTTTCGTGGCCTGGAAGGAGTAATAACGGGTAATTTAAGCAGTTAACTTTTAAGCGGTCTGCCGATCATGTTCGGGGGCCGCTTTATTAAATTAAGCTTTCCCCTGGCATGTGAAAACAGGAAAAACAGATTAAGAGGTATGAAGGTTTTTTAGTGCTCGATATTTGGCGGTAGAATCCGGGTAAAAAGTAGGTTGATATAGTGCAAGAAGCCAAAAAATGCAAACTCTGCTTTGCGGCAATAGAAATCCTGACTTCTTTTAGAGCGAAATGCTATTACCGTTGTACTCATTGCCAATCTATTATGATGGATCCGGCCGGGTACCTTTCTTCAGAAGCTGAAAAGAGCCGCTATGATCAGCATAATAATGATGTAAATGATCAAGGGTACCGAAATTTTGTTAAGCCCCTGGTTGAGACAATCTTAAATAAATATTCCCCGGGAGCACGGGGTCTTGATTATGGGGCCGGTTCCGGGCCGGTTGCTGCGGCCATGCTGGAAGAGAAGGGTTACAGGGTTAACCTTTACGATCCTTATTACTGGAATAACAAAACGCTGCTGGATGCAAAATATGATTATATTATTTGCTGTGAAGTAATAGAACATTTTACCAGGCCGGCAGAAGAATTCAGGCTGCTCAGGTCTTTGCTGTGTGAAGGGGGTTCTTTAGTTTGCATGACAGATATAACAAGCGATAGCCTTGATTTTGAAAAATGGTATTATAAGAATGATCCAACCCATGTTTTCTTTTACCACCCCCTGGCCCTGAAATGGATTAAGAAAGAATACGGCTTTAGTTCTCTGACTGTCGAGAAAAGGCTCATTCATTTTGAAGTATAGGGTAGAATAGCTTATCTTTTAAAATTCTTTTCTGATTCCATCATAACCACTCTTGCCCGTTAAGCAGAAACACAATATAATAACTACTGAACAACTGGTAAACAATTAAACTTTGATGCGGGAGTAGTTAGCGGCCTGGTGGCGCTCCTGGACTTCAAATCCAGTGGCAGGGCAACCCCCTGCGGTGGGTTCGATTCCCATCTACTCCCGCCATGTAATAAGGCAATTGCCTGGAATGGTTCTGGTAAAACCGCAAGACATCAGCAATGTGCTCTGCGGTTTTTGTATGATCTGTAGTAAGGCATCTTATTAACAGCTAAAAATCACGATATTATTTATAATATAACTGGGAAAAGAATGATTTAAGAAAGGATTGTTACATGGCAGCGGAAGCGATATTTGAATACATATCCGGATGGATTCTCGGGGTCCTGGCAGTTTATGCTTTAGTTATAATGGCGGTCGGGCTCTATTTTTCCCGTTACATCAAGGAATGTGACGATCACGTGGTGGCCGGCCGTGATCTTCCCTTAATTTACATGATCGGTTCGGTTACAGCAACCTGGCTTTGTGCCGGTGCTATACTCGGCGCTGCCGGCTATGCCTATCTCTATGGCATGCAGGGCACTATTTATGATCCCTGGGCCCCTGCCCTGACATTGGTTTTAACCGGTTTGTTTTTTGCTTACCGCATGCGTACGGCTGGTTATACTTCCATTGTCGATTTTTATGATACCCGCTATGATCGCAGGATGAGTATCCTGTTTATGATTATCCAGGTTATTGGCACTATGGCCTGGATCGCAGCTCAAATGGTTGCTCTTGGCATTATCGTTCATCTGACAACTGGTTTTGATTTTGCAATTTCTATTGTTCTCAGCACTATTGCTATTATTGTTATTACATACAGCGGTGGATTAAAAGCGCTGGCCAGGGTAGATACAGTAAATGTTGTGTTAATTGCTGTCGGATTGGTAATTCTGTTTCCGGTGGTTATTAATGCCCTTGGCGGCTGGAGTGAATTTGTGGCCAATGCTGAAGTATATGACTGGAATCCGCCCTTTGCCATGGTTCCTGTGCCCGGACCACAGGGTTTCCTCTGGTATGTTGGATTTTTTGGTATTGTTTCTTATATTGCAGCCTGGCTCGGAGTAGGGCTTGGAGATTTAAGCTGTGCTATTCTCATGCAGCGGGCCCTGGCTGCCAGAACAGCAAAGACGGCAGCCGGCGGTTTTATCATGGGAGGGCTGCTTTACCTGGGCATTGCATTGATACCGGTTTTTATTGGCATTGCTACTTACACCTATGGTTTGAGTCTTAGTCCGGATAACGCCGAATTTGCGCTCACCTGGGCAGTTCAGTATTTTATGCCAGATTGGTTTGCCGTGTATTTTATTGTAATTATTGCCGGGGCAATTCTTTCTACAGCGGGCGACAGCGTGCTGATCAACGCAACTATGATCGGTCATAATATTTATCGTTATTTTAAACCTGGCGCAACATCAGTAGAAACCCTAAAGATGGTTCGTATTGCTGTACCGCTAACTGGCCTGCTGTGTATGCTGATTGCGATATATTTTGAAACGGTTTACCGTTTAATTGTTTTTGCCGGATGTATTGGATTACCAACTATTGTGCCTGCATTTGTGTTTGGTCTGTTTTGGAAAAAAGCAAATACAAGAGGAGCGGTGTTTTCTTTTTTTGCCGGCCTTGCCACGTGGATAATCGGTTTTGCCGCTGCCCTGCCTCATACAGTTGAAGCGAATATGGATATGCTGGTTGAAGGTGAACCCTGGTGGGAAGAGGCAATCTGGGATGCTTTATTTTTTGCTACCATTCCCGCCGCCGTGGTTTGTGTTCTTATCCTGATTGTTGTTTCACTTAAAACGCAGAAATCGGATCCTCCAAATAAGATGCTCACAGCTGACGGAGAAACTATGGAAGATAAGCCTTTATTCTTCTGGTCGAAACAAAAAGGTCTTAAACAATAATTAATTAAAGGTTATCTATTGGTAGCGGTTTAGCCTGCTGGAAAAGCTAAACTGTGATATGCTCGTCTGCAATGTACCCGTTAATTGCAGTTTTTTAACCTAATGGATGTGAGAAGAAATGTTCAAAACGAAAAGCAAGCAACTGCATAAGCCCGTGCTTACAGGCGGAAACGGCAATTTCAGGCCTGTATATAATATTGTGGTCCTGGCCTGGCCCCTGGTAATCGAAATGAGTCTGCACACCTTTGTTTGGATTTTCGATACTGCCATGGTTATGCGCCTGGGCGCCCAGGAAGCTTCCGGTGTAGAGTATGGCGCGCTTATCCTCTTTAACTCGTTAATGATCCTCGGGGCGCTTGGTATTGGAGCTAATGCCCTGGTTGCCCGTTATGTTGGGGCAAAGGATATGAAAAACGCGGCTTTGACCGGGGGGCAGGCTATCGCTATCAGCCTGATGATTACCGCAGTTTATGCAGGAATCGGAGCTATTTCCAGCGATCTCTTTTTTGCTGCGATCATTCGGGATGCGGCTACACTATCTTTTACCCAGGAATACTTTAAAGTTGCC
>SL_3KL_010_SEDDRAFT_10005198_pt1 | contig 11718 bp, 6 predicted proteins | sample SodLakKL_010_SED_2_FD_10381 | JGI IMG/M metagenome (IMG submission 10381)
ATTTGAAATTGTACCGGCTTGGGGAGGCACTGATGTTCAAAGCGGAAATCGAGAACGAGTTGGGGAATCAAACAGTGGCTCTTGGATATATAAATCAAATTGCAGAAAGAGCTTATGGACAGGCGGATTACTATACAGGTGCATTCTCAAAAGAAGAGCTGGATGAAATTATTCTTGAGGAAAGAATGAAAGAGTTTCCCTGTGAGGGTAAAACATGGTTTGATCTGATTCGATTTGACAAATCTTTTGAGAAGATCTGGTCACTTCAGGGAAGAGAAAATGAGGAAGGTGTATTGCTTTGGCCCTTGAGTTTTGAGTCACTCAACCGTAATCGTAATCTGACGCAAAACCCCGGATATCAATAAGCATCTTTCAGCTCTCATAATCGAATAAATTGCTTGTTGAAAGCGAATCCTGAGATGACCTCAGAAAACCAGCCAGACTGGCAAAACTAAAAATTTTGCCGGGTGGCTGGTTGGATCGGCTTGCCGAAAACGGGATCCTGTTCAAGAGAGCTTATGTTCAGCAAGCAGTCTGCAATCCAGCCCGAGCTTCCATGCTTACCGGTTTGTACCCTGATTACATCGGCGTCTGAACCTGAGAATCTTTCAGGAAACGGGTGTGAAGCTTCAGCCACGGAACGCGCCCATGTGCATGATGCCTTGTATGTGGATGGGAAAGTGACGATTACGGCATTGCAGTTGATTGAGGAACTGAAAGATTCCACGTTTTTACTGGCAGTCGGGTTCCGACGCCCTCACTTGCCATTCAGGGCACCGGAAAAGTATTGGGAATTATAAATTCTTGTCGTGGAATTGTATGACCACCGGTATGATGCTGATGAATCTGTCAATCTCTCACAGGATGAAAAGTATCATGAAACCTTACGCGAACTTGAGGACCTGCTGAAGGAACATTACCGCAATGGGTTGTGGAAGGATTTGCGGGTTTTGCCCCATTGCGATCTCAAGAGATTGACCGGTAACGAGGAAATGGTGATTGGACAGATAATTTCATTTTTAAAGCTGAATTCATCCGACAAGAAAAGATATCATGCCAGATAACGGTTTTTTGAACTGCAAGAGAATGTTGCTTTAAATATATAAATACTATTTGTAATACAATTAAAATTTCAGTTAATTATAGAAGCGCTTTTATAGTATTCCTGATGCAATCTGGAATATGATCCGCATAATGCAGGAAAGTTATGTGTTGGATCGTGCCAATGAGTTTCGACTGCCTTTTTCACTGAAATATCCATCCGAACAACCAAAGCAAATGAAAACTGCACTTATAACCGTAATTCTCTGGCCACTAATTGTAATAGTTGCTTGTGCACAAAACAGCAACACCAATGATAATCCGTTTTGGAATGACGGGATACAAGTGTTTGAATCACAGAAGTTATATGGAAGTGAAAGATTTCCGAATGTGGTCGTCGCTTTGGATGGGACAGTGGTCACTTCCTGGGGACGCAACAGTCACCAGGTCAGACGCAGCGAGGACGGCGGTAAAACATGGGGGCCGCTGATCACGGTTTCTGAATATGGGTGGTGGCAAAACAATTTCCCCGGGCTTGGCTTTCAGGGAGGTGGTCTGACGGTCGATGGAAACAGTGGTGATATCCTGACTTTTGTCGAGGGAGGACATCCACCAGCGGATCAAAATGTATTCAGAAGCCGGGACCACGGAAAAACCTGGCAAAAAGATGATGTGACCATCCACCCGGACTCGAAAGGCAATCTGCCGGACTTCCATATGAACGAACGGGGAATAACCCTCAAGTACGGCGAACACGCCGGCAGGCTCATCCGGCCATCGCGTCATTATGCGGGTTCCAATCACCGGGACAACTGGGAGAATCACTACACGAATGCCATGTACAGTGATGATGGTGGCAAAACCTGGTTTACAAGTGAACCATTTCCGGCATTTGGAACCGGTGAAGCGGCTATTGCCGAACTGTCTGACGGCCGTATCTACTACAATTCCCGACGCCATTTGTCCACCGACGGACTTAATCCGCGTATGCGGCATATTGCCTGGAGTTATGATGGCGGCCACACCTGGGAAGACTTGTCGGTCAGTGAGGAACTGCCCGATGGAGCCCTTCATGTGGACTATGGACTGATGGCCGGCCTTGTAAGACTGCCACTGGATGATCATGACATACTGATATTCAGTAATATTGATGTGCCCGCCCCACAAGAAGAGATGGATATTCCACATCATCTGCGCACAACCAGGCGCGAGCGGGGCACGGTCTGGGTAAGCTTTGACGGTGGTGAGACCTGGCCGGTCAAACGGCTCGTCTATGAAGGTCAATTCGGCTATTCCTCCCTGGCAGCCGGAAGGAAAGGCACTCCAAGCGAAGGGTACATTTACCTGCTTTATGAGGGCAAAAGCGATCCCGAACAGAGATTTGATTTGGGATATATCGCCCGTTTCAACCTTGCGTGGCTTACAGGTGGACAAGACTGGAAAGAGTTTCTGCCAGGTTCCTAGAAACTAATTATGAGATCAGTTCATCTTTTATAACCACAAATAATCTTCAAATCGTGACTCCATTCAAAGGGATTATCGTACCAATGGTTACTCCGCTGAAGGACTCGTCTTCACTGGATATACCGGGACTTGAAAGACTGATAGAACATCTGATCCAGGGTGGTGTGCATGGCTTTTTCATCCTCGGGACAACCGGTGAAGCACAGAGTTTGGGGTATTCCATCCGCAAAGAATTGATAGAGCGGGTTTGCGGTCAGGTTCTACATCGGATTCCGGTACTGGTTGGAATTACGGATGCAGCACCCGATGAAAGCATCCGGCTGGCAAATATTGCTGCGGAAAACGGCGCTGATGCTGTTGTAGCGGCGCCACCCTACTATTTCACACCTTCGGTGAATGAGCTCCGGCACTATTACCTGTCGCTTGCCGACAGAGTGCCATTGCCGCTAATGCTCTACAATATGCCTTCTCATACCAAAATAAATCTTGATGCAGAGCTGGTTCAATTACTCGGGGCGCATGACAATGTTGTGGGGATCAAGGACAGTTCCGGTGATTTGATCTACTTCCAGAAAATCATAAGAATGATGGAAGAAAAACCGGATTTTTCCCTGCTGGTTGGTCCGGAGGAACTGCTGATGCAGGCTTTGCTGTCCGGGTGTCATGGCGGGGTGAGCGGCGGGGCAAACATGTTTCCCGAACTGTATGTTGGCATGTATGATGCGTTTCTGGAAAAGGATTTTAAAAAAATGGAGCAACTTCGGGAACATATCATTCATGTTAGTTCAATCATATACGCTTCCGATACATATGGAGGCGGTTATTTACAAGGACTTAAGGGTGCCATGTCCATGATGGATATTTGCAGCCCAACTCTTGCCTCACCACTGCTTTCTATTCAAAAAGAGCAAATGGAAAGAATAGACAAGGCTTTATTGAATCTGGAGAGCATCGGTGTGTATGTAAAAAGCTGACCCACGGAACCTTTTAAGTAAGCAGCAATGCAAGTGATCATTTCCTTTCAATCCTAAAGAAAAAAAGCAGCTATGCTTCGCTATCTGATAATATTGTCCCTGCTCTGGCTTAATGCTTATCAGAAGCCTGCAGCCTCGAAGGAAAAGATATCGCCGAATGTGCTATTCATCATCGCCGATGATCTTAACATGACACTTGGAGCGTATGGATTTGATACTGCCATTACTCCCAATATTGACCGTCTGGCTGCACAGGGAATGCAGTTCAAACGCGCTTTTGTCCAGGCATCTCTTTGCAACCCGTCCCGTGTGTCCTATATGACCGGATTGTACCCCCACCAGCTTGGTGTATGGAGAAACAACCCGGACTTCCGGGAGCTGCATCCGGAAATCGCAACCATACCGCAACACTTTAGAAATAACGGTTACCACAGTGCAGGTATCGGAAAAAACCATCACAATTGGGGTCACGAATTGAAAGGGGACCCGGATTCCTGGTCCGAACCCGAAATTTACCATTGGGGGGCTCATTTTCATGATTGGTACGTGCCCGGAAGACCATACCAGATGCATCATGATCTTCGCAAGGGTCCGGCCGTGCAGCGAAAAGATGTTCCCGATGAAGCATACATCGACGGGCGTATTGCCAATGCTGCCGTTAACAAACTAAGGGAATTGCAGGAGACCCCATTCTTTCTCTCAGTAGGATTTTGGAAACCACATTTACCGTTCAATGCACCGGCGAAATATTGGGATATGTATGATGAGGATAACATCCCTCAGCCCAGATACAGGGCTCCGGTTGATGGTGTTCCGGATATCGCCTATGTCAACTCCCATGAAGCCCGCACCTATACCGATGTTCCCAATGACGGGCCCATATCGGAATCCCAAAAAAAAGAACTGAGGCACGGATATCTGGCGGCCATCACATACCTGGATGCACAGATAGGAAAAGTGCTCGATGAACTTGACCGGCTGGACATGGCAGATAATACGATTGTTGTGTTTTTCTCCGATCACGGTTTTCATGCCGGTGAGCACGGTCAATTCGGCAAATGGACCAATTTCGAAATCGGAACCGCAGTACCCCTGTTGGTACGTTATCCCGGACTTACTGATCCTGGCTCGGTATCAAAAAGCATTGTGGAACTGGTGGATCTTTATCCGACATTGCTTGAAATATGCGGGCTGAAACCGCCGGATCACGAGCTGTCCGGGGTGTCGATGGTCCCTGTCCTTAAAGACCGGGAAAACAGGATTAAAAAGTTTGCGATATCACAGATAGCCCGACCACTTGCCGGTAGTCCGGTCGATGATGAAATAAGGGGTTCTACGATACGGGACGAACGGTACCGCTACAATGTGTGGAGGAGGGTGGCTACAGGAGAAGTTCTGGCGGAAGAACTGTACGACCTGCAAGATGACCCGTTCCTGGTGGAGAACGTAATAGATGATCCCCGATTGGCCAGGGTCCGGAATGAACTTAACCGCAAATTGACTCAGGTATTAAATGGATCCTGAGGTTGTTGGAAACGGTTTGGGTGATATAAACGCGGTAAAAGGCACCTTCATGAAACACCCGGAAAATTAATTGAGGATTTTGAAAAAGTATAGCCGGCAGGTGTGAGTTTCAATTGAATGTCAGGCCCTATTCCCCGCTGCAATTATTAAATAACTGTTGCTTATGAAAACTGACACAGTAATCTCCCTGAAGGCACGTTACATGCTCCTTGGAATCAGCCTTTTCATACTTTTGAATTATGGATGTGTCAAATTTCAAAATGAGGATAGCAAGGGTGCCTCAAACGTAGAAGGCGAACGGCCCAACATCCTGATGCTGGTGTCTGAGGACCATGGTCCCGAACTGGGAATATACGGTGACCCGTTTGCACGGACCCCGGTACTGGATCGCCTGGGAGCAGAAGGGGTGGTCTTTGACCGTGCCTATGTAACACAGGCCGGTTGCAGTCCGTCGCGTGCATCCATAATGACCGGCCTATATCCACACCAGAATGGACAGATCGGTCTGGCCACCCATGGATTCAGGTTATACCATGACGATGAGATGTTGCTTTTGCCCAACGCCCTGAAACAGGCCGGCTATCGCACCGGTATCGTTGGCAAATTGCACGTCAATCCAGAGTCTGATTTTGAATTCGACATGTGGCTGGATGCCGACAGTTTCCGGGAGCGTGATGTACGCATGGTCGCCGACAATGCCATGCGGTTCCTGAACGAGACCGATCATGACAAACCGTTTTTTCTGTCGGTCAATTATGCCGATGTGCACCGGCCATATATTGGTGATTTTATAAAACAGGCCGACGGTCTTCCGGAAAATCCCCATATGCCGGGCGATGTGGATATTCTTCCACATATCGGTTTTTACGAGGAAATGCATGCCGAAAAAGCTGCCAATTATTACAACTCGATTGAGCGGCTTGATGCCGGAATCGGAATCCTGCTGGATCAAATGAAGGAGTCCGGCAATCTTGAAAATACCATTATTGTGTATTTCGCGGATCATGGCTCCGACAAGTTCAGGGGGAAAACGACAATTTATGAAGGAGGTACCTGGGTTCCCCTGATTATCCACTGGGGAGATCACATTAAAACCGGTCAAAGAAGAGAAGAACTGGTTTCGATCAATGATTTTGTCCCGACGTTCCTGGAGCTGGCCGGAGTGGATGTTCCTGAAATATTACCGGGTAAATCATTGCTTCCTCTATTGCATAACCGTGAAATCGAATGGCGTGAGTATCTGTATACGGAGTACCATATACATTCCGCTCACAACCTGTACCCGCAAAGAGCAGTTCGAAATGACCGTTTCAAACTGATTCATAACCTGCATCATGGCAAGTTCAATCCGGGATATGCCTGGAGATTCAATATCATATATGGAGACGACCACCAAAATGGACGGCAGTACATGGAAAATATATTGGCTCAGGCTCCGCTCAGGATCCAGAACACTTATGCCAATTTGAAAACAGCTCCTGAATATGAACTTTATGATCTGGCAAACGATCCGAATGAATTTAACAACCTGGCCGGGAACGAATCATTTCGTGAGGTAAAAGAACAGCTAATCGCCGCATTGCATGACTGGCAGGTACGGACAAAAGATCCGCTGTTAAATGAAGATAACCTCAGGATTCTGGAATACGAGGTGCATGGTGCCTTTGAAAACCGGGAATACCTTGTCGAGGATGACAATGGCAATCTGATTCTGGGTGAGTACAACAGAGTGAGATGGGGGGATGATTACTGGACGTTCTATGGGCAGTGGAAGTCTTTTATGGAATCTCTTTGAGAGCAAATGGGCAGAAATATCACCCGAAACCTTGATCATAAAATCGGATAATATGTTACATGCATCCAAAGTCATCTTACCCGACTTCAGTAAAAATAAAATATTAAAACTACTGGTCATCACGGCTATAATCAGCTTGTCAGGTATGTATGCCGCAGCGGAAAGTCAGTCCGCTGAGCCATATGAACCCGTTGGAATTCTCCTGACCTGGCAACAGGATCCGACCACTACCATGACCATTGACTGGCACACGGTACCCGGTGAGCGGCGGCCCCAGCCTCCCGCTATCCTTTATAAGAAGGAAGGCTGGGACGGTGAATGGAAAAAACAGCCGGGAACTATCCACGCTTTTCCATACACCAGCCGGACCGTCAAACGAGCGGAACTGACTGGTTTGGAGCCGGGAACGACCTACCTCTTTCGTATAGGTCCACCACCATCTGACCGCTTTCCTTTTCCCGAGTCCCGCATTTATAAATTCCGCACCATGCCGGCGGAACTGGATCGGTCGATTCGGTTTGCTGTAGGAGGGGATAACGGTACAGGCGACGGCTTTCGAAGTGTGGCAGCACAGGCGGCAGCTAATGACATTGAATTTGTCGTTTTTGGAGGTGATCTGGCTTACTCTGACGGAGGTGATCGCGATTGGCGTACTTCCGGCGGGGAGTTCAACTTTCCGGAAGGCAATGAAACCAAACGCCGTTGGCTGGCCTGGTTCGATATCGTAAAGGATGAGTTTGTAACCGATGAGGGGCGCGTGATCCCGGTGCTTGCAGGTATCGGCAACCATGAGGTCTGGAGGAACTATGTGAGCAACCATCCGGATTACATTCAGAACGACGAATGGCGCGAACGGATTGCACCGATCTATTACAATATTTTCGCTTTTCCGGGTCAGCCCGGGTATGATGTCCTGGATTTTTCCGGCTACATGAGCATCATTCTGCTGGATACGGGCCATTCCAATCCGATACCCGGGAAACAGACCGGTTGGTTGGATCGCGTGCTGGCCGAACGACAGAATGTAACCAATATATTTCCTGTCTACCACATGGCATCTTACCCGTCGGTTCGCCCTTTCGACGGAACTCTCCAGACTGAAATACGGGAGTACTGGGCTCCCTTGTTTGAGAGGAGTAATCTTAGGGTGGTATTTGAAAATCACGACCACACCTATAAGCGCACCTATCCGATCCGCAACGGGGAGGTGGATCCAACCGGTGTGGTTTATATGGGTGACGGGGCATTTGGCCTGGGTGAAGATCACGGAAGCGGTGGCCGCCGCGACCGCATGCATGATGTTGAGGAAACCTGGTATCTAAAAAAAGCATCTCCCTATTCCCACCTGATACTCGTAACGCTGGAGGCGGATGGTGGAAGTTTGTTCGAGACCATACGATATGACGGAGAGTTGATGGACAGTTACCAACCCGGACAATAACCATACCCTGGTCCAGACAGCCAGGGGATTTGGAATTCATATATCATAAACAGCCGTCTTATCCGGGAGTTGATGACTCTCACACAGAAAACCAGAGATTTCAATTTCAAACCTTGAACAGAGGTAATATAACGATGAAGATTATAGTACTTTTACTAACAAGTTTGCTTGTAACATCGGCAGCTGCCGCACAATCCGTGACTGGCTCGGGAACCGAAGCCGATCCCTGGCAGATTGAAAACCTGGAGCAGTTGCAGGATATCCGCAACCTGATGAAAGGCGATGGCGGATACACGGCGTTCCGGGGACCGTCCCTGGTCCGCTCCAATGAAGGAACGCTTTTGGCCTTTACCGAAGGCCGTCTTGCCAGCTGGCATGATGACGCAGCCATGGATGATATCATTTTGAGAAGATCCACTGACGGAGGAGAAACCTGGGGGGATATCATCGTGGCAGCGACGGACGGTAAAAACGCTTGCAAGACCCCGGCCCCGGTGGTCCTGCCCTCGGGCCGGATATTGCTGGTCTACACCTGGAATGAGTACAATCCGGACTTCTCAAGAGACACGCGGGAAGTCTATGTGACTCACTCCGATGACGACGGGCTGACCTGGGCCGAGCCGCGCGACATCACCTCCATGGTCTATGGAGACGGCTGGGGATGGTATGCCACAGGTCCGTCACGTGGTATTGTCAAACAGCACGAACCGAACAAGGGACGCATCATCATTCCCTCCCGTCACAATATCCGCGGTGGGGTGCGCAGCATGACCTCCCACATCATCTATTCCGATGACGGGGGAGAAAACTGGGAGATCGGAGCACTGATGCTTCGCCATCCAAAATCGTCCAATGAAAGCCAGGTCGTGGAGTTGAGCAACGGCGACATCATGATGAATAGTCGCAATGGAACAGACGGTGAGATTCACCGGATCGTTGGCATCAGTTCCGATGGTGGCGAATCATTTGACTCGATCGAACTGGATACGATGCTGCTGGACCCGCCGGCCAATGCGAGCATAGTGAAGCATTCCGTAAATGAAGAAACAGGCAAATACAACATTCTGTTTGCCAATCCAAGATCCGGTCAAAGTGGCGTCCGGGTAAACGGCACGTTGCTGTTAAGCGAAGACGAGGGGCAGACCTGGTCGCGGCAATATAAATTTTCCGGACCCTATCCGACGGCTGCCGCATATATCGCTATAGAGGTAATCAACGATGAGGGTGATATCGGCGTGCTCTATGAGACCGGCCGGCACTACGACAGCCCTATCCGGTATGACGGACTGGCGTTCACTACAATCTCTTTTGATGATATCACCGACCCGGTTACATACGAGTACCCGATCGAAACCCTTGCTGGACCGGTGTTAGGTAAGGTGCCGGAGGATCAGCAAATGATTTTTGATGCCCGTGACGGCTATTATGTGCAGACAGCCGATATCGACGCCTCCGAAACCGAAAACTGGAACAACGGCAGAGGTTTTATCCCGATTGGTGAATTTGAGGATACATTCACCGGAGTCTATGACGGAAATGGGTACAAAATTAAAAATCTTACCATAGCTGATGAGAGTATAAGCTTCACAGGACTTTTCGGCAGGTTCGGGGCCGGGACAATTAAAAATGTCCGGCTTGAAAATGTCAACATTGCCGGGGCCGGGAGGAATGTCGGTGGACTTGTCAGCGAGAATCGTCGGGGGACGATCGAGAATTCCGGCGTAGAAAGCGGACAGGTTCGCATGGTGACGACTAACCGCCAAACCGGCGGATTGGTCGGTGAGAATATGGGTGGTAAAATTACCGGTTCTTTTGCCAAAGCCGAAGTCTCAGGCATGCGGGATGTCGGGGGCCTGGTAGGTCTGAATGACGAGGGCGGGATCATCTTGAACTCCTATGCCAGCGGGAATGTAGCCACGGTTCTGGGCCAGGGACACGATGCCGGCGGCCTGGTGGGCAAGAACGACAACGGTTCGGAAATCCATAATTCGTTTGCCACAGGTAATGTAACAATATTGCCCGATGCCCGTCGGGCCGGCGGACTGGTCGGTCAGAATATGGGTAACGGCTCGGTGATCACCAACTCTTACGCCACCGGTTCGGTGATGGGCGGGGATCAGTACACCGGCGGTTTTGTCGGCCGCAGCCGGCACGATGTGTCGATCAGCAGTTCGTATTCAACCGGTACGGTCAATGCGTCCAGCAGTCAGGGTATTCAGACCGCCGGAGGTTTCGTCGGGGAAAGCAGCAGCGGAAGCCTGATCCTGGACAGCTACTGGAATACCGAGTCCTCAGGCAATGACAAGGCCGTGGGCGAAGGGGATACCGATGGAGAAATCACGGGTCTGACCACGGCCCAGATGAGGGGCGAGGCAGCCCCGGACCATATGCCGGGACTTGATTTTGGGGAGCTGTGGCAGGCCACGGAGGGCTATCCGATGTTGTTCTGGCAGGATGGCGATGAGGTGACCTCGGGCGGAGAGCCGGGAGCCGGCGATGAGCTGCCCGGGAAATTTCGTCTGGTACAGAACTATCCCAATCCGTTCAATCCGGTGACCAAGATCGGTTTTGAACTTCCGGTGTCCGCGGAGGTCCGTCTGGAGGTCTACGATGTATTGGGCCGCCGTGTGGCGGTGCTTGCATCGGGCGAGTACCAGTCCGGCCGTTATGAAGTGAGTTTTAATGCAGGCCGGCTGTCCAGCGGTGTCTACCTGTACCGGTTGTCGGCCGACGGGTTTACCGAAACACGACGGATGTTGCTGGTTAAATAGATGCAGTCTTAGCTGGTAACAGGGCTGTTTGTTCCTGTTGCCAGCGAATCAATCAGAAACATTATTTGCCAAATACATTGCTCATTATGAAAAGCAGGCGAAAATTTATTCGAAATTCAGGATTGGTTACGGTCGCGGCCGGACTTGCGGGTCCTCTGGGAGTATTAAAACCCACATTCTTATGTACTTTTAAAGACCAGAAACACATCCAGAAACCCCAGTTTGCCGATCTATTTGTTAGTGGTGAAGGCGGCTATCCCCGTTATCGCATCACTTCGATGGTGGTTACCAACAGAGGGTCAATCCTGGCCATCACACAAGGTCGGCAATTGGAAGGTGGGGACAATGCACAGAACGATCTTGTCATGCGCAGAAGTATCGATGGCGGTGCGACCTGGGAACCGATGCAGGTGATTGCAGAAGACGGAAAAAGAGCACTGACACCACACTGTGCCGTGGTTGACAGGATCACCGGCCGAGTCATTCTCATCACCGGCAGTTTTCCTGATGGATGCCATGCTTCATGTATTGAGCCGGGATATTCGGGTGAAAATGTGTTGCGGGTCTATCAGGTGCACAGTGACGATGATGGCAAGACATGGTCTGATAAGCGTGATGTTACCCGCATGATCCGGCGCCCCCCACCGTTTGTTGGAGGCAGGTGTGGGTCCGGGATGGGTATCCAGCTCAGAAGAGAACCGTATGCTG
>SL_3KL_010_SEDDRAFT_10005199_pt1 | contig 11718 bp, 8 predicted proteins | sample SodLakKL_010_SED_2_FD_10381 | JGI IMG/M metagenome (IMG submission 10381)
AATTGATGGAGGACGAATACAAATATTTCCCCAGTCCGTTTTGCAGAACCAGTCCCACGGAGGCATCACGTGGTGTATGGGTCTGAATAAAACTATAATATTTATAAAACCCGGACAAATTGGTATTTACTACAATAAATGGGATATCCAATCGACGGGGTAGTATTTTTAATCTGTGGTATCTTTCCGCACAGAGCCCTTCTCCACCTCCTCCATGTGAACCCACATTGTTGTAAAGCAAGTGGGTGATTTTGAATCCCGGGGAAATATTTTCAGCATAGTAATGATTTGCCATTGTATAAAAAGTATCCACCCCTCCGGAAAAGCCGGTGGCCACATTTGCTGTTTGCCGGGCTTCGCTGTAAACCTCATCTGCATGAACGGTGATTTTTTTGAGATGGGGATGAAAAACGCCGTAAATGGTCTGCACATCATTGTTGATATGAAAAAGCAGGCTTTCAGCCACTTTGCCTTTCAGGATGATATCTTCTCCCTTGTGCATAGCGGGTATGATGAGTGCTGCCAGGGCAGCATCCAGAGTGTCAGACAAAAAATCCCCAAACCGTTCCTTTACCTGATACCAGATTCTATCCGGATAGGCGGAATCGGTGATCCTGACTTCATAAACCACACCGTCTTTGGTTTTTTTAATAGTGGGGGTAGAGAGTATCATTGTTAATAAGTTGTCCTGCTGATTTTATACTTAAAATTAGTGTAAATATTCGATAAAACAAAGAGTTATTATGTCAGATGTTAGTGTTCTGATATTGAAAAATTTTAGATTTTGATTGAAAGAAATCGGATATTATCGAATATACAAGCAGGAAGATGTTAACACTTTATTTTTACCGATAAGGATTATGATAGTAAGGTTTAATTATCAACAGGTTTTTTATGAGTGAACGATTTTGTGTATCAGGGAAGCCAAATTTATTATATATTTGCCGAATAATTTAGCCTGTTCGCATAGTTTTTCAGGGNTTTCACTTTGTTAATATAATTACTTATTAGATATTAAAAATGCAGGAAAGTTTTACAGAAAATATTTTATCCCCGATAAAAAGATTATTAGATGCATTGCTTATACAACAACAAGATGTATTTGATGTGTTGTTTTCCATGTTTCTTGCCATTGTGGTAGCTTTGGTAATATCGCAGATTTATAAACACACACACCGCGGGATGAACTTTGAGCTTTCATTTATGTCCACACTGGTTCTCCTGGCTCCCATTGTGGCAGTTGTTATGCTTTTTATAAGGGGTGACCTGGTGTTGTCGCTGGGATTGATAGGTTCTTTATCTATCATTCGGTTTCGTACGCCTATAAAGGATACGCGCGATATGGTGTTCCTTTTCTGGACCATAGCTGTGGGATTGGGCTGCGGGACCTATAACTGGGGGGTTGTTATCATTTCAACAATCTTTATTTCATTGGTAATGATAGGCTTATATTTTTTCAAATATGGACGCTCTGAGAATACGGACTATGTACTTGTTGTATCGGGAGAAAAAACAGCCGGCAATGAATCATTGGAAGAAGTTATTACACGTTATGTGGAAGATGTCAAGATGCGTTCCTATGAGACTTCAGGTGATCAATGGGAAATAATTTTTGAACTGGGGTATCCCAAAGAAAAGAAAAAAGTTACACAGGAAATGATTAGAGAGATAGAAAAAATCCCGGGAATTATCAAAGTATCACTTCTGGCACCTCAGCTGGCACTTCCGGTGTAATTTACTAAAGTTTCTTTATGACAGATTTATCTACCTCACTAAAACAAAGTACCTGGCGTTTTGAATTAAAATACCGTATCAATTACCAGGATTTTCTTAAGATCAGAAATGCCGTTACACCCTACATGAGAAGGGATACCCATACACTGAAAGCAAATGATGGAAAATACCTGGTGCAAAGTCTTTATTTTGATACCTACGGATACAAATCCTATCATGAAAAAATGAATGGTGATCATGAGCGTTTGAAGTTTCGTATCCGCAGTTATTCCACACAATTGACCGATAATACTTTTATCCGTGTGGAAATGAAAGTAAGAAAAGGGAATTCCATGGAAAAGCATGGGGTTCAGGTTTCGGCAGAGGATTATCTGTTTTTTATGAAAAACCGACACTGGCCTCAAAACTCAAATCTCGTTTTACAGGAATTTGAAAGGTACCTTCATCTTTGGAATTTAAGACCCAAAGTTCTGATCCGTTATTACCGCGAAGGTTATGAAGACAGGGAAAGAAATGGGATAAGAATCACTTTTGACCATAAGGTAAGCGGTGCCCATTCTGAAAGTTTATTTCCGGATTCTCCGATCTTTTTTCGCAGCCTGCAACCCAATATTGTAATATTGGAAATCAAATGCAGACATAAGCAACCCGATTGGGTACGCAACCTGGTGCGCAATTATGGTTTACGCTGGGTTGCCAATAGTAAATTCACCCAAGGGATACAATCGGCACGCAATGAACTATATCATCCCAATAGCATTGTTATTATCAGGTAGTTAGTCACCGGATAAACACCCAAATGGAAAAAAAGCGCTTACGGAAAAAAATTATTGCCCTGGCAATTAATATCAGCATACTGATAATGCTTTTGCTTGTGGTATCACTTTACAAAACTGTTGTGGAATTCGAAGACCCCGGTCTTGAAGCTGCAATTCGCGAAAAGCTTGATAACCCCAATGGGTTGATTTTGCGCACGAACTTAAAACAAATTACACATCTGGATGCTGCAGGATATAACATAAAACGTTTGGAAGGTATAGAACATCTTAATGATCTTGTTTACCTTAATCTTGAGAATAACCGGGTGGAAGATCTCAGCCCTTTGAAAAACCTGGATAGACTTTCCCGGCTCAATATTTCAAACAACAGGATAACTGATCTGAAATCTGTACACTTCGAATCTCTGCGATATTTAACCTTACGACGCCTGAATGTGAGCCATAACAGGCTCATAAGTGCCCAGGGAGAAATACTGGGCATATCTGATATCAGTGTTTTAAGATCTTTCTCCTCACTTGAAAGGCTTGATTTGTCAGGAAACCAGATAATGGACATTACACCCCTGGGTGGGTTGAAAAATCTGAGGGTACTGAATTTAAGCGGCAACCGGATCAGCGATATTGCTGCACTTAAAAACCTGGAAAATCTCAGAGAACTGAATCTGCGTGAGAACCGGGTATCTGATCTGACAACCCTTTCAGTTTTGGATCAACTTACCTATCTTAATCTGCATTCAAACAAGAAAATTTCTACGTTCAAACCCATTGCTGACCTTAAAGGCCTTCATACCCTTATTATTCCCAATACCCCGGTAGGAAATCAGCTTGAATATTTAAGGAATCTGACAAACCATGAGCGGTTAAATTTACGCAACTGTGAAATAACAGATACATCCGTATTGCTTGATATGATAGTCTCCGGGGCTTTCCGGGATAACCCGGACACTCCTGAAAGAAGATCACTATTGGATGTGAGGGACAACCCTCTTGATCCTGATGCAATGGATGCTGAAACAGCGTCCTGCGAAGCATGGATTACCATTGATAACCGTTTTCATTACCTTCTGCCTTCTGTCTGCAGGATTGAACCACCTGAATTTTCCCATTCCGGGGGATTTTACAATGAGCCTTTCCTCCTCACTATTTCCCACCCTGACCCTGATGTTAAAATTGTTTTTACCCTGGATGGTTCCTACCCTGATGTAAACAACCTGGAGGGTACAACCTATATGTATAAAAATCAGTACCCTATGGGTCCTCCACTATACCAGAGTTATACATCGCATATGTATTCGGAGCCCATAGAAATTTATGACCGGTCTAATGAGCCGGATAAAATATCACAAATTGCAAGCACACCTTTTGGAGCATCGGGGTATATCCCGCAAAACCCTGTTCGAAAAGCAACTGTTGTAAGGGCTATTGCGATAAATAGTGAGGCAATTACCTCAGTACCGGAAACACACACGTTTTTTATTGATACAACAAACCGGAGTTTTAACTTACCGGTACTTTCTGTCTCCCTGCAGGAAGATAATCTGTTTGATTACTTCAAAGGTATTTATACGGCAGGATATGATGCAGATTTATGGTCAAAAAATAACCCCGGTTCTGATTTCACATGGTTTTTCCCGGGAAATTATAACCGCAGAGGATTGATGTGGGAATATCCTGCAAATTTTGAGTTTTTCCCGGGTAAGAATCAACATTCTGTTTTAAATCAAAAGGTTGGCATACGCATTCATGGCGGGGGAACCCGTTCTTTTCCAATGAAATCAATCAGGGTATATGCAAGAGACTATTTTGGGTACCCTGATATTAACTATCCTTTCTTTGGTGATTACGCCTCTGATAGTTTCAAGACATTAATTTTAAGAAATTCCGGGAATGATTTTCCAACTGATATGTGGGGCCCTTCTGGTATTATTGGCACAATGTTCAGAGATGCTGCTATCCAGAAAATTATGAAACCCCTATATCTGGATACCCAGGGTTATCTTCCGGTAATTGTTTTTATGAATGGAGAGTACTGGGGGATTCATAACATAAGGGAAAGGTATGATAAATACTATCTTGAGGAAAAATACGGGGTTGACCCGAATAACATTGATTTGCTCACTTTTGACAGTGAAGTTAAAGAGGGTGATGATGAGCACTATAAAACCACACTTTCATATATTGAAAAATATGGATTAAAAGAAGATAAACATTATGATTTTATCGCTACCCGGATTGATATTGAGAATTTCACAGATTTTCAGATCGCCAATATATTTGCTGCCAATACTGATTGGCCCGGGAATAATAATGATTACTGGAGGTTAAGAACAACAGAATATATGCCGGAGTCCGGTTACGGACATGATGGAAGATGGAGATGGATGCTGTATGATACGGATTTTGGATTTGGTTTGTGGAGTGGAAGTAGTAACAAAACATTAGCTATGGCTGCGGAAAAATCTAATGTAATATGGCCAAACCCTGAATGGTCAACTTTTCTTTTCAGAAACTTTCTGGAGAATGATTCATTCCGTAGCTATTTTATCAACCGGTTTGCTGATTTGCTTAACACTGTTTTCCTGCCTGATAACATGATAGGTATAATAAATAGAACGAAAAAGCAAATAGAGCAGGAAATGTCTTTCCATCTTGAAAGGTGGAAACCCGATGCTGATATTTTTGATTGGTATGAAAGCGTGGATGTAATGATTCAATTTTCGAATGAGAGACCTGATCTGCAACGAGAACAAATACGTGATTTTTTTGATCTTGAAAATAACCTGGATGTTACACTTAATGTTTCTGACCCTAAAAAAGGCCATATCAGACTGAATACTATAAAGATCACGGATGAAACTGCCGGAAAGGATGGAGAAATATATCCCTGGAAAGGTATTTACTTCAAAGATATCCCAATTGAACTGGAAGCTTTTTCTGTGAAAAATTACAGTTTTGTCGGCTGGCTGGTCTGGCAGTCAGAAATGCCAGAACCTTTGTCAAATGAATTCTATTCTACAGAACCTTTGCTTAAAATTAAACCGGATTCCGATACCTCAATTAAAGCAGTATTCAGGTAATTGACTCACTTTATAAAATGATTACAGCTTTTATGCTTTAAAGGCAGGAAAAATACTGTCAAGCTTCAGTGATTTAATGATTTCCTGAAGAGCTAAATAAACCAATGCAATCTGAAGAATAATCACGAACTGTTGATATCTTACTTCATGTGAGATTAATGCAAATGGGATAAAATGACTAATGTATAATATGAGCAATATTCCTAAAAATACCGGGTGTTTGAAAGTTTTAATAATAGAAAATATGATTAAAACAAACATTGCAAGCAATGGCAAGGTTGCCCTTGTGAATCCGAAAAAAAACCATGTTGGGGAAAATCTTTCTTTTTGAAACTGCTTTTTAGCTTTTTGCCAATCAGTAAATAAATCTGATTTGGTTTCTTCTTTTAAGGGTAGCGATTTTATTTTACTTAAAAACTTATCATCATCGTAATTGATAGTAAGGTATCTGTTTCGCATGATAATACTTTCATTTTCTAAAACTTTTTTTTCATTTTCATCAAGCTGAGCTAAAAATTCAGAACCAATGAAGTCGCTTCTGTAATCCGTAAACAGGAATATATTAACCAGCCTGTTTTTTACTTTTCAAGGTATTTCTGTCGGTTTAACCTCAGGTATTGTTTTCCTTTTTCTTCAAATTGCTCAAGCCATTGAATTTCTCCGTATTTATTAATTTTTTCACACAGCTCTTCATTTTCCATAGGATGCGCTTTTCTCCATGTGGAGCTATATAATATTCCTTTTTTATCAACAATGTTTGACATGTAAAACTCAAACCAGGAATTGGACTTTGATAATATAAATGTATTGAAAGTGAGGTAATTCCTTGTGGTCCAAAGGCTTACTGAAATTAAGAACACAATCCCTGCAAAAAGAAAATGTTTGAATTTTAATTCGGGGGTTAAGCCTATGGGATTGATAAACAAAAATTTTCTTAAAATCCAGAAAATAAAAAGTACACCAAAAAAGGAAACAAAAGGAATTGCAAGATTTGCAAGTGATAAGGGAATCAAAAAAGCAAGAATAAGAAAGCCTCTGATTCTGGAATGATAAATCAAATCATACGAATAATATAAAATTAAGCTGGTAAAAAGATAAAACAATTCTTTGTCATAAATAATCCTGGTATGATAGTTCGTAAGTATTAAAAAATATGACAGGAAAATGATAAACAGCAGAAATCTGTTATAATTAATCTCATACTTATCAAATGCTTTCTGCAGGAAATAAAATGAAGCAGCAATTAATAGTTTCCCAAGGATGCCCAAAACAAGATATGTGATAATTGTATCCGGGCCAAATATTGCAAAAACACCCGCATACAGCAAAGGGATAAGAGGAAGAATCCATGAAGTATCGCCTGTGTCATAAAGAAAAGGGTTTGCATAGCCTTTATTGCTCACCAGAGATTTTGCAATATTTACAGACTCAGAATGCCAAAACCAGAAATCAGGATCATTCATGAGAATATATAATACCTGCAAAACAAACAATATCGAAAAAACTAAAATGGGATAAAACTTATCGGAATTAATAAACTTCAATAATTGGTTATTAAACATATTTTAACTTGCTTTTTTTAAGAGGTATTCGAGTTGAGCTCTTCTTTCGTTTGCAAATATATGCATTTAATAGAATAGTTATTATGATTTAAATGAGAAATATATCACATCAACAGTCTTTTTTATTTAAATAAAATGGTATGCAATAAACTTTTTGAATGATTTTTCAGGGTTTTTCCAATACAAATAACGATTATAATTGTTAATAAAGTTTCATTTGAGATTTAAAGCAATTGTAGTTTATCATAAACAGGTATATTTGTATCGAATTCTTTTTGATTTTTACTTAATAATCATAAGACTTCATCATATTCGTATCAATTGTTTTGTTAACCGGACAAGCGCGCCAATAGTAAAAGTCAAAAAAACTAATCTCAACTATGAAGATCGCTTTATTGATTCCTTGCTTTAATGAGGAGCAGACTGTTGCACAGGTAATCAGGGATTTCAGAGAAAATATTCCGGATGCTGAAATATATGTTTATGATAATAACTCCACAGACAGGACGGCAGAAATAGCTGCTGAAAACGGAGCTATTGTGAGACATGAATTTCAACAAGGAAAATCCAATGTGGTTCGTTCCATGTTCAGAGAAATAGACGCAGACTACTATATTATGGTAGATGGAGATAATACTTATCCGGCTTCCCAGGTAAATGTTTTGTTGGATGAAGTGAAGAAGAAAAATTGTGATATGGTGGTAGGCGACAGGTTAAGCAATGGAACATATCTTAAAGAAAATAAGAGGGCTTTTCATGGGTTTGGGAACAGATTGGTTAAATCTCTTATTAACTATATATTCAAAGCAGATCTTAAAGATATAATGACCGGTTACAGAATATTTTCAAAGAGATTTGTAAAGAATTATCCTATTATGTATCAGGGGTTTGAGCTCGAAACAGAAATGACCATTTTTGCATTGAATAATAATCTTCGTATTTCAGAAGTGCCCATAGATTTTACAGACAGACCTGAAGGGAGTGTCTCAAAGCTCAATACCTATACTGATGGATTTAAGGTATTACTAACGATTTTCAATCTTTTCAGACATTACAAACCCCTTCAGTTTTTCAGCATATTTGCATTGTTGTTTTTTATTGCTTCACTTGCATTTGGGATACCTCCAATAATAGAGTATTTTAAATATAATTTTGTTTATAAGGTTCCTTCGGCAATTCTTGCATCAGGTTTGATGTTGTTTGCTTTGATATCTTTCACAATAGGCTTGATACTCGATACAATCTCATTGAATTCCCGAAAATTTATGCAGGTGTTATTACAGAGGGAGTAAAAATATGGGTTGGATAATACCTTAACCCTGATAGGACTTAAGCTGATTAGCTCTGTTGTTAGAATTTCACAAGCTGAAATTTGATTTATAACCTACTCTCTTACAGTCAAACGGATATAATTAAGATTTGTAAATGAGGTATCAGTCAGAATTTCCCACCTTTGATCAAAAATGAAATTGTAAAGAATCTCAGTATTATAATTTACATTGTAGTAAGAGATAAAGTCCTTTTTTTTCAGCAAATGTATAGTATCCTTTTGCTCGATATGTGGTTCAAAAAGCTTAAGTAATTGTTCTTCAGATTGAATAACCCATAAGTTGTGGTCAAAAATATCAAAAAAGTCGATTTCAACAGGTATGGAAACTATTTGGTTTTGTGGTAATTCATAATTTGCTATTAATGCTGTTTCGGCAGGGAAAACAAAAACCTCCTTATCTTGTATGTCTTTTGCTTCCATGTATTTTGAAACTTCCCGGAAGTTAGCAGATAAAAAATCCAGTTTTAAATTATTTGTTACTGTAACAAGTTGAATTACCAGTAATACTGAAACTGAAGCATAGCTTATCAGCTTGAATTTGCCAAACTCAAATATTATACTTAAAAATACCAGCATTACCGGAAATAAAATCATGTTATGCCAAACCAAAAGATATTCTTGCTGAAAAATTCTAAAGAGCAGTATCAGAAATATACTTATGATTATAAACAAAGAAATTGTAGTCGTTTGGAAAAGCTTGATTTGTTTCATGGACTTGACATTGAATGCCAAAATAAAATTAAGGATTAAGATTAGCAGCGGTATTCGGAAAAGCCAATAGAAAATTGTGCTGTAAGTCCATCTGAAATGAAAGAATCCAAGAAAATACTCTACCCATGAAACAATGTTCGAATAAATATTTGATAAACTTGCCTGCGTATCTCTGTATCCTGAAAGTGTATCGACAACCTGAAATAAATAAGTAATCATAAAAACAAATACCACTAAAGGAAAAATCATGGATATAAGATACTGCCAGAATAATCTCCATCCTTTAACAAATAGTAAGCTAATACCCAGGGCAAATAACAAAAATACCGTTTGATATTGTGTCGCTATTGCCAACCCGGATATAAGGGAAAACCCAACCAACTTTTTTGTCGAGACTGTTCCGTACAAAAAGAACTTGAAAAAAAAGTAAATAACAAGATTGCAGAAGAGAAAAACCAATGCATAATACCTTACATTGTCGGCAATGAAAATGAGAAATGGATTGAATATAAGAAGAATTATTATCAATAATGCATGATTTTTTTGCATAAAAAATCGGAGAATCTTATAGAAAACACCGGTTGCCAGTACTGCGAAGACAATTGATAATAATCTTGCAAAAAAAACGGATGAATCGAGCATACGCCATATGCCAAGTAAAAGAAAATATAAAGGAGGGTTTCCCTCAAAGTTTAAGGAAATAAAAAAGATATCAGAAATGCTGAAAGAACTTGTTGTCAGACTGTAAGCTTCATCTANCCATATTTCCCTGTTCAAACTNAATACTATGTAAAATACGAATTGAAACAAAAGTATTAATGAAAAGGGATTGATAACATTTTTAAAATTAATGTTTAGCAAGCTCAAAAAATTTGTTTTCTCTTTCATATAAACCTACTCGGGCCTGGTTAATTTTTTGCTTAAATTGGTGCTTAAATGAAATAATTCATCAAAATATCTTTTATTTTGAAGAGAAAGGAAACCTACTGCAAAAAATAAAAGTGATACTATTAAAGTGACACCACCCACAAAAAAGGCATGAGGTCTTCTTTGAAATGTCAATCTTACCGCTTCAGAAAACCTTTCCTCTAGTGTTACAAAATTTTCAGTTACTTCAGGATATACACTGAAAGTGTTTATGAAAACCCATCCGATAATATAGATGGTAATTAGTGCCAATAACACTCCTACTGCTAAAAAGTACACGTATGGCCTGAAAATAAAACCACTCATGAGGCTTGATAAGATACTGCGAAGAATTCTGATACTTGAGGTTCTTTTCCCTTTGAATTTATTTTGTTCAGACCAATCAAGATGAGCAGGAATTTCCACTATTCTGGCCCTTAATATCATAGCTTTGTAAAGAATTTCAGGGCTTACTTCATAATCCTTGGTTTTTAGATTCAGGGTTTTTATGAAATTTGTCTGATAACCTCTAACCATTGCAGTATATGTGTAATATTTCTCCTGGGCTGCCATTCGCATAAATTTATTAACATATCTACTCAGGAATTTTCTGAGAAATGGCACAGCTGTTACCTTTCCTCCTTTCATATAGGGTGAAGCAATGACGACATGAGCCTGAGTTGCTTCCAGAGTTTCAAGAATNTGTTCTATATGATTCTCATTATAACTTAGATCCAGATCCAGCACTATTGTATAATCTCCTTTTGCTTGTGCAAAGCCTGTTTTTAATGCATTTCCCAGATTCAGATTTACAATATGATGTATTACACGTACTCTTAAATTTTCTTTGGCAAAGTCATCTGCCAGCATCCCGGTATTATCCTTACTGCCATCATTGACAAGTACTATTTCCCAGTCGTATTTTTGTTCCAACCCTTTCATGTAATTACAAACAATTTGTAGGTTTTGGATTAGTATGGCTTCTTCGTTAAAGGCCGGAATTACCAAAGAAACCATTTTTCTGGCTTTTGTTTCCATAGGATAGCTAAAATTGTAATTTATAGTTAATTCATTGCAACTAGTTACATTCGAGTCAAATAAAATCAAACCTTATTATTGATAAGCTTATAATGTGTATATACAGGGAAGAAACTCCCGATCAAAGGAACCATATATCCTTTTTTTAGAATACCAAAATTTTCCTCAAGACTTTTACCTACGAATTGCCTGGCTTTTCCAAATTCATCTTTGGGTGATTTGCTTGTATAAAATGAAAGCAGGTAATCCAGAAACTTGCTTTCCATAGGGCAAATTGTGATAAAAACACCATCTTTTTTTAATATTCTTTTAATTTCGTTGATAGCTGCATCCAGGTCTTTAACAAATTCCAATACACTATTTGCTACAATTACATCAAAAGAATTATCTGCATAATTTGTTTTTTCAATACTTTGACTGCTTAAGTTGTAATCTTCAATCTGATAATGCTTTAGCATTTTTTCAATGTGATCAAACTTATCATGAATATCGCAAGCATATAGCTTTTTACAGTGTTTCGAAAGTTCCGGCAGGAAAATTCCACTGCCTGTTCCAAACTCAAGCAAAGAATGATATTTTTC
>SL_3KL_010_SEDDRAFT_10005200_pt1 | contig 11717 bp, 12 predicted proteins | sample SodLakKL_010_SED_2_FD_10381 | JGI IMG/M metagenome (IMG submission 10381)
TGGATGTAGCATCCATAGAAATAGTTTATTTTAACGATTGTAAGATAATTACTGGCTTATATCCTCATCGCCCTTATCTCGTCCATCGTCCCCAATGACAATATTCCTATCTCGGTGCAACCGTAGACCGTCATACCCTTGTCGGGCAGACCCTTGAAGATCGGCGAGAACAGTTCCGGACGCAAGCCGTTGCACAGGTCGTTGCCGGCCGCCATGGGGCTGAATGCCGGCAGGATTACAACGGAGTTCTCCTCGTCGTGTATGAAACAGGGTACCTTGATGAAACCGCCCACTTTGTCGAATATCCTTACCGAGGGGTGCTCATGACCTATGACTAATGGCCTTCCATGCACCTCCGCATGGCCGTGGGCCAAGGTGTGTCCGTCGATCACGACTGATTCCCTGATCTCCACATCGATCCCGGAGAGGATGTTGTGGATGAAATTGTCGTGGTTACCGGTAACCACCGTGCATTCAGCACTCTCACGGACCATGGACACCACGGTCCGCACGTCGTCCCGGCTCTCCCATCTGCCCCGGGCGAAATCGTGCTTGATGTCTCCGAGGAGCACGACCCTATCGGCACCATGTCTCTCTATGGCCGCCAAGAGCTCCTCCATGAGACCCATGGTGTGAATGCGAGGGAAATGCAGGCCGTCGCCTTCCAAGGCGTCCTCGTAGCCCAAATGCAAATCACCCAGGACCAAGGTCCGACCCTCCTCCATGCTCAAAGTACGGTCATGGTTGAAACGGAGACGGGGTGAAGGCTTCAAGCTCCTCATCATCCTTACCAAGGAGATGGAGCATTTACTCTTATCGGAGGAACGTGAAAAGGTATACATGGGGGGTCGTCTTCATAACGCCCATGATAAGGAGGACGTTCCGCATCCTTCCCGCCACCGGGGCTATGCGTGAGAGGGCTCTCTGGAAGGAAGGGGTCAGGGATTGGGACTCCTTCATGGGCTGCGATACTGTCAATGGTATGTCGGAACGTCGCAAGGAGAAATGCAACGCGGTCATCATGGCCGCCCAGGGCCGTCACTCCATGGGAGACTGCCGGGGCCTGGCATCCATGCTCCCGCGGTCGGAGCTATGGAGGCTTTATGACGATTTCAAATCCAAGGCCGCGTTCCTGGACATAGAGACTGACGGGCTCGGCCCGGGCTGTGAGGTCACCGTGGTGGGCGTACACTCCCGTGACGGTACCCAGACCTTCGTCTCCGGAGAGGATCTGGACGTTGCTTCTGTGGCCCAGGCCCTGGAGGGGACTTCCGTCCTCATCACATTCAACGGCAGCTGCTTCGACATACCCGTGCTGACGGCCGCCTTCCCTGAATTACAGCTCGACATCCCTCATATAGACCTGCGTTTCGCCGCGAGACGTGCCGGTCTGAGCGGCGGGCTGAAGGTGATCGAACGCAATCTCGGCCTCAACAGGGACGAGGGCATAGCCGATGTGGATGGTTTCGAGGCCGTCAGGCTCTGGAACGCTTGGAGGAGGGGCTGCGCCCGTTCTTTGGACACTCTGCTGGAATACAACCGCGCCGATACCGAGAACCTACCCTTTGTTGCCGAAGAGGTTTGTTCACGACTGACGAAGATGACACTGGGTGATATGGATGGAAAGGTCTGTTGATAGGCTGCTTGAATCTGCGCGGTCCGCCGCTGAACGCCTGAAGGTCGCTAAGGACGTGTTGATCGTGGCGCATATCGATGCTGATGGTATAAGCGCAGCGGCCATAGCCAGCTCGTCACTCTCGCGGCGGGGTGTCGCCCACCGCGCCATATTCCTCAAGAAATTGGATGAGGACGCCATCGCAGAGATCGACGCTGCAACCGAGGAACTCGCCTGGATCGTGGACCTGGGGAGCGGCTATCTGTCCCAGTTCACACGCCAGGGTATGGTGGTGACCGACCACCACACCGTCGACAAGGAATGGAGGAAGGGACAGACCAATCTTCTGAGTTTCCCTGATGTCCATCATGTCAACCCCCACGAGCATGGGGTGGACGGTTCGTCCGAGATCTGCGGGGCGGGCGTCACCTACCTGGTCGCCCGGGAGTTGGATGGGGCCAATGTCTCACTCGCTCATTTGGCGATCGTCGGCGCCGCCGGGGATTTCCAGGACTCGGACGGTTCCTTGAAGGGCTTCAACAGACAGATACTCCAGGACGCTGTCGTCGATGGTACCATAGAGGTGGGCACGGACCTGCGGCTGTTCGGAAGGATCACCCGTCCACTGCCCCAGCTTCTGCAGTACTGCAACGACCCCCACCTACCCGGCCTCACGTCGGACAACATGGGATGCGTACGTTTCCTCAACGACCTGGGCATCGATCTCCGCAAAGGTCAGAGGAAAAGGACATGGATCGACCTCGCCGACTATGAGAGGGAGGTGCTCACGGAAGCACTGATCAAGGTCGCTGAGGACGGAGGGGCCGATATCTCCCGTTTCTATGGCGAGGTCTACACACTGCCCAATGAGAAGAAGGGTACCGAACTCCGCGACGTGAAGGAGTACGCCACGCTGCTGAACTCCTGCGGCAGGTATGACGATGCGGAGACGGGGATGCGTATATGCCTCGGCGACCCGGCTGCGCTCGAGGACTCCCGTAGCAACCGTGACGAGCATCGCCGTCAGCTCTCCCAAGCGATGAACATGGTCCGGGACAACGATATGATAAAGGAGAGGGGATGGGTGCAGTTCTTCCACTCCGGCGGGGAGATACGCGAGACGATAGTCGGTATCGTCGCCGGAATGCTGCTAGGTAACAAAGGAATCCGCCGCGACATCCCCATGGTGGCATTCGCCGACTCCGGTGACGGTGAGGTCAAGGTATCCGCCCGAGGACACCGTGACCTGGTCTCAAGAGGTCTGAACCTCTCCAAGGCCGTCAACATAGCCGCCGACCTTGTGGGCGGCTACGGCGGGGGTCACGACATCGCCGCCGGCGCGACCATACCGGTCGGGACCGAGGAGAGGTTCCTGGAGATAATCGAGGACATCGTCGCCTCGCAGATCATCTGAGTAGGCGGTGGAGCACTGCCTTCTGGGCGTGCATACGGTTCTCGGCCTGGTCGAAAACAGCGCTCTGCGGTCCGTCCATGACCTCCGCTGCGATCTCCTCGCCGCGATGGGCGGGGAGGCAGTGAAGGACGATGGCGTCCGGCTTGGCCTTGGCCAGGAGCCCGGCGTCGATGGCATAGGGGGAGAACATCCTCCGGGCATCGTCGGCGTCCATCGCATCACCCATCGATATCCATACGTCGGTGTACAGCACATCGGCACCCTCGACACCGGCCGTGGGGTCGTGCTCCAGTGTGGCCGATCCACCGGCCAGGGAGGCAATCTCCGCCGCCTGGGCCATGATGCCCTTGTCCGGTGAACGCTCCGGAGGGCAGCATGCCGTCACATGCATACCGGCCAAGGCCCCGGCGAGCATCAATGAGTGACAGACGTTGTTGCCGTCACCCAGATATGTCATCCGCAGACCTTTCAGTGCGCCCTTCCTCTCCTTGACGGTGAGAAGGTCGGCCAAGGCCTGGCAGGGATGCTCCACATCGTCAAGACCGCTTATGACCGGTACCGAGGCGTTCTCCGCCAACTCCGTCATGGTGATGTTGCTGAACGCACGGTACATTATGCCATGCACGTAGCGGCTTAGGACCTTGGCGGTGTCGGCTATGGTCTCCCCGCGGCCCAGCTGCATGTCGTTGGCACCGAGGAACATGGCGTGTCCGCCGAGCTCGACCATCGCCGTCTCGAACGAAACCCTGGTCCGAGTGCTGGATTTCTCGAATATCATCGCCAGCGTCTTTCCTTCCAGCGGTTTCTCATGGACCCCGCGCTCCCGCTTGAGGCGGGCGGCGAGTTCCAGGATATCGGTCATCTCATCCCTGACGTCCAGGATCGAGACAAGGTCCTTCTTCATGGACTGTGCTAAGGTCATCGCGATTATTAACGTTTTCATAACGAGGTCGAAGAGAGACTGGCAGTCTGGCGTCGAATCGGAAAGCTTTATTTACAGGTATGCATTGCCATCAACACCCAATGGCCGGGGTAGGGTAGCCTGGTTATCCTCGGGGACTGTGGATCCCCAGACTCGAGTTCAAATCTCGGTCCCGGCCCCATCCCATATTCTAAATTGGTTTGACACATTTACTTTAAGTTACCGGTGATGGCACATGACATGGAATGGCTCTCTGGAAAGGATGGACGAGTACCGTTGGAAGGTATCGAGGGATCACAAGGGGTGCATGAGGACCGATGCGGTGGTCTTCGCCAGCGAATCCATGCTGCCTTCGATCAAGGATGACAATTCATTGGAGCAGGCTGCCAACGTGGCCTGCCTCCCCGGGATACTGGGGGATTCCCTGGCCATGCCCGACATCCACTGGGGATATGGTTTCCCCATCGGCGGTGTGGCCGCCATGTCTTTGGACGACGGCGTGATTTCGCCGGGAGGCATTGGTTTCGATATAAACTGCGGTGTACGCGTGCTTCGCTGCGACCTCCTCGTCGATGAGGTCCGGCCAATGATACCCGCCCTGGTGGACTCCCTGTTCAAGAACGTCCCCTCCGGCCTGGGATCGAAGGGTTCCGGTCGTCTGAGCGAGAAGGAGCTTGAGGGAGTGATGTCCATGGGCTCCCGCTGGGCGGTGGAGAACGGTTTCGGTTGGGAGCGCGATATCACCCACACCGAGGGAAACGGGTGCATGGAGGACGCCGACCCCGTGAAGGTCGGCGAGAAGGCGCGTAAGAGGGGGCTGCCCCAGCTGGGATCCCTCGGTTCTGGCAACCATTTCCTGGAGATCGATTATGTCGATGAGGTCTTCGATGACGCGCTCGCCAATGATTTCGGACTCCAGGAGGGGACGGTGACGGTCACCGTCCATTGCGGGTCCCGCGGCCTCGGTCACCAGGTAGCGAGCGATTACCTACAGACGATGGAACGTGCGGTCAAGGAGAGCTCGCTCAATTTGCCGGACCGACAGCTGGCCTGTGCGCCTGTGGACTCGGTCGCCGGTCAGGATTACTACAAGGCCATGTGCTGTGCCGCCAACTACGCCTGGGCGAACAGGCAGATGATAAGCCATTGGGCGCGCGAGTCCTTCTCCCAGGTAATCGGCGGTGACGCTGAGTCCCTGGGAATGGACCTGGTGTATGATGTGGCCCACAACATCGCCAAGATCGAGGAGCATGAGGTGGACGGTTCAAAACGTAAGGCCCTGGTCCATCGTAAGGGCGCCACGAGGGCCTTCCCCCCTGGACACCCGGAACTGAGCGGACATCTCCGCTCCACGGGTCAACCGGTCATCGTCCCCGGGGACATGGGCACCGGCACCTACGTGCTGGTGGGTGCCGAAGGCTCGATGAGTAAGAGTTTCGGATCCTGTTGCCATGGTGCGGGAAGGGTGCTGTCGCGGAAGGCGGCGATGTCCTCCATGACCGTGGACTCCGTCAAGGCGGACATGAAGGGGCGTGGGATCGCACTACGCAGCAGCTCCCGTGAGGGCATCATCGAAGAGGCCCCTCAGGCTTACAAGGACATCGCCCAGGTGGTCGATGTGGTCTGCGGTGCGGGGCTTACCTCGAAAGTGGTGAAGCTGAAGCCCTTGGCGGTCATCAAGGGATAGTTCAAAGGATGGCCTTGGCGGCCCTCAGGACCTTATCACGGTCCTCGGCCGGACAGGAGACCATCAGCGCCCAATCATGTATACTGCGGTTCTGCAAGGCCTTCGCCAATGGTGACCGGCGCGACATCGGGCGTATCCTGCCGTCTTCCAGTATCGGCACGTCTGTCTTCCCGATGCGGCTCATGGAGAGGAGCGAGTTCCGGGAAGAAACATCGATGATCACCCGGGAGGAGGGGAGACCAGCACGGTCGGCGAGATCCTGCTCGACCTCCTTGCGACGACTGTAGTCCGTCAGTTTCAGAAGCTGCTCGAGATGGCCGTCCTCCACATCCTCCCCGGAGATGGAGTACGCTTTCTTGTAAAGGTCGCGACGCAGGAGACGACACATCATCTCGCTCGGTGCGCCTTCCTGTGACAAAAGGTCATTGACGACATCGGCCTCGGTCTTCAAGTGGAGGCCGTTGCGGGTGGACTCCGAAGCGCACTCCACCGCCTTGGCCATCATCATCTCGGCGATCCTCACCGTCTTATGGAAATATATGGAACTGTACATCAAGGAGCGGGCGACCATCATCCCCTCGATCGCCGCTGCTCCGCCTTTACCGACCACCAGTGAGCCGTTGTGCACCGTTATCGTGCTCAGGATCCTGTCACGGTCGATTATACCATGGGCGACACCGGTGTAATGGGCGTCTCGCAACAGATAGTCCATCTGGTCGGCGTCGACCGGCCCGTGGATTATCTGGTTCAGATAACGGGGCGCTCCGAAGAACGACTGTCCCTCATCGCTTAGCAACGAACCCTGGGACGGGTTCACCTCCTTGGGAGGTTCAGCGACTATCGATGCCACCATGACCGGGTCGACACCGGAGGATTCCAGCTCTTCCGCCAGGTTGGTTTCGGCTTTGAACGGGGAGCCGGAGGGGTAAGGAGACCCATCACCGGATATCAGGGACGCGGCCAACTCCATATGGTCCTTACCCGTGCTGACCTGCATCACCTCCTCCAAGGTGTGAGAGAAGGGAGGGTGGCATATGTCATGTAGCATGGCAGCCGCACCGAGCTCCTTCAACTCCTTCTCGTCGGCCTCTATCGCCCGTCCCATCCCCATCGCGAGATGGAACACACCGAGGGAATGCTCGAAACGGGTGTGGTTGGCCCCGGGGAACACCAGATAGGAGAGGCCGAGCTGCTTTATGTTGTGGAGTCTCTGCATCTCGGGACGGTGCAGCAGGGATAGGAACGGTTCCTCCACTGGAATGCCGCCGTGGACCGAGTCGTGTATGGTCTTACCTTTGCTCATAGACCTCCCTCTTCAGACGGTTGCGGTCTATCCGTATGCCGTTGGGGGTGATGACGATCATGGTCTTTCCTACGGATACTATGTCCCCGTTGCAGTCCCTGGCAACGGCTCCCAGGCGGCTAGAGACGGCGGAGACCTCGTCCTTGTCATCGCATATGGGGGAGTAATCGACCACCACGATGTTACCTTTGTACACCTGAGCGCTCACAATCTCCACATCTCCGCGACCGCTCATCTCCGCCACCTTGACCTTGGTGACGGCGTTCTCCTCCCTGTTCTCGTGTCCGAGGTTGTCGAGGTCTATGAAGCGGTTGGGCTCGACGATCTCGACCCGGGACTTCTTTCTCGACAATCTCAAACGACCACTCCCATCCGGATATTAAGCGGGATATGGATATAAAAAAGGAATCTCAAGGCTCCTCGTACTTCCATAGCTTGTCGCCCACGTGATGTATGTTGGTTATGGCCTTACCGGCGCTTGCCGCCACCATCTCCGGGCCGCTCAGCATGCTCTCGCCCACGGCGAGGGGGACGCTGTTCCTCTGGTCCCTTATCCACACCAACTGTCCCGGCACGATCTCCGGGTCAGCGTCCACGATACCAGGTGCCATGACGTCCGCACCCTTGGTCACGAACGGCACCGCCCCCATGTCAACGGTCACGTAGCGTTTCTGGGGAGAGTACTCGAGGGCGCCGCGAACGGTCACGAAGGCCCTGCCCTCGTGGATAAGTCCCAGGATGCGACCGGACACGAAGAGGAGGTCATAACCGCTGCTCTCCGCCAGGTCGACGGGGTCGCTCTCCTTGAACACCTCGGTCCCGAGAGTGGACTCCATCTCCTCCAAATAGGAACGGATGTCCTTGCTGCGCAATCTGCGCCTTTTCCTTATGCGGATTTCCGCCATATGTCAATCTTGAAGAGATGCGGGCTAATTCAACTTTGCTGACAATCTTTTTAATCTAATAATCACACTATCACAGTCATGGGTTTCGGTGTCATCCTCACCAAGGTCATGATCGTCGTTCTGCAACTTTTGGTTGCGGTGGTAGTGGTCGGTTCATTCGCGACCCTGGCGACCGGTGATTTCGATTTACAGTACGGTGAGCCGGACTTCGTCCTCACCGAGGATTTCGAGGACATCGAGACTCTTCTGGAAGAGGGGGTCAGTATCAACATCACTGTCCCACTGAACCTGACCATCGGAGGATATTGGCCGGTCACCGACTTCCAGTACAGTTTCATCCTGCAGACGGGCACGTGGAATTACACCGGCGGGATATCGCCGATGGATATCGAACCCGGGGAGACCGCGGACCTCTCCCTGAATGAATCTATAAACTATTTCCCCAGCGAGGATGACGTGTACGATCTGATAACGGCCGGTACCGACTTCGCATTCTCCATGAGCATCTCCATGGGGTACTTGGACAACATGTTCAATTTCGGGGCGGACATCACCGCCACGCTCACCGTCGGACCTTTCCTGGAGATCGGTTTCGATGATGATAACGTCACCTATGACGGTACAAGCCTCAAGGTACCGGTCAAGTTCGACCCTATAGCCGAACAGTTGGATGATATTTTGGACCAACTCGTGGAAGAGTTCGGACTCGACCCTGATGACCTACCTTTCGACCCCTCTAACTTCAGTGAGGAGGATATATTCGAACTGCTCCCTGAGGGAGTGGAGCTGCCCTTCTTCGGCGCCTCCTTCACCGACGAGGACGGCAATGAGCTGTGGAACGGCAGCGCTTCCATGACCATCGTGAACGGCACTCCGGTCGTGGTCATCGATATAACGCCCGAGGAGTTGGAGGCGATGCAGGGGCAGGGTGCTGACCTCAAGATAGGTATCGACCTCGGATCCCTGCCCTCTATCGAGGACGAAATACCGGAGGAGGCCCAGGAGATATTCAAAGCCCTGGATGGCCAGATGATACTCAAGGGACCGGCGGACGGTATAATCGACAAGGCACTCGAAGAGGAGGGGTGATATATGGCAGACAGGAAGTTGAAGGGAGGGTTGTTCAACGGTATCGCCAGTTCGCTATACTCATCACTGGTGTTCATCGTATCTCCCATAGTCGTGATACTGTTCATGATAGGGGTGATAAACGTTGCCGTCGCCGACCTGGGGACAGATCTGCCGCAGTTGACCATCGATGTGATCGATGAGATGATCGTGGGGATGGAGGTGTTCATGTTCAATGTGATAGTCTACGCCATCCCCATAATCATAGTGGCCTTCCCCCTGGGATTATTCAAAAGGGGCAGCGTTCTACGACTGCTTTCAGGTCTGGCACAGGTCCCCCTCATAGCGTTGTGGCTGTACTACATCACCGAGGGAGGCGTCCTGCTAGTGGACTTATCGAACATCTCGGCAGAGTCGTTCATCCCTGAGGATCTGCCACTCGCCTTCGCCCTCACCGGGGCGCTGGAGTTGGACATGTCCGGTCTGTTCTACCTGCTGATGGCACTGATACTGGCCAAGGGTGCGGTGCACCTGGCCGAGTACGGCGGTTACCGCGGCCGCTATCTCCGCTACAAGCACAAGGCAGATGGGGACGGAACCGAGAGACCCAGCAAGGCTTCCAAGAAGAAGCGTGATGAAGACTGGGAATACCTCTGACAGAGTCAGCAAATCCATAAATAGGGCGGCACTTGTTCCATAAGCCGAGGTTTGATAATGGGTTTGAACATGGCCATCTGTGAACTTGAGGCGGAGAACGCCCTGTGCCGGAGAATGAAGGTCGAGACCATTAGGGTTTTGGTCGACCCCGTGGATGGCTTCGAGGAGTTCTCGGGGTATGACATGGTCGTCCCTCTGGACAAAGCCAAGGATGCGGTCGATGACTGGGAGGCTTTCCTGAAGAGGAACCGCCTCAGCTCCGACGTGGACTCGATATACATGGAGAAGGTCAAGAACAAGGATGACCTGAAGACCCTCGAGCCTCTCGCCGAGAAGCGTTACACCGGATGGGTGGAGCTTTCCGACCTTCCAGCCGCCGATGCGGAGCGTGCCCTGGCCGCATCACGTCCTGAGAACAGGATGACCGCCTGGCACATGATCTCCTTCGACGAGATGAACGAGACCTGTGCACGTTGCGGCCTCTCCTGGGACAAGGGACGGGGATGCATAGGGACTTTCGGCCCCAGCAACAGTCTGCTCCCGGATATCGCATCCCGTCACGGATGCCCCTTGGTGGGTTCGGTCTTCGAGCTCGCCGAGAAGGCAGAGAGATTGACCCCTGCCCAGGGCAAGGAGCTTATCGATGAGGTGGCGAAGCTACGCCTGGTCCTACCGGACGAGGGTAAGATGATGGTCAGGCGCTACAGCGGGGTGCTGGACAGGATGGAGGCCATGGCGGAGGTCTCGGCCCGGGAAGGCTGCGGTTTCTATTTCTTCTGATCCTCAGATGATGAATGGGAATATCGCGGTCATGGTCAGAAGCATCATACCGTGCATCGGCACCACAATGGCCAATCTGCCGGTCATGGCATAGACCGAACCGAAGATTAGTCCCGCGAGGAACATGAAGGCCATGGTCGGCAACGAAACGTAGCCGGAATGCATGATGGCGAAAGCAAGGGCCGTCACCAGGACAGCTACGGTCGTTCCGAACCTACGGGTGACCCTTTTCAATAGCATGCGGCGGAACAGAAGCTCCTCGACCAATGCCACGACCAATGTGAGGATCAGGGCCGCTTTGATCAGTTCACCGACCCCCAGACCGGGGACTGTCTCGGGCAAACCTATCGCCAGGTATCCGATGAGGCCTAGGATTATGCCACCGACCGCCCCCATAGCTATCTGACTAAGAGAACCCGACAATGACCTGAGGTATATGGATGCCTCCCTTCCTAGTTTGCGGAAAGGGAACTCGCCCGGTTCCATGGTGAAGGAGAACCTCTCATCCATGAGTGCGAACCATATGACAGGCATCATCGCCAGATAAACCAGGATGATCCAGTCCAATGTGATGCCTCCGAAGTTCGGCATACCGATGCTGAGGACCCTCAGCACGGATATCAATGCATACGCCTGGTATATCGAGTTGTCCAGTTTGAAGACTATGGGTATCAGTATGCAGATGGCTATGTTGAGGGCGTGGACCAGTACCACGTTGGTTATACCAGCGGCGTCGGCATCCCCCGATGCGGAGAAGAACAGGAATTCTGCCAGTATCAGCACTGCCAAAGGCAGGAATACTGCGATGACATCGAATCGGCTGACAGCCCTTTGGGCCAATGATTGACGGTAAGCTATGAGTGTATCTCGGAACACTGAAACACCGTAATGAATGGCGGATATAAACGGTTATCTCAGATTGTCTGACCAATTCTTAAATAAAGGAGATGTTTTCCATATCGCGATGGAGTTGGAACTCAGAAGGGATTGGGACCTTTACCTGATGATCGGTCTCACCCTCCTTCTCATCCCTATAATCTACATTTTCCCCGACAGTGTTTTGCGCACTGTCATAGGGCTCCCTTTCCTTCTGTTCTTCCCGGGTTATCTGGCCATCGCCGCCCTTTTCCCACGCGCCGACGATCTGGACTCCATAGAGCGTGTGGCCTTGTCCTTCGGATTGAGCATCGCCATAACCCCTCTGATAGGTTTCGGCCTGAACTACACCCCGTGGGGTATCAGGCTCGACCCCATCCTGTTCAGCATATCGGGTTTCATCCTCATCGTCGCTTTGGTGGCCCTGCAGAGACGCGGTGCCGTCCTAGAGCCATACCTGCCGTTCGACCCCTTCGTGACTGTGGAATCG